>VFQN01001326.1_pt1 | contig 41800 bp, 69 predicted proteins | sample 3512371 | NCBI WGS metagenome assembly VFQN01 (sample SAMN10412370, study PRJNA504923) | tailings metagenome | isolation source: Replicate 2 from Balatoc abandoned mine | place: Philippines: Itogon, Benguet | collected 2017-08-28 | reverse complement strand
AGCACGGCCCTGCAGTACTCGAACAAGTCCCGCTTGTTGAGCTGCTTCCGCGCGACCTTGTAGCCGCTGTTGACGCGCTGCAGGTACGTCGGGTCCATGGTGGAGAAAGGCATGGTGGTGACTCCGCTGTATGGGCTGAGGCAACTTGCTGTTGAAGGGCTGGTGGAGGGCACGAGGAAAGCTGCTTAGGGCAGCAGAGGCGGCTTGGGGATACGTGTGAATACTTCGTTCTTGGCAGCTGAGCTAAGAAGGGCTCTTTTATGGACGCAGAGGCCATCAGCGCGAGTTTATATAAGCTTTACAGCGCGGGCCCCGTAGCGCCAGGCGTACGGCTGCCCATGCGGAGAATTTGTTGTCAGGAAAGACTGGCATCAAGGATTGGAACACATAGTGCATGTCGGTGTGCAAAGCGCCAGGCACCGCGTCGCAACGACGGACTGACGGCCCGCGTCGCGGTGTCCTTCGGCGAAGCAACCCCGCCTTCGTGGCATGCATGCTCCTTGCCGCAACCAATATGCATTGCAGCAATACCCTTCCTGCACGACGACACAGGTCATACCCTCGTGGCTACGGCACGCCACCAGTTGGCACGCATGCCAATAACCATACGCCTTTCGGGACAGCAGACAGCAAAGGTCCCTGGGGCTCCTCAACCCATCGAACCATGTACGACACAACTCACCACAGCCGCAGGAACCTCATCGTAAAATGAGTCGCCCCGACGGAAGAACCCCAGTGTTGCGCAGTCCGTCTCATCCCTGCCACTCATGTACGTGCACACGCGTGCACCTCGTGCCCTCCCCTGCTCCGTGGCCAGAACTTGCCGAACTTCTGCTCAGCGAGCGTCCCGAGTAAGATGCTACTTCCTGCAAAAATTGGGGTGTCACTCAGCGACCGAACTACTCTTCGACATTCGACCAACGCCTTCCGAGCGCTCAAAAAACACAACGTGCATGCACCCTGCCCTCAGCCCTGTCGCCCGCCTCAAAATCCTGTTACGTAGCCTGCCCCGACCCGCTCGCTGCAGAGCCTCACTAGTACTCTAGTAGCGACCACCCCGCAGCCTGCACCCCGGAGCAGCTAGGTGCGAACTGCTCCTTGCCATTGCCACTGAAGCTGACTCCGGCCGAGCCCAGCGCAGAACCCAACTCCACTCCCCACGTGCTCCTCGCTGCGCCTGCCCCTGCCGCAGCCGGCGCACGGCTGGTGCCCTCCCGCGCTCCCCTGCTGCCCGGCCGCCAGAGGGTGCCGCTCGGTCAAGACTTACCATCCTGCTGCCCGATCGCCGCATAACCGACTGCTAGTACACGTTCCCGCCGCCCCCTCCGACCGATCCCGTCAGCCAACACCCTGCCCCCGCCTCCTCAGCGGCTGGCAGCCGCCCCGCAGCCCCTGAACGCTGCTGGCGCCCTCCCCCGACCAAAAAGCCCATCCTCCTCGCACTCAATTGCTTGGCGCCATGCCACCTGCTCACCCTCCAGCTGCTCGGTGCACCACAGCCCACGGCGCCTCTCCCCCGTGCCTGGCCCCCGGCAGCCAGCTCCTCTCCCCCACGCCGCCGCCCACGCTCAAGCCGCCTCCCCCTCCGGCCGCTCCAGCAGGAACACGTTGCCCTTGTTGTCCCGCCCCACGCGCCACGTGTCGTCCAGGTAGGTGATCTCCAGCCAGCCCTCGGGGTTGAAGATGGACAGCAGCAGAGGCAGGTTGGCCTCGAAGATGGTCTGCAGCTGGGAGGGGGTCTGGGGAGGCAGGGGGGAGGGGGGAGGGGGGCACGGGATCAGGGGTGGGGCAAGGAGGATGGGAGGATGGTCGGATGTAGGTCTCCTCGAAGGCTATCGACGCCCAACGCCGTGAAAAGGCGGGCGGAGCGGATGGGAGCAAACCCGGTGGGGCTCTCGGGCCGTTGTCCAACAAGCAGCTGCGGAAGCGTGGGTTAACGTGACCCGACCAGAGAGGCGCACGTGGTTACCGGGATGGCGACACACGATGGTGCAGCCACAACCGGGCCCAGGAACACGCTGCACACCGCTTTGACCAGGAATCGTGAAAACCCCCAGTCCCTCGCCTACTCGCAGCCCAACCTCGACCAGCTCTGCAACACCTGCTGTCTTCCTCCCACCCACATTCTCACCGACAAGAGTTGCAGACACCCTGACCCTCGCACCCGTACGTCCACCTGCCGTGCATCACTGACAACTCGCGGCGCCTGGTATCCACCAGGTTCGTGTCCAACTCCGGCCCTCACGACACTGCCCCATAGGATAGGCATTGGTTCCAGCAACTGAGCACCCCACCCACCAGCGCCGAGTCCAGGTACTCGATGTCCACCCGCCGCTCGGAGGCCACGCCGTAGCGCGCCCTGATGGTGAGGGCGCCGCGCAGCGAGGACAGCCCCGACACACTGAACGCAATGCGGTTGACCTGCGGAAGGGGCAGGGAGGGCCGGAAGCGATGATGTGTGTTACGTTGTGGTCAGGTGGAGGCGGAAGTGAGGTGCATTGCTTTGTGCAGGCGCCATGTCGAGCTAGCGGACAAGCCCGGAAACCGTACAGCGGGCCGGCAAGGGCGTACCGCACACGGCGTGGCACATGATCCGGGGAGCACCGTGGCAGCTGCATGGCCGGTAAAAAGGAAAACGACAGAGGTGTAGCACAGTGTAGCATTGGGTGCTGTAGGGATAGGGGAAGGGTGCTGTGCACAAGCTCGCCGTCCACACTGTGTTGCAGTATGCAGCGCTGGGACGCGCCACGCGACAGCCCCTGCACCCTTAGTGGCTGCTTGTTACCGCTGTTGTTTCTGGTGGTGGTGCTGCTCCTGCTGTTGCCTCACCGCGGTGTTCGTTTCTGTGTCGATGTGCTGCGTGAACTCCCCCAGCTTGACGAACTCCCGGAGGCCCAGCTTGGTGCGCTTGGAGCCCTGGATGGGGAGATAGAGACGGCGTCAATGACAACATCAAACACAGTGCTAGGGAATGTCACAGGATGTGGGTCATTCAGCGGGTCTGGGAAAACCATAGCGCATCTCCCGTTTCAGCCTTCCGTTCGCATGACGGCTCATTCGGGCCAACGTGATGAGCACTGGGGGCACACCATACTCAGTGTGTAAGACCCCACTCCATGTTCGCGACTGCCCTACAGATGCATGCCCTGGAGGTCTCCGACGGTGCATGTCACGCAACGGAGAGCTAGCGGAGGCGCAAGCGCTGGTGTCCCACGGGACAGTGCATGTGTCACCACCGCCCACACCCCACGCACCGTAATGGTAATGGTCGAGTACAGCAACCGCCATGACCCAGCCACGGATTGTAGGTTGGATGTGGGGGCTGTGTGCGTGTTGGACTGCTCCAGGTCAGCAATCAGCGACAGGATGCGGGCCTTCTTGGCTGCCTGGACATGCCGTGGGGCCCGGTCAGACCGAGAGAGCACAGTTGATTGCCTTGCGATTGCAGACGGGAAGATTGTAGCCTATCGACTGACCGGCACGCCGAAAATGCCACGGTCTAGACCAGCTAGCTCGGCGACGAGCTGCTGTTTTAGCTCGGGTGCGCCCAAACCATTAGGCGACGCAGTGACTATTGTCCCAGATGCCGCTACAAAACCGTTGCTAGATGCGCATTGCCGCGTGGTAGGTGCTGCTTGTCGCCGAGGGACGAGCGTGTGGTGGGGTATGTGAGGCAGCGCACCACAGCGCGAAGAGCAAAGTCGCTGCCGCATAGTGGTATTCATTCTTGTACAACTCTTTTGTCACTTTGTTCCTTTACAGTAACCGTGACGGCCTATCCTTCTGCAGACTGCTCCCGTTCTCCAAATGCTGATGAACGGACCCCATGCACCTGAAAACCTGGGCAACACATAGATTCATGACCCGAAATATCGTTTACTTTGGCGCTTATTGTTGCATATTCAATACATGATCGCCAGTTCCCTGACCTCAGACGTTCGGCTTCTCCCGAAACACTCGACCACCAAACGAGCCCCGTTCTCACGTCCTTTTTTTAAATGTCAGCCTTTGAGGAATTAGGCGTCATGCCGGAGCTCTGTAAGGCCGTGGAGGATTTAGGCTGGACGTAAGAATGCAGGGGGCTCCCCAGCGCCCAACCGTCGTGCCCCACACCTGCGCAGCACATCACGACGGATCCGCGGCTGCCGCTCCTTGGCCCCTGCAGGCTACCCTCACCCGTGCAAGCAGAGGCCATACCTCTCATCCTAGGAGGCGGCGATGTCATGGCGGTGTGTGCGGGGTGCTGGGCGGGGTTCCACACACCTGGGCGGCCTGGCACACCCGGGTGGCTGCTGCAAGGGCGGCGCGTGCAGGGCCATGCGTCCTTGGCATGAGGGTCACAACGTTTCCACCCTGATCAGTACGCCACACGCCTCTCAGCATGCTGCCCCTGACCCCATCCCTCGCAGGCTGCTGAGACCGGAAGCGGCAAAACAGGAGTAAGTGCAAGCCGATGGGCAAGGGTGTGGCCCACCAACCAAGGACGCCTCCAGTAGCTGTGCCGCTTGGATCAGGAACAAACACGTATCAATTTGCGCCCACCTGTTGCTCGCCAGGCGTTCGCCATCCCGGTGCTCCAAATTGTGCACGAAACCCTCCGCCAACGCGCGCGAGGGGGCGCCGCTAGCGGCAGCACCGCGGCTTCCGGTGCCCCGGGCAGCGGCGGCGGCGGCGGCGGCGGCCCCAGCCCCGCCGCGGGCTGCGTGCTGAGCACTGAGGACCGCGACCTGTGCTGCGCCATCTCGGCCGACGGCCTGGTGGCGCAGAGCCGCGCGGAGAAGAACTGGGGCGGCGTGCGGGCCAGCGTGGGCGTGTTCGCATCGTGCGGGGGCAAGGTGTACTACGAGGTGGGGCACGCGCGGAACGTTGGGGTCGTTGGAGGGCGGCTGAGAGGTCATCGTGCTAGGTGTGTTGTATGGATGTGGAGGTGGGCATTGGATTGACCGTTGGCAAGGTATGCTACGAGGTGGAATGAGGGGAGGGCAGGGTGGCCTGGGGGTACAGGTGCCATGCACGGATACGGGCTGCCTGGGGATGTGGGTCCAGGGGTGAGCGTCTTCTCGGGCACTGCAGGGCACAGTAGGACCAATGGCAGGTATACTACGAGGTGGGGTGGCGGCATGGGGAAGATGGGTCCGGGGGAGCGCACTCGGATACCGTGAAGCCGTGAGGGACTGGGAGTCCTGTACACAAGGGAGGCCTCGCATTTCGCAGTCTGTCCGCGATCCTCAGCACCAACTTGCACACGCACTGCCTCCAAGCCAAAGATACCCTTGCGCGCTTGATAACCCATTCGCTTCGCCCTGCCCCGACGCTCACTCCGCCTGCGGTTGCGTCTCTCCGCCCCCACCACCATCAGGTTACTGTCACAGACGAGGGGTTGTGCCGCGTGGGCTGGTCCGCCCCCACCGCCTCCCTTGACCTGGGCACGGACCGCCTGGGCTTCGGGTTTGGCGGCACCGGCAAGAAGTCCCACAACAGGCAGTTCGACGCATACGGAGAGCCGTGAGTGGGCGCAGGGGCACAGCCCTGCGTATGGGCTCACGACGTGTGCCAACCAGAAGCAGTTATCCAGTTCAGTCCGCGCCCAGCGGTCCATGGGCGGGAAGGTGGTAGGCCCAAGCGGCGGCGCTTTCGAACGGAGTAGGAAGGGTCTTGCCATTGCCATGCAAGCCGCCTACTGCCCTGCTGTGTGCGAGCTTCCCCCTCCCTCCCACCTGCCCGCAGCTTCGGCCAAGGCGACGTGGTCGGCTGCCTGTTGGACTGCGGTGGCGCCGCCGGCTCCGTGGCCTTCACCAAGAACGGGCGGCCCATGGGGGAGGCATTCAAGCTGCCGCCGAACGTGCACAGCCAGGTGGGGCGGGGCAAGGGCTGCAGGACCCGGGCTCTGGGCCTGGCCGCTGGCCCGGTCCAGGCCTGCACGGTGAAACGGTCGGCGCACATTTGAGCGGCGGTATCACGTAAGTTGTTGAGCAGAGGAGGTTGGCCCCCAGTGAACGTACACCACACGGCATCAACAGCTCGCCTTCCCAATTCGCCCTGCCCCTCAGGCACCACGTACAACCCATGAGCTGTATCTGGGCTTCCCCACAACTCAGCGGGCAACAAAGCTGGCCCAGGCTGGCCTTTGCCTCCTTCCACACCACACCTTTGTCCGCATCACATTGCACAACTGGTTGCCGGCCATGCCAAAACCATCCCTTTCTCCTTGCCCCTCGCAGGTGCTCCACCCCGCCGTGTGCCTCAAGAATGCCGAGTTCACAGTGAACTTCGGCTCCAAGCCCTTCGCGCACCCCCCGCCCGCCGGCTACGTCCCGTTCGCCAAGGCGCCCGCCGCCTGGGTGGTGGCGGGCGGCGCCGCCGCCGGGGCCGCCGCCGCCGCCGCCACGTCATCCTCCGGCGGGCGCAAGCCCGTGTGCGTCATCCTGGAGCCCGCCAAGGACCTGGCCGAGCAAACCGCCAACTGCTTCAACGACTACGGGAAGCACCTGATCGCGCCAACCGTCAAGACGGGGCTGTTCGTGGGCGGGGTGGACCCGGGGCCGCAGGTGGGCGGGGAGCAGCGTGTGTTAGTGTGGTAAGGTGGCGGTGCTGTAAGTACGGAGCGTCTGGGTTTGCGTAATTATCAAGAGGCCTCCGCTGGTACACAAGCACTTGTGCCACGTGTGACATCTTCATCCCACGCGACGTAGTCACACGAGCGTGCAACAACAGCATGAGTTGGTTCAGCCGCTTCCTCTCACCGGCATTGCGTCGTTTCCACGCCTGCGATGTCCCCTTCCCACACCTGCACGCCCCGACGTCGCCCCCGGCAGCTCCGCCTGCTCAAGGACGGGGTGGACATCGTGGTGGGCACCCCCGGCCGCGTGATAGACTTCGTGGAGAGCGGCAAGATCGCGCTGGACCAGGTGGGGGCAGGGTTGGACCAGGTGGGGGCAGGGTTGGACCAGGTGGGGCAGAGGGGCCGCCGGAGGTGGGGCTGGAGGGGACCGGCGAGGATGGCGTTAGGACATGGGTTCCCCGGGCGGCATCACATCAGGCTCAGGCCATGTACATAACCAATTAGACCCATGCTCGAATGGATTGTACCGGAAGCATGGGACATGAAATCTGTGCGCGCGCTGCTTCTGCCTACCCTCGCTCGCACCCCTCACGGCCGCAGAGCCTGAGGTTGCGCCCATATCGACACCGTCTTTTAGACCAGACACGGTGTCTGTCCTGTTGCCCTCGCCATGCTGCCACCCCACAGGTCCGCTTCTTCGTGCTGGACGAGGCGGACAGGTGGGGGCGTGTGGGGTAGGAGCCGCTGGTAGGGGCCGGCGAGTGAGAGCTGCTGGTAGGGCCGGCGAGACACGCGGCACGCCCACAGCGTCGTTGCATCATGCTCCATACCCAAGGTCACGCACGCGTCTGCCCCATGCGGGCCACGACAGGCAAGCGACACCAAAGCTGCACCAACAGTTACAAGCTCTCCCGCTGACACCCACGTTAACCCTCCGCTTCCGTCCAACGTTGGCCCACCGATTGCATCTGCCTTTCCATCCACTCACGCACCTCCCCTGCCCAGGCTCATCGCCGACAACCCCGACGTGGTCACCAAGATCTACAGCCGGCTGCCCAAGGCGGGCACAGGGGTCAACCGGCTGCAGGTGCGCGGCTCGCGGCCCACGGCCCTCGCAGCCGCACCCGGGCCAGCATCTAGCACATCGGGATACCCCCCTGTTCTTCCTTCCTCACCAGCCGTACCCACCTACATGCCGCTGCAGTCCCGTGCCTTTTGGCGCCGTGCGGTGGACGCCACCTGTTGTGCGCTCTCCATGCGGTGTGTGCAACCCCGCCCACCACGACGTTCCTAGCTTCCTATACTCCCATGGCATGCCCCTCGCGCTCTGCACCCGGCACCCCTCCAAGCACCTTGCCCGCCTGCCTCACCTTGGCCACAGACCAGCTCCTCCTTACCGACAAATACCTTGTAATCGGTATCCCCCACCCCGCTCGTACCCCTCCTTACAACATTTCATTGCGCCTCGCGTGTAACCCCTACCCCTGTCATCCCCGGCGCCGCTCTTCTCCGTGAATCGTTCTCCCCTATCCGCAACCTCTAACCAACCCTTACCCCCACCCCCACGGCCCCCAGGTGCTGCTGTTCTCCGCCACGCTGCACTCCCCCGAGGTGCGCTCCATGGCGGCCAACATCTGCGTCAACCCAGTGCTGGTGGACCTCAAGGGCAAGGACAGCGTGCCGGAGACCGTGGACCACCTGCTGGTGGGTGGGGGCAGGGGCGTGTGTGTGTGTGTGTGTGTGTGTGTGTGTGTTAGGTGTGGGGTGTGCGTTCAGGGTGCTGGTGGGCCTTGAGGGCAAGGACGACATGCCGACGCACCCGTGGGCCACCCGCTAATAGGTGGTGTGGTGCGTGAGGCTACCGGTGTGGTTTCGGTCAGCTGAACGTTCGTGTGATGTTTGTGCTGACGGTGCGGTGGCGTAGGGGCTGATCAGCTTGGGGCTGTGTCGTCCACCAGGCTGGGTGTAGGTCGGCTAGCGCAGCCTGTGTGTGGCGCCAACGGGGCAGGAAGCCACAGCCATGCCGTATACGTCGCTAGGAAAACGGTCTTGCCGGTGGCTCAATTTCGCCCAGCCTTACAACCACCTCTTCCCGGGCCCCGCCCCCAGGAGGCCAAACGTTCACATGCCGGCGCATCCCTCATCACTGTTTGCATGCACCTCACCCAAACCTTGCGCACATCCTCGAAGTATCCCCCGCCCCTCGCCCGTGCCCCCCAGGTCCGCGTGGACCCCCGGGAGGACCTCAGCTGGCTGCAGAGCCAGCCGCAGGTACGGCACGGCACAGCACGGCACGTGGCATACGTGTGCGATGCATCACGGTACAGTGCGCGTTGGGTGTGGGTGCGGCGCAGCGCTGCTGGACGCATGTCGCGTATTGTGTTACGGTACGAGGCGCATCCACACATCAGCGCATGGCTCTCCGGACCTGTGCCACAGGCAACGACCATCATCGTTCACCATGCCGCCAACCGCCATGCCCACAACGCAAGGGGCTTCCTCCAGCGCATCCAACCTCTGCCCAAAAGCAGCATTCTTGCGCGCCTAGCACGCCCACCACTACCCACTCACCCCCCTGCCCCTCTCCTCTCTCGCGCTCTCCCGTTCTTCCCCAGACCTTCACCGACTCTGCCCACGCGCTGGACAAGGTGGGCCCCAGCCACCTGTCCTCCCCCGAGTGCCTGTCGGAGGGCGTCAAGCGCCTCAAGCAGCGCCTGCTGCAGCGCCTCATCGACAGCCTGCGCATGGAGCAGTGCCTCATATTCTGCCGCACCAACCACGACTGCGACCAGCTGGAGAAGTTCCTTAATACACTGGGCGGCGCGGGGGGCGGGGGCTTCCGAGGCAAGCGCGAGAGCGGCAAGGAGAACCCCTACAGCTGCGTGGTGCTGGCGGGAGCACGGAGGTAGGAGCGGCTTAGTGGGCTGTATCGTAGCTGCTTACGGCATGCCCAGGGCCCAGGGCTTGAGGCATGCGTGCGCCACCTTCTCGTTTGGCATCCTGTGGAGTGCACTTGCAGCTTATGGTGCCGTTGACGGAGGCTAGGATGAGCACCTCCACCGTTGCCATCTTTCTCGGCCCGTGCCCGGTCTAAGCCCCTTTTTCCGTCCCTCCTCCAAGTCACCCTTACACCCCGCCCCCTCCCGCCATCGCCCCAACCCACTCCCTGCCTCCCCAGCATGGACGAGCGGCGGGCGGCGCTCCAAGCCTTCAAGGTAGGGCTGGGGCTGCGCAGCTTCCTATCTTGCTGTGCCTTGGGGAAGTACCCGATCCTTCTCCCTGCCCGCACCGTCTCTCCTGGCCCCTGAGCCATACGGGTCCAACCATGGCCCGCAGCACTCACACCGCCGTGGCATGACCCGGGCGGCCCACCTCAGCACTCACCGTGTCACATCCCTACCTCGCTTATTACGCTGTAACGGTTTGCTGACTGCACAACGAGTACACCTCGTCATCGACGCTGCAACGGTTTGCTGGCTGTACAGCTAGTACCGTATGGCTGCCTCCAAGCCTGTCTACAGCCGCTCTCACGTGCCAAGTTGCCACGTGCAGGACGGTGACGTGCGCTTCCTCATCTGCACCGACGTGGCGGCACGTGGCATCGACATCCGGGAGCTGCCGTACGTCATCAACATGACGCTTCCAGACAAGAGCGAGGACTACATCCACAGGGTGGGGCTACCGGGGGGGCTGGGCCGCAGGCTGCAGGGGCGGACTACGCTTCGGGCACGGCCGGGGTCCGGTGGGCCGAAGGTCCCAAAGGCGCATGGGGGCCCGTTTGCGACGTAAGTGACATGGAGCGGCCGCGAGTTTGTATGCTGCGTGGCATGTGGACGTTACGAACCCTGGGGTCGGAGACCGCCGCACATCTCGCCATCAGTATAAGCAAGTTGTAGCTGGTCGTAATTACCATTGACAGGATCATCGCTTCACCAGTGTGCAAACGATGCCAACACCTACCCCAATCGCCAACCATGCTCCTGTGCCCCACCCCTTTCTGCCCCGCTCCGCCAGGTGGGGCGCGTGGGCCGCGCCGACACGTTGGGCCTTGCCATCAGCCTGGTGGCGGCGGTGCCCGAAAAGGTGTGGTTCTGCAGCGTCAAGGGGCTCAAGCCGTGGCTCAGCCCCGACAGCAGCAACACGCGCACCAACGACAAGGGGGGACACACCATCTGGTGGGTGGCAAGTGGGAGGGAGCGCGGAGGTGAAACTGGGAGTGTGGGCGGCGCGAGGTGCCCGGGGGCTAGTCAGCCAGAGAGAGGGTAGCTTAGGTGATAAGAGGTGCGCACGGACACAACCAGCAAAACCCCTGTAAAGGGGCTGCTTGCGTGCTTGATTGGCAGCACGTGGACCCTGCTATTGCGCGTGCACGCGAATACCGCACTGCAAGTGCTACGGCTCGCGGTGGTGAGAGGTGCGGTAGAGCCACCGGACCGCATCCGTGCTATGGACGGCTGTGGCACCCGGTTATGCGAACGGCTTCGCAACGTGTTCGCGACCTTGTCGCATAAATCCTTTGCTCCTTCTCCCTCCTCCCCGTTCCCCGTACCCCGTACAGGTACGACGAGCCCACGCTGCTGTCCGCGATCGAGGCGCGGCTGGGCCGCCCCGTGCCGGCCATGGCTGACGACCTGACGCTGCCGGCGGAGCTCAAGGAGCGGCTGGCGGCAGGGGGGGAGGCGTACGGCCAGCAGCGCGGAGGGGGCACCAGCAAGGAGGTGGGGCGGGGGCGGGGGCGGCGGCGGGGGAATGGAGAGGGGCCAGTAAGGAGAAGGAGGCGGGGGTGGGAAGGTCAGGGGGGGGGGGGGGGGGAGGTGAGGAGGGGCTGAGTCTGCGGTGGAAGGCGGTGGGGAGGAGACGCGGCGGGGGACATGAGTTTCTATGTGCGCACCATCAAGAACCTCCGTCTCATCCAGCAAGGAAACCCCGGTGCCATACCGTACCCCGGAACGTAGCGGACTGCGTCAACCCTTGCCCTCGTCCCTCCCCCCTAACCCACGCAGGTGCACGAGCACCTGGAGGCCATCTCCCAGAACGTGGCGGAGCTGGCCCGCCTGGAGTGGAGCGTGCAGTCCTCCTTCCTGCGCCTGCAGCAGCGCTGGGCGTCCGCGGCGAAGGGGTGACGCGCGGCATGGGGCAGGGGGCACAGGGCACGCGGCCGGCCCCCGGCTGTGACCCACGAGGCACGCGCGGCGTGGCGGCGGTCATGTGCGGCGCATCCACGTCAGCAGGGCTTGATTTAGATTACTGTTGACATATCAAGCTGTAGTTATGTGCTCCGCGCATGGTGTCAAGCCGCGTCTGGCAGGCGTGGCGTTAGATGTCGGGGGCGGGTGGGGCAGGCAGTGAGGGAGTGCGGCGGCTGCATGGCTGTGGGTTGGGCGCTGGCACGGTGCGACGACGCGCTCAACGTCGACCCTGGGCGCTGTGCCAGGATGGCGTGCTGTCCGTACTAGCAGGGGCGTGGTGGGGGGGCTGTCTTGGGGGGCGGTGCGAAGGACCTGGCCTGGTCGGTGGCGCACTGCCCTTCGTCATCTTGTCGGGTACTGTAGTGTGTCCCGAAGCCCGCGTTGTAGTTACTCCAGTACAGCGGCCAGCGTCTACTCGGCTGTAGTTACGCACGTTATGCGTGTTGCGAGTGGACACGTGTCGTGCGTGCGCGGCGTTACGGTGCGGGTGTGAGGGCAGCAGGCGCCATATGTGCGTGCATGCAATGCGCTACTTGCACATTCACAGTTTGCTACCGTGTTCTGGCGCTAATACCGTAGTTCCCCCAAGCGCAGCTCTTATGTTGCTGAGTGTTGTGGGCTGTGCTTGCTGTAGCCCGTCCCGCGTAGCAGCACAGCCGGCAGATTGCACAAGGAGAACGACTTGGGCAATAGTGCCAACAGAGGGCCACTTCCCGCGTGTACTCGGAGGCCCAGATGGGAAGACCCCTGGGACTTTGGGTGGTACACTGCGCAGAAGATGCAGATGTCTTTGCAAAGTGTTTTCAGCATAGCTGCTTGTTGGGGTCCATCGCCTCGCCTCGCCATGCTGATGCAATTCCCCTGCTGGAACACGCATGATTAAGCCAAATCTGTACATGATCGACTACCCGGGCGGGCGAAGTTTGCTATCCAGGCCTTCTAGTATACATAAATCCTTAGGGCGTCGGCACCAGGCTCTGCAGTGAAGCTTGCTTACATTCTCTCTACATTTGCTTCTTGGCCTGGGTGCTTCGGTGCTTTATACTCTTTGCCCGTCGAGGGCTTCCAATTGTAACATAGATACATACGGTCTTGACAGTTACTGCACTTCTGGAGGGGTTCGAACTCGCCGCCCGACTGTCCTCTTAGCCAGGATGATGCGCCTAGGGCGAGCAGCTGGTCCAGGCGCATCGCAAAGAAAATTAGGTGGACCGGCGTTTGCGCTTGGGCGCTGCAGCATGCGCTCTCGGTCACTTGTTCTCCCAGTACACGCTGTGCTGCCCGTCGGCGTGCCTATTAGTGTCCTGTCAGATAGCTACAAAGCTACACATTTTCTCCAATATCCTAAGGCTCAAAAGATGGTTGCGGTGAGTAGCGGCAGCGGTGCAGGTGCCCGGCGAGATGCCGCCGTCCGATGGCATGTACCCTGATGGAACGGGCGCCCCCTTGTCCTTGAACTGGCGCGCAGTATGGGGAGTTCCGTCAGGGCTTCAATAAAGATAAGACAGATACACGCATGGTCGCGTATGGAATCCGGTACTTGGTGGAGAACTACATCGCCAAGCCCTGGACCATGGAGGACGTGGACATGGCGGAAGCGTTCTACAAGTGGGTTGCATTGCCTCTGGCGCGACTGGTGCCTAGGCCAGCCTTTCACCAGCGTAGCCACACACCGACAAGATACACGTGCGTCTTGTGCCACGTGGTTGCCTCACCGTGCTGCCTGTTGTTGCCACTGTGCAGGACGCACTTGTCCCCAGGGAACACGGCCTTCCCCTTCCCTCGCGCGCTATTCGAAAAGTTCATCCGGGAAAACAACGGTGAGGAGCTATTAACACAGCGTAGATACAATCCTATCCTACGCTGTTGAAACGGCTAGCGTCCAGCAAAGCCGTTGGCGCCCAGGAGCGCAGCCTGTGCTGTATCGACCAGCGCAGTGGCGGAGTGTACCGGGGTTTACATGGACAGTATCATGTGTGTTGGGGGCGCACAAGGGAGCAAATGACTTGGCCCCTGCACGTTGCCTAGGTGTTGCTTGGGCAGGGACCCTGGCACGTGCCCTGGCAGGTAGCTCCAGGGATAGTACTCCAAGCGCGGCTGAGAGGCTGTCAGGGCTGCGGCCCTGCACCTCATAGGACAGGTGCAGCAGCTGGGCGCTGGCTCATGGTCCCAGCGGGGCAGGATCCTCGGGTGCTGGTGCCCTCCTGGTGTCCTTCCAGGGCCTTGAGGGGCAGCTGCTGATAGGCTGAGCCTATGCTGCCGGCCTATCCTAGAGGCTACCATCAGTTTGCTGGCCAGCGAAGGCGGGCACTTGTGGCGTCAGCACGTGGCTGCTACTGGTGGCCAGGCAGGGCCCCTGTGCGGCGGTGTGCAGCGGTGGGGCGGAGGGCTGCACTTGCCCTGCAGCTGCCCCGCCGTCAGGCCGTCCGGGGGCTCGTAGACCCTGGGTGTGTTGCTGCCAGCTGACCTAGTGCCGTGTCCGCCACCCGCCTCCCCCCCAGGCTACTTCCCCGTGCGCATTGAGGCGATGCCGGAGGGCACCTGCGTGCACGTGCGGGTCCCCGTCTACCAGGTGCGGCTGGGGCCGGGCGGGCGGGAGAGGTGCTCATTCCCCCAGGCAGACAGGTTTTGGTGGGCAGCAGAGCCGCCAGCGCAACGGAAGGTTTGAGCGGTGCATGAAGGCGTTCATGCCGCTCTCCGCCATGGCCACAACCCAGGGGCAACGCGGACACACTCCCCTCCTGTTTCCACCACCACCTCCCTGACCCCATGCTCCCCGGCCCTCCCCCGCCCTGCCTACACAGATCACCGCCACGGGGGAGTACTCTCCCCTGTGCACCTTCCTGGAGACGCTGCTGACCATGGTGTGGTACCCCACCTGCGTGGCCACGCTGTCGCGGCGCTCGCGGGACGTGGTGGAGGCGGCCTTCGCGCGCACCAGCGAGGGCGGGGCGGCCTCGCCGCTGGTGGGCAGCCGGCTGGTGGACTTCGGGTTCCGCGGCTGCACCAGCGTGGAGCAGAGCGTCATCGGGGGGTGCGCGCACCTGCTGTCCTTCAGCAGCAGCGACACCATGTCGGCATCCTTCTACGCGCAGGTGGGCGTGGGTGCGGGTGTTGGTGTGTGATAGCGTGGTGAGTGTGAATGTGCATTGGAGTTGAGATTTGTGTTGGCACGTTCGGTGTAGCCGAAGGTGCGGCGTTACCCAATACACGAGTAGGTATGCTTGGGAAGTTACCTCGAAGCGTGCGTTTGGGAGAAAAGGCAGGGCGGGTGCCGAGCACGGGGGCGGGATGTCTGGTTGCGGGTGGGAGTAGGTGCAGCGTGACAGGAAAGTGGGGCGCGGCGGCGGTCAACTTCAGGGGCGTGTAGACGGGGCGGGTGCAGCCAGCTGTCTGGCGGCCTAAAGGGACCTGGGGTCAGGGTAAGGCCTCGCGCAGCCGGTTGCGGTGCAGATACGCCGGGGGCGGCGGGGAGGGCGCGGAGGTCCCAGCGAACGCAACAGCCGCGGGGATTTGAGGGCGGTCGCAGCCAATGAGACTTAAACACGTGCCGAAGGAAGGACATGTGGCGCATGCCCGTTGCAGCAGCAGTGGGAACTCCACAGCAATATGGAGTTTGCGGTTACGTTTCAGCGCAGCGGCGGGCTCCTGCCGACGGAGGCAGCTGCTTGGGTTACGGCGGTACCCGGGGAACAGCAGCTTGAGCGCGCTACCGGGAGCGGGTGCGATATAGCCACGACCACCGCATGAACAGCCGCTCGCCACACAACACGACACCGGCGCGTTGGTATTCCTTGCCACTGCCTGGCTGTGGGGTCAGCAGCTCGCAGCAGCAAGTGCGGCGGGCGTTGCAAGGCTGCAAGCGGTCGGCGGTCAGCTGTGCGTTGGGGCGCCTGCTCAGCGACCTGTGGCGTGCACCCAACAGCGGGCTTGGGTCTGGGGGATGCTGGAGGCTTGGGGTGTTTTGACGGAGCTAGAAGCGTCGTCAGGATGCTGGCCGCTGCGGAGGCGGCTGGGGTGGCGACCCGGATGGGCGTTGCCCCTGGCGGGCGCTGAGACGCTGCAAGCCGCAGCGATGGCAGCAATCAGAGATAAGGAGGAGCGGAAGCAGGAGAGGCCGCAGGGGCGCTGCCCCAACCTAGCGGGCAATCTTTCGAGGCTGTCGCCCCTGGCGCACATCACCGACGCATGTCGTGGACGCCAGGACTTAGGCCGACAAACCCTTTACCATCCGTCTCGGCCCCCTTGCCCCGCTGCGCCCTCCCCCGCCTGCACAGTTCAAGCTGAACGGCGGGCGTCCTGTGGGCTCCTCCATCCCCGCCACGGAGCACAGCGTGATGACGGCGTGGCCAACAGAGGCGGCGGCCATGGAGAACATGGTGGAAAACTTCGGAACCGGCATCTACGCTTGCGTCATGGACAGCTACGACTACGCCAAGGTGCGGCTGAGTGGGGTGGAGGCACGTTGGTGGCTGAGTGTTGGTGGGGAAGTGGTTGGCGGGGTGATGGTGGGCAGAGGGGTAACTGGTACAGGGAGCGGAGAGGGAATGGTGTTTGGGGGCAGAGAGCCGGGTGGCGGTCGAGTCGTGGGAGCCCGGGAAACTCGGCGTTGGACGGGCAGTCCTGGCAGATGGCTGTGGGTGGGTAAGGAAGGGGTTTAGGTGGAAGGAGTGGTGTTGGGCGAAGTGGCGACCGCATGCCCCACGGTGATGGGGCTGTGCAGTGCATGAAAGGGTGTTGCTTGAAGCGGGCGTCATTGTGTGACGACTGGACAGCGGCTAGCAGTGCTCCGACATGCAGGCACCGAGGAGTCACAGGCGTGCGTAGTGCAGGGTGCGGGGCTCGGAAAGGTATCATCGGCGCTGTGGGTGTCGAGCTGAGCGGCCGTTGTGTGTGGCATGCTCTCATGCAACTGGTGGCGGTGAGCTGGCGGCTTGTCACCCTACATGCGGCACCCGTTCGCCTGCACCCTCCATGCCCACCAACACGCCACGCTTCCGTCCCTCTCGAACGTCCTCGTCCCTGTGCCCAGGCCCTGTCCGAGGTGCTTCCCTCTGTGGCCTCCAAGAAGAAGGCCAAGGGCGGCTACCTGGTGCTGCGGCCGGACTCGGGGGACCCCACGGAGGCGGTGCTCATGGTGGGGAGGGGGAGGGGCAGGAGGGCGTGCGGGGCATTAGCTGTACGGTGGTGGTTAGTAGGAGGGGATTGGGGGAGCATAGGGGTGCTTGATTAAGCTGTGAGGTCATGTCCGAGCACGGTGCCGTCCCCCGATGCGCCGCTGTCAAGGCGCGCACAGTGCAGCAGCTCAGCGGGCTGCAAGGCATGGTGCGATGTAGACTGCGTGCGTACCAGCCCTACTGGTACTGGCATATGGCCGGCGGACCGCTCTCCGATGCGTGCCCCTGTCCGTGTTCGTTGACGCCTGCGCACCGGCGTCCACTGCCCCCTGTTCATTGCGTCCGCAGGCGCTGGAGGCTGCGGAGAAGGTGTTTGGCTCCGTGGTCAACAGCAAGGGCTTCAAGGTCATCCCCGGCTGCGGCGTGATCCAGGGGGACGGCATCGACCTGTCCACCATGGAGAAGATCGCACAGGTGGGGGCGGGGGCCGTGCCGGCCTTGTGCCGTCATGGGGAAAAAAGCGTCTGTGGACCCCAGAAAGCGCCCACCACTGCGGTTGCAGGACACTGTTGGGTGGCATGACGCACGGACACAGTGCGGCCAGGGCGGCTGTCGGCGAGGAGGTGGCAAGCAGCTCCCAGCGAGCTGAGATCCTTACGACATCGCGTTCACCTAATTAACATTGCTCATGTGGTGCTGTTTCCCGTCAGGCCATCGAGGCTGCTGGCTACGCTGCCGACAACGTGTCGTACGGCATGGGCGGCGGGCTGCTGCAGAAGGTGAACCGCGACACCATGTCCTTCGCCACCAAGCTGTGCCACATCGTGTACGCGGACGGCGCGGCGGCCGACATCATGAAGCAGCCGCAGACGGACACCGGGAAGTTCTCGCTGCCAGGTGAGAGGGCGGCGGACGGGGGGGAACAGGGGCGGGAGCTGCGTGGGGAGGGGTTGGGGGCGGAGTCCAGGTGGTGCTGAACCCACAGGCGTGGGGTGCCAAGGGCTGCCGAGGGGTTGCGGTAGGCACAGCTGCTGGCCGAAAGCCTGGACCTACTGGCAAGCCATTTGCAGTCGTTCGCCGAACTACCAGCAGTCCTGCATGCGTCCAAGAGCACGCCCAACGCTCGCCCAACTGGCCTCCAAGGCCGCCTTGCAGCGCTCGGTTCGTTCGCAGGGGCAGGGGCAGGAGCAAGAAAAACTGAGTCAGTATACGGCCCCTAGTGCGTCCGTGCGTCCAGGCTCGCCATCCGCAACCGCCAACTCCCTGGCCGTGCACCCCCAGGCGTGCTGGCTGTGAAGCGCGTCAACGGCGTGCCCACCGTGTTCCCGGCGGACAGCGGGGAGGTGGCGCCGCACGACAACCTGCTGCGTACGGTGTACGACATGGGGCCAGTGGCGGGCGTGTGGGAGGACTTCGACGTGGTGCGGGCGCGCGTGGCGGCGGAGTGGACGGCGCTGCCCCGGGTGGCGGACAACATCAGCGCCTCGCTGAAGGAGAAGGTGCGGCAGCAGATGGCCAAGAGGGGCAAGGTGCCGGCTATGGCGTCATGAGGGCGGACTGTGAGTGGCTCCAAAGAGCCCGGGCCCTTTGGGCCCCGGGGAAGCTGATGGGCGGTGGTGCTTGTGGTGAGCGGTGCTGGCGTTGGTGGTGTTGGGTGTTGGTAATGTAATGTGTGAAATGGGTTAGTGCGGTGTTGCAGGAGCAGCGGCAGCGGGGCCGGGGGCAGGCAGGGCGCAAGCGCAGGAAGCGAGGAAGGGGAAATAACGGTTGCATCCATCATGGGCTTGCTAGGTAGGGTCAGGGACTGTGGGAGGCTTCGGCACATGGTGCGAGTCCATGCTGCTAGGGGCGCTGACGGTGGCGACCACAGTGTATGATGTTGACAGGGCATGTGTCGAAGCGCCCTTAACTTATGGCATTCGGGAGGGCAGGAGCGCCAGGATGGGTACACCTAGGCATGTCGGATAAAGAGAAGCCACCCACGGGCGGTGGCACGGGCCCAAGGTAGCGTTGGTGCATCCCTCCAATTCACGCATGATCGTATTCACCAGGCATACACGTGGCATCTGTGAGGTGATGGGTAAGGAGGATGGGGAGCGGTGGGCTAGGCACGTGAATGACTTTTTGGACTGGTGGGGGCTGGGGGGCCATGTGGACCGCACCTAGATGTGAAACGCGTCAGGGGACAGGACGGTCGGGGTTTTGTGCGCGAGCGGCCATAGTTGAACAAGCGAACGAAGCTTGCATCAGCAGCGTTTAGATGTCCCGGCGTGGCATCACGTCGCGGCAGAGCCCACAAGCTGGGTCGCAACACACGCCCCTAGGCGCTGTGGCTTAAGTCGTGGGCAACAGCCCAAGGCTTGCGGCGTCCGATTTAAGACCGACAGCGTGACTGAACGCCGTGTGCATGTCGAAGATGCAAGCGTTGCGCGGGAGGCCTGTATAACGTTCTGTTGGTCAACCATCGTGCCAGCAGCGGCATTGGCTCGTAATAGTGGTGTGGAGCGTGTGGCACCCATGCACTGGTGTTGCTGTACGACGGTCATGCCTTGACAGATTTGGTTCAACGTTTTTATCGGCAGCTGTGCCTGCGAGTGAAGGGGTCTAAGCAGCTGCCGTGTTTGCGTCTTGCTGCGGGGTGGTAAGTTGCTGTGCATACGAATCCCCAAACGGGAAAGCATATACATGGATTTGCAAGTGCTGCGGGCGCGGTAACGATGTGGCGCTGTGCTCACGACGAGTCGAGCGGCAGAGGCGGGTCAGTGAGCTGCAATTGTAAAGTACGGAACGGCCATGCGGTGCCGTGGTTTTGAGCAGTGTCAGAAAGGGTCAGAGGAGGATGGTCACGTGCATCGTACTGTCATCTTGAGCCGAAGACAAGCGGACGGACGAGCGGCTGGCCGGCGGCAGGTGGCTGCAGCTGACTGGGGGCCTCTTTACCAGTTCTTGCCTACGGGGCCATACCAGGTGACAGTTGTACTGGTGTGCAACCGTGTAGACGCTGCTGTCAAAGCAGCTTGTTGCACACAATCAATTCTCGCGGTGTCACGACAGCACCTGCTGCCTACAGTCGCCCTGCACCTATCGCTGGTATACTGCAGAAACGCTTGGCCAGTGGCCATCTCGAAATGCTCATTGACTCGCTCACTGCTGATTAGTGCCAATTTTGTGCCATGGGAACCAGGATGGGAACGAACTATACGGTACGTTGCAGGCCGCTACCGTAGGGTAAGGCCGCCACGAGGCCTTGCGACACAGCACCAATGTTAACTCTTCAAGGCCCGCACCTCACCAAAACATGTCGCTCCTGGTCGCTCACGTTCACGGTTCCCTCGGCGCTCACAGCAGCGCGGCGCCTCTCTACACACCTCTCCCGTACCCTCGTCACTCGCTCTCAGCGCCGTCTGGCCCCGTCCACCAACTTGCTGTCCGCCAGACCTCTCTTCCTACCCCCACACCATGCCCACACCATAAAGGGCCGGGCACCTACCCGCAGGAAGGACGAGTGCAGCCGCTCTTGCCAGCGGTCTGGCTGGGCATGACCACTACCCCATGCCACCAACGCTCCACGCCTCTCGCACGTCACACCTCACGCTGTCTCCCCGGTTCCCACCTCCGCCACCCGCAGCCGCCACGTACCCAGCTTCACCAGCACCACCCCCGTGTCCCAGCCACGTGCCGCACACTCCGCCATGAACCCCTCGAACTCCCGCCCCACCGCATCCAAGCTCCGCGCCTCCGCACCCAGCCCCGCCGCCACCGCGCGCTCCCTGCACCCCGCATTCAGCCCCGGCTCCCCTGCCCCGCTGCTCCCTACCTCCACCCCACCCAGCCCATGCAACCCGCTCCCATTTCCGTTGCTGGCCCCACCTGCCGCCCCGGCTGCCACCCCAGGCAGCTGCGGCTCTCTCCCCTCGTGCCGATCCAACCACGCCGCCTGCCATATCGCCCGCAGCACGTCCCGACCCGTGTGCCCCTCCTTGAGCATCACGTACGACACCCCGTCCCGCCGTACGAGCACGTAACGCTCGCTGCCGTACAGCTCCATGCAGGCGGCCAGGCGCTCCGCGGCGGGCGGCCCCCCGAAGGCCTCCCCTGCGCTGCAGCCCAGCACCATGCGGGGGGACACGTCCCGCGGGTCGGTCAGCACCTGGGGGAGGGCGGGGGGCGAGGCGAACGGCGAGGCGTGCGGCGGACACGCTCTCAGCTCCCATAGTCAAGAGAATGTTGTCCAGGGAGGCGGATTGGCATGTATCACGCGTACAAACTGGAGAAGCCCCGGCACGAGAGATGCACGCAAATAAGGGCGGGTCAATAACAGCAGGCAAGGGCGGGTCGTCCCCTGGACACCAGCCATGGCGTCCGCCGCACGCCCCCACAGCCCGCTGCCCCAAAGCCATGTCCTCACCTGGCCCCTCTCGGGCTTGCATTATTACCATCCCCGCCATTCCCTGTGGCTCCCCGCAACACTACTCCCCGCACCACTCATTCCCACCCCCACCACGACTGGGAACCGGCGCCAAGCCCAACCGGCGGAAGGCCACCCGTGGGACTTGGGCGCCCCCCCCACGGTGCTCGGCTGCAGTCCACAGGTGCAGCACTCAATCATACCCGTACTGTGTCCGGCACCAATACCACCACCACCACAAGCACGCCCCGCACCTGGCTCGCCTCCCGCGCGTTGCCCTCCGCCACGCCCGGCAGCGCCTCCCCCGCCACGCTGGCCGCCGCCAGCAGCGCCGCCCGCTTGGTGGACAGCGAGGGGAAGGCCAGGGCGCGCAGCGCGGCGTAGCGCAGCGCCACGTGCACGCCCTGGATGGCGGCCCAGCAGGCCAGCACGGAGTCGGCCTTGCCTGGGGGGCAGGGGGTGGTGTGGGGCAGAGAGAGCGGGAAGGGTGTGGGTGTGGGGCGGGGCGGAGCAAAGTAGAGGAGACCGAAAGGTCAAGGGTTGGCGAGGAACGGGCCTGGCGCCAGGATGTAGAGGGGTGTACGAAAGCGTGTCGACGCACAATGGAAGCTTGCAAGCAGGGGAGCTTGCAAGGACGCGAGACGCAGCGCCGCCACGGCTTTCCACCTCGCACCTGGGTTTCCCTCTCTAGGGCTGCCCGCCGCAGAGTGTCCCGGTTGCCCCTGGCCTGCAGTGCCTTGGCCGCACAGCCCGACTCCTCCCACAGGCGCGCCCCCTAGGCCTCCGCATCCATACCATCCCCAGCAACTCAGTCGCCGCCTTTCCACTGCCGAGCTGCTCTGTCTAGCGTCATGGACGTATGTCGACCCAATCCCGTAGCCCCAGCCTAACCTGGGCCAACCCACCTGTTGCCTCCAGGCTGCTGAGGAGCGCCACACTGCAGGCCAGGCCCGCCATCTGGGCCACCACCTGCACAAGGGGGACGTGGGTTAACGCAGACAGGCAGAACACGTGGATCGGTTGCTGCGGCACGGGCAGCGGGTCATACGGTATCGCCGGTGGGCCAGGTGGCACATGGTCCCGTGCAAGAGGTGTTGCCGGGTGCTGCACGAGCGGCGGGCGCGTGCGACCGAAGCCGACATGGCAGCCGCCATCTTAGTGCGCATGGGTTGTGCCCGTGTGTGGTGTGGGGCACCCGTCCCATGGCGTACACACCAGGCTCCTGCAAGACCGTTCGCTCACCTCCGCTCCAGTCCACCATCCCCCGCCCTGCACCGACCGCACGGCCCCCCACCCCCACCCACCTCCCACACCTCCTCCTTGGCCGCCACCGCCCCCACGTTCTGCGCCACCGCGAAGTGCGTCTGGATGACGCGGAACACGGGCTTACCCATGCCCTTGCCCAGGGCCTGCACAAAGGGCGACAGATGCAGAACCACGCATTGTCGCCGCTGCCAGTACTCACATCAGCCACGCAATGCCCAGCATCAGTCGTACGGTACCCACAGAACCGAGCCCGTCACGGACAGCGCCTTCGGCCCTGAGTCGCCAAGCCGCAGCCGCCCCTTCCCCACCCCCTCTATTCCACTACAACCCCACACCCCTACCTGCATAAACTTGCCCCCGCACGCCAGCGCCAGGAAGTGCTGCGGCACCAGCATGGTGCACACCTCCAGCCCCATGCCTGCGGTGGACAGCAGCTCCGCCACCATGCGCCAGCGCCGGGGGTCCTCGTCGAACTCGACGGAGAAGCGGCTGAACAGGAAAAAGGTGGCAGAGGGGCGGCATTGTTGTGAGAGGGAGGGGTGAAGTATCCAGGGGAGTAGCCTGTTGCCCCCCTCGCCCTGCCCCTTGCTCCACTGCTCAATCCAAAGGAGTTCAGGGGCGGGGCCAATAGGCAACTTGATCGGTCTTTTTTTTCGCGGTCGCGGAGTGAACGTCACCACTCCCTCCCCCTCGCAGCCCCTGTTCCCCGCCCCCCACCTGCCCACGATGAGCCTCCCCAGCGCCCCCACCCCGTCCTTGACGATCCACTTGATGCTGGCGGACAGCGCGGCGGTGGCGGCGGGGCCAGCGCTCAGGCCCACGGCGGACAGCAGCGAGGAGGTCACCAGCGCGTGGCTTAGGTGGCCTGGGGGGCGTGGGGTAAGGGGGAGGGAGGGAGGAATCGGTGGGGTGTGAAGGGGCAGAGGCGGTGGAGGCGGTGGAGGGGTCTGTGCTGTGACTGTGCGGCAAGCCCGCGACAAGGAGGTGTGGGCGCATGCGCTATGTTTATTTCGGGTAGGGTGATGTCTGTGGTTTCTCCAAACGGACAACAAGGAGCTGTGTTGCGGTGGAGCCGTACGGTAGTGGAGTGTGCGGGGGCTGGGGTCTTGTGGCACGGTGTGCAAATGTAGAGCGAGCGGCTCCGGAGCAAAGCTGACGTGTGCAGCGTTACAGGGACGCCAGGCGGCGTTGTGGCGATGTACAGAGTATCTGTGTGCTCTCTATGCTGAAGACTTCCGTCCGCTGCCTACAGTGCCCAATCCTGCTGTACACTGGCACCGTGCTGCATCCCCACGCACACAGACCTACCTGTGATGTGGGTTGGGACCGACCACAGCTGGTACGGGAGGTAGTCGGGCGTGACGCTGGCTGGATACCCAGGAGGTAGGAACAGATCGCGTATGCTGGTGGGTAGGGCTGATAGGGATAGGGTGAGGGGCTCGTGGGACGCCGCTGGAGAAGGCGGGGAGCCTGTTTTAAGCCGGTCCGCTGCTGAGGTCGATTCGCCGATGCCGAGGACAGCCCGCTCCTGCGAGCCGCTGACCTCGGTTACGCTGTAGCGCTTAGGCGCGCGTAATGCTTTTCGCGACTGCACTGTAGGCTGAGCCGCGTTGGCGATGGTGGCATGCCTCTGGCCTGGCCCAGCCCTTCCCGGTGCGCATAACCCCAACATATCAAAGGTCTTACTTATTCGCAAGTATTTGTCAGGGCTATATCGCGCGCGGAGTAAGACAGCAGCGTTGGAGCCAGCGAGTGCTGTGGTATGGGTGGGTGCACCCTCCCGGCACCAAGGCCCATCCGGGGTCGCGGTGCAAACTATGTCTCTGTGGCGCCTGAGCACGCTTCTAAACGCCGTTCTCGGCGGAAACCTTTAGTATGTGACCCTTATGAAAGGTTTACTTGGTCAATAGCGTTTAGAAGCGTGCACGCGTTTGGTTATGGCTGCGCGTTCCTCGCGGCCCCCGATGGTGCCCGACCGGGCCGTAAACACGCTCCCTGTAACAGACAGTTAGCCAGGAACCTTAATCTTAACACATATCTTTGTTGGACTTCAAACGCCGGTCAAGTACCGGCGGCAGCGCTTGTCTGGGCCTGTCATGTCGTCATGGCAAAGCGGCGGCCTACAGTCAACTAGGCATTATCCTCGAACGCTGGAACCACATAAACTACATTGTGTAGGGTTGACCAAGTGCATCGGCGTGCTGTCGCTCTGCAGTTCCATGCATGGGCCAGGCTGTTCGTGCACCACGGGAGCTCCCCTGGTGCAACACGTGTCAACACACGCCGTCAGCCGGCACCGGCACCCAGCACCCGCGTGCGCCCAAAAGAAACCGGCCATGGCCAGACACAAGGCGCCCTCTGCAGGCATGCAATTCAGTCCATAGCAAAGCACAGTGCCACTTGGCAAACGGTCTGGAAACACCACATAAAACGTACCCTTCACCACCATATGTCCTCAACCAGTCGCCATTCCATGCATCCCCATACAAAGGCCAAGTCTTAATCAATGGAGCAAGCGCCGTTGTTGCCCGGATCACGCATACGATGCTACACGTACCACATACATTTAAGTCGCTGTGATCACAGCCTGTAACTTGCCGCGCCACGCCTCTTGTTGTAAGCCCGGACCGACTGCAGCACAGTGGCCCTGTAGATGCCCACGTTCAGCGCCGTCAGCCTCTCAGCATCACGCCGCGCTTGCTGCGACTCCTTGTAGCTCCTGAAGCTGCACGGGCCGTCGTTCCATCCCCGCTTCCCAGCCTCAAGCTCCACGTGCTCGTAGCTGGCCCTTGTCTCACGGCGCCCTGGCAGGTGGTAGCCCTGCACCCCGTACGACATCTGCGCCTGCTGCAGCCGCAAGTCCACCATCGGCGCCTGCGAAGGGGTGGCCCTTCTTCTCCTTGCTGTTCTTGCGCGCAATGTCCCTCAACTGCTCTTCCCCCATGGACGAGAACGGCTGGCGCTGCGGGCACGGCGCTGCAGCTGCAGCCTGTGCAGCTGCGGCCTCCGCAGCTTCAGCCTGCCCCAGCGCGACCTTGGCACGCTTGGGTGCGCAGCCGCCCCCTGCACACGCGAAGACGATTGGCAGCCCGTTGCACATCAGATGCATATACTAACAAAAAAGCGATGAATCACATTCTTTGCCTGTTATGCACGCGTACCTGGGGTCGCAGCCGTAGTGGCCTTGGGTTGTGTTGTGCCACTGGGCGAAGGCGGGAATAGCCTGTGTGCGCTGGATGGCGGCGACGGACCGCCAAGGCCTGCACGTGCAGCATGCGACGGTTACTGGTCATCCATGTGTACGCATGTAGTTCAGCTGCGTGCACCAACAAAAGGATAAGCTTACCCTGGGGCTGTGTGTGGTGGCGTGTTGGCGTGGAGCTGTTGTTGGGTGAGCCACGAGCTGCCGCTTCCACCATCTGCACGTCGCCAGTGGCGTCACCGCCCAATGCAACCGCCAGCATCGTTGCTGCCGCGGCTGCGGCAGCGGGCGACACTGCTCCGGCTGCTGCCGCTTCGGCTGCTGCCGCTGCCGCGACTGCCACTGCTGCCGCCCGCGAGGCGGCACGTGTAACACGAGCCCGCCCCTCCACCCCGCCCTCCGCCTGCCCATACTGCTGCTGCTGCTGCTGCTGTTGCTTCTCCTGCTGCTTACGCTTACGGTTCTCCTCCTGCTCTTTTACTGTGGCGCTAAAGGCCCTCACCTGTTGGCGGTCATGCCGGCCCCCTGTGCGTGCTGCCGCCTCAAACTTTTCTTGCAGGTACCCGGTCAACGCACCGCTGACCCTTGTATAACATGACGAGCATATCTTCTCCCAAACTAAACCGGTCTGCCCAAATCGTGCCTTCAGCCCCTCTGCGTGCTCTGGCCATCGTCCCGGAACAGGGCTTGTCCGTCCTATGTACTTTACGACCTCGACCTTCTCCTCTTGACTGAAGATCCTACTTTGTCCTGGCCAGCTAACGGGGTCTTTGGTGAGGCGTTCGGTGCAGCACGGGCAGTTCCGCAGCTTTCCCGGCATGCCCACGTTGCCGTGCGGGCGCTGTGACTCCGATTGTACTCTATAGTGGCACACAGACAAGTGCGGTGACACTATATACTATAATTATGTTTATTGTATATGTTGAGTGCAATAGGAGACATAGCTTGCCGGAAAACCCCATCGACCCCGGTGGTGCATGGACCCTGGGGTGGGTGTATTGATGGGACGAGTGGGTACCCGAGCCGCTCGTGCAAGCTTATACTGTATGTTCCGATGAACAAGGGGCACACGTACGCGTGTCCCTGTGGCCAGTTGATGCCCGGTGCATTATTACCGGGTTGCGCAACCACCTAGGATGCCTGAGGCACGCGTCAAGTAAGCTCTTTTCCTACTCCGCTGCCCTAAGAATAAAATGAGATACGTATCACAGTAGTGTCATAGTAGCGCCATGCAGTCTTCGCGCTAACACCAAGAGTGCCACCTGCCTAGCACAGCACGCGCAGCAGTGACTGATACGCCTTGCGGGGGTTTAGATGTGTGCAAAGACTTCAACATGCCAACACAAACTGTGGATGTGCGTGCGCTGTTTGGATGGAGAGCAACCGTGGCCATCGCGCGGGAGGGCTCCTGCGTCGCGGACCTGCGCCTCCGCATCTCGGAGTTGAAGCCAGAGTATGCACGAGCGAAGCTATTTTACAAGGTGTGGGCGGGCGTCGATAGCAGTCAGCCTGCCGTGACCGTTGGACACGAGGGCTTGGGTCCCATTTCCGCCAACACGCCTAAACCTTTCGCCCTTCACCTCACTCCGTGCATCATCTTTGCAGGGGAGGGCACTGCAGGACAGTGAGGTGCTGTCCACCCTATCCATTGGTGCGAGCGACTTCGTGGTAAGCGACTGCTAAACACGCGCCTGGAACGCCTCCCCTGCCGCCCATAAAGCCACAAGCCACTCTGCAAGCCCAGTGGGCACCCCGGTACATAGTAGTGAATGATACACATCATACGTCTTCGCCTGCAGACCGTGTGCCCAGTCGGGGGCGGCAAGGGGCGCTCCACTGGGCACGGCGGGGCAGCTGCCAACCCAGCAGGCGCCCCCGCGTCTGGACCAGCCCCACAGCCTGGTGCACGTGCCGGTAGCACTGGTGGGACTGCTGGCCCTGCCGCCGCAGCACGCCCAGGACCCGCGGCCGGGGTTGCTCCTCCCACTCCAGCTGCTGCACCTGCGGCAGCGGGGCAGGGATGGGCTGCGGTGCCGTCCGGCGGCGGTCGGGGCGCCGCCCGCCTTGAGCCAACACACGCAGCTGCTGCACACACAGCTGCTGCAGCAGCGCCGCCACCCACGACGAGGGAGGCAGGCCCAACAACGGCACCCACAGCAGCAGCAGCAGCAGCACCCACGAGTCGCCCGCGGCTGGGGGGTGCCCATGCGGCCCGGGGCAGGGGCAGGATTGCAGGTGCTGCGGCTGCTGCAGCACCAGGGGAAGACCCCTCCCCCGCCGACATGCTCCCCCCCGCCGCCCCCTACGGCAGCGACGGCCTCATCACGCTGCTGCCGGGGTACGAGTCCCGCCCCAACCGCACGCCCACCAAGCGCCGCCCGCCGCCGCCGCCGCCAGCCGGACAGCTGCCTGGGCTGCTGTCTGCGCCCACGCTGCCACCGCTGGGGGTGACACAAGGCGGAGGGGAGACAATGCCGTCGCGAGGGCTGCCCGCCGGGTTGGAAGGGGTCCTGTCGCAGTCATGGGCAGGTGCCCCAGGCGCAGCTGCCGGTGCTGCTGAGGCAGCCGGCGCGTGTGGGGGGTGCCTGCAGGCAGGGGCGCTGCCTGGGCAGTACGGTCCGCCGCACAGACGGCGGGTGCTGGCCTTTGAGGGGCCGGAGCAGCCTGTCAGCGCCGCCCTGGTGGGGGGCGCACCAGGCGTGCAGCAGTGGGAGCAGCAGCCGGAGCAGCAAGGGGAGCAGCGTCCTGGTCAGGGGCGGGGCCAGGAAAAGGGCAAGCAGTCAGGGCAGCGCCGGCAGGCGTTGCTGTCAACCCAGCCCGGCGAGCATGTGGCTGGTGCGACTGAGTCGATGGGTGTTCCCGGGACTGCTGGAGAGGGGATTACACAGGACAGAGCAGGGGATATCGGCGGCGGTCCAGCAGGGGGTAATGGCGTTACCGCACGTGGTGGTAGCGGTGGCCAGGGCGGTGGCGACGGCGGAGACGCGGTGCTGAGCGAGCTCTTGGCGGAGCTGCAGGGGGCTCCCCTGCAGCGGGACGGGGAGCCAGGGCAGGGGGCTTCCCTGCAGCTGGACGGGGAACAGTTCCACACGAGGGAGGGCCAGGCCCCTGTGCAGCTTCCACCGAAGCAGCGTGAACCTGCAGGTCGTGGCGCCGAGATGGGTGGCCTGGGGGATAACGTGCACGATGCGGGGGTCCCAGGAACGGGTGGCACCTCCAGGCAGCAGGGCCGGCAGCAGCGAGGGCAGGAGCCAGAGCTGAGCCCGGGGCAACGGCAGCAGCAGCAGTGGGAGGAGAATGGAACGTCGCGCCGGTACTCACTGCGGTCGCGGCGGGCAGTGTCTTGGAGCAGTGATGAAGGCAACGGGGGGGGTTGGGGGCAGGGACAAGATGTGGGGCTTACGGCAACGGGATTGTCCTTGGGACAGGAGGGGTCGGGCAGTGAGAGCGCAACAGATGGCAGCTCCTGGCACAGCGAAGGGGAGGAAGAAGAGGAAAACGGACGGGGGGCGAAAGAAGACGAGGAGGCTGGTGGGGTTGGCAGGGCAAGGAAGCGGCGGTGCTACGGTCAGCAGCCGTCTGCCGCGCCAGGACGACAGGGGCAGGGGCAGCGGCGGCCAGGGCAAGGCAGGGCACGACGGGGGGCTCCCTTGGTAGCAGCTGGCGAGAGCAACGGCGGGAGCACCTTGGCCGTGGACGGGAGAGGGAGGGCTGCAGGGGGCCGCGGCAGGCGGCAGCCAGCGGCCGGCAGCGCAGGTGTGGGAGGAGCAGCGGAGGGAGCGGCGGCAGCACCAATCCTTGGTGAAGCTGGCGCAGTTGTGCTGGGGGCGCAGCCAGACGGCATCCATGGCTCTGTCAAGGGTGTATCTGACGAGCCAGGCGACCGTTTGGGGCAGCATGGTCCACAAAATAATGGCAGGCCCGCCCCCGTCCCCGCCGCCGCCGCCGCCGCGGGCGGCCGCAAGCGGCGGAAGAGGGGCAAGTCGCCCAGCGCCGCAGCTGCAGCCGCTGCCGTACCCCTGGCGGAACCCTCCCCTACCCCCGCGCCCAACGAGCCTACCAACCCTCATGCAGGCGACACCCTGCAAAGCCAAGCTCCTGGTGATCAGGAGTCTGGTGGCGAAGCCGGACAGGGCGGGGATGGCGGGCCCAGTGGCGGAATAGGGGGCGGCGGCGGCGGCGGCGGCGGGCGGCGGCGCGGCCGGGGTCAGTTCGCTCGCGAGGGCCCCGCATTCGAGCGCGCCGTCGCGGCGTGCGTGCTGCCGCTGCCCCCGCTGATGCGGCGGCTGGAGGAGCTGTACGGCGCCCTCAATGCGCTGTACGGCTTCGCAGTACAGCAGCGCATGCAGGTACGGAGGTGCATGGACTTTGAGCGTCGTTGTGGGAGCCTGCCTACGCGTGCGGTTGCGTTCATTGATAGTTATCTGGTGGCTAGGTAGCACGCAGGACTGCTTTGGGGCGGGCTTCGTAAACAAAAGTTGCTCTGCACTGCACTGCTGCTGCCCAGGCTTTCCGGCACGCCCTGACGGGCCGCCGGATGCATGCCTGTACCCCTTACGCGGCCTGCACCTGCCCTGACCTGACCTGCTTTACCCTGCCGGTGCCACGACGCCCGTTCCACTGTTCCCCCGCCATGCCTCCACAGCTGACCTGGTCCCACTGCGCGGCGCACCTCCAGTTCGCGCTGCCCGGCAAGGTGGTGGGCCCCGACGATCTGCGCCTGGCCGCCCGCCTGGCGCCCGACGCACTGCTGCTGCGCCCCATAAAGCGCAAGTCCGACACCGGGGCAGCGGCAGACCCGGGTTCCAAGCCCGGGGCAACCCACGTGGGTGCTGGCAACCCCGTGGGCACAGAAGGTGGCGTGGCGGCGGGTGCAGGGGCAGGAGTGGTTGGGGGTGCCGGGGGCCCTGCAGGTGGCGGGGTGCAGGAGGGGAGGCACGGCGGGCACGGTGGCGGTGGGTGGGATGTTGGTGGTGTGGACCGCGCGCAGCAGCTGGACTCGCTGGTGGCGGGGGCGGTGGGGGCCGGCCCGGGGGCGGTGGGGCCAGCTGCCCCTGCTGCTACTTCAGCGGCGGACGGGGATGAGGAGGACTTCGCCATAGAGCTGCTGGACCCCGGCAGGTGGGGTGGGGGCGCTGTGTGTGCGGTATGGTGTAGTGTTGGGGCCCAGATTGGGTGCATGCGTCACGAGGCTTCGTGCGTGCACAGCATTGCCGTGATGCATGCGTTAACGCGATGGGGTGAAGGCCATCTGCATGCGTCAAGACGTACCGTATCAGGCCTCAAGTGCTAATTGAAGTACGGTCTGATACTCGTCCTTTGTGTCGCGCTGCTGCGTGCAGGTGCGGGCCCCTTCTGTTTGAGGTAGAGGCCAACGGAGACTCCGCCAGCCCCGGCTCTGCGGAAACAGGCCGTGCAAGGCAGGAGGGAGACCGTGGGGCCGACGAGGCGGCGGTGGGCGATGAGGAGGAGGCAAACGCGGACGTCAAACGCGACGCCAAGAGGACCCGCAAGCAACGCAGAGGTGAGACCTCGGCAGCCGCGTAGTTCTATTAAAGCAGGGCGGGATGCCTTGGCAGCTGTGGCAGCCGTGCGTAAGCCATTGCTACACACTGGTCCCGAATCTAACCAGACGTACCCGTGCCTAGCTCTGCTCCATGCATGGTTTGTTGAGGCGTCCCGTCTTCGTTGCCCTACCTGCTTCCCACCCTTCCCCTTCCTACTGCGCCTGCTCACGGCCCCCTAGGCCCCCTGCACACCCCTGTGGTGCTGCCGGACGGCCGTCGGCTGCACTTCTGCGCCAACGTGCACACAAGGTGGGTAGCACACCCGTTGAGGTGCCCCGTGTACGCTGACAGGTGCCTTCAGGACTTGTGCCACCTCGTCGTACCGGTCGTGCAGCAGGTTGCATATGCGGTCTGCCATTCGTCGGCGCCCGACACCCTTAGAGGTCCGAGGTAGGTGGCCAGGAACCAAGAGGTGTGCACAGGCTGCCGGCCATGATGACTCGGCGTGCGTGCATGGGCGGTAGAACCCTGCTGATAGGTAGGGGGGCTTGGGGATTACCGCTTTGAGGGCCTTCAGGACGTCCCCTGGACCGTCCCGCGTGTTGGGCAGTCTGTTCTGCTGGGCGGCACGCAGTGCAAGCGAAGACTTTTACAGCCCTACAATCCGTCCGCCTCAAACGGTTGCCCCAACACCATATACCCACCAGGGGGTGTGTGGCTCCACCCGACGGCTGGAGCAACGCATCCCCCCTGGCAGGTATATGATGTTGGGGCAGCCGCATGACGCGGACGGATTCTAGGGCTGCAAAAGAATTCGTTTCCCCTTTGTGCCGTCCAGCAGAACAGACTGCCCACTACGGGGGTCTGTCCGGGCGTTGGGGCCATGCTGGGGGGTACATCATCTATCCCCCATGCTGGGGGGTAGATGATGGTGTATCGGGCCCAGGGATCGTCAATACAGTGCATGGCTGCCGCCCTGGCCGCCGTGTCGTTCCTGCAGTGGAATGCAACCTGGAGCTCCGGGGCGTGTAGCTGTGTACTGACTCATCCGCCGTCACTGGGGCGGGACGGAGGTGCTTCTTGGTGTGCTCCGCACACCGCAGCATCGGTTCCATCTTGCGTGCGCGTGTTCAATTACTGTTGGTGCAATCGGCCTCCTCATAAGGCCAGGCAGTGGTATCGCGGTGTGGGAGCCGTTATGATAGCGGCGAGTTGACCACTAATGTCTGGGTTGCCTGGACGGGAGGGGCGGGGGGGGGCGGGGGCGACCGGAGGGGAATGGAAGGTGGGCCTTGCTGTAACACCAACATAGATGTAGGGGTGCAATACGGGGGAAACCATGGTCATTTGCAAGAGTGGCCCGCTTTGGCAAACATGCTATCCAAGCCTGGTTACATCCCCTCAGTCGAAGGACTCGCACCCTACAATAACGGACATCGGATAGGGGTGGGGCCTGGTGCGACGCGATCAAGCGTGCAACGCTACCCACAAGTCATATTTTGTTGGGCAGGGTGGCCGACCCACGTAATAAGGATTGCCAATGCTTGCGTCCGTCACCAAACACTTGTTATGCCCGGCACCGCCCACACCGGTGTAAATGCCCTGTCGTGTTGCGACTCAGCGCACCGCGATGCATTTGCGCAGGCGGCTGGGTGCCTTCCGCCGTTGCCTGGTGGCTGTGGTGGACCGCCTGCACACCGACTTCGTGGAGCAGCTGGGGCAGCCGGGCAGGGGGCCGGCGGGAGCCGCCGCCACCGGCGCAGCAGCAGCAACAAGAAACGCAACAGCAGCAGGAACAGCAGCAACAACAACAGCAGCAGCAACAGCAGTGGCAGCCGATGGAGCCGACGCACCATCCAGGGTTGGCGACCTACCCGCCCCAAGCGCAACTGCGGCAGCTCGCACGCCTAGCCCACTGCCCGACGGCGGTGGCCACAGTGGTGACGATGAGCCGTGGGACCCTGTGGTACGCCGTGCCTGGCACCCCGCCCTCGCGCCCCTCCTGGCCACCCTGTCACGCCACCAGCTGCTGGCGGCGGCGGCGGAGCTGCGGGCGCGGCGGGTGCTGCTGGCCAAGATGGCGGCGGCGGCGGCGAGGCGCGGCGGTGGCGGCGACGGCAGCGACGGCGATGGCTGGGGCGGGTGGAGCAGCGGCCGCACGCCGGGCGCTGCGCTGCGGCCGCCCAGCCTGCTGCGGGGGCACGATCCGTGCACCTCGTGCCGTGTGTTAGACCCGGTGCAGCTGCTGGATCACCTGCAGATGCTGTCATGGTACCAGGGGCAGGTGCGGGGGCAGGGGGTGACCCAGGTTGAGTATGGGTGCGGCTGGGGGTTAAGGGGGGGCGCCGAGGGGTGTGGACAGGGCGGGGCGCTTGACCATCGGAAGGGTGGTCCACCAACAAGCGCTACATGTGGGCCGTCGCATCGCTAATGCACATGTTGGCGGAAGAGTGGTGTTGCTTCTCGTCATATCGTCCGCCATGCCACTGTACGCACAGCACCTACCGGCTTTACCGGAAATTAGGCCCAGCCGGGCAGCACGCTCTACGTACTTAACCCACACCCCACCCCCTGCCAGGTGCTGCACGAGGAGGTGCTCCCCGCCCGGCCCCCCGCCTACGCTACTCCTCGCGCCCCCCTGGCCCCGCCCGTGCTGCGTGCCCTGGCCTCCCTGGGCATAGCCACGTGGGAGGGCAAGGGGGAGGAGGAGGCAGCGGGTGGCAGGGACCACACCCATACCGGTGTAGGTGCGCATGGCGGGCAGACCGCGGCCACCACCGACAGGTGCTTCGCGCCGTGCGGCGGCGCCAGAGAGACTGCGGCGGCGTTCGCCACCGGCGGAGGTGTGAGCAACGGAGTGGGTGGGCACGGGCAGTTGGAAGGCCAGGCGGTTGCGGCAAGAATAGAGGAGGGCGGAGACGGGACGCAGCGTGGTGATGGTGGTGGTAATGATGGTGGAGGCTGGCGTGTGCGGCTGTACCGGCACCAGGCCGCCGCCATCGATGCATTGCTGGGGTACGGCCTCGGAGCAGAGGGCGGCGACGGCGCGACGGAGGACGTCAAGGTCCCCGCTGGCGGTCACGGCGTCCACGGCGTGCGGCGGCACGTGGTTGTGGCCACGTCCACCGCCAGTGGCAAGTCGCTGTGCTACGTGGTGCCGCTCATACAGGTGGGGGAAGGCGAAAGGGAAGGGAAGGGCTTCGCAGAGCTGTGGGTGTGACGTGACAACTTACACAGCTTTGGTGGTCTTGCCTTGACCGCCCGGCAAGCACCCCGTTGGCTCGTGCAAGTGCACACGCACAGTCCCTAGTGAGTCCCTAGTGAGTCGCTGCGGATTTGCCCGTTTCGCTTTCCGGCACTTTGCCTGTATCATTTGCTTACCCAACGGCGCAAGCGAGGAGTTGTCCTTGACTCCGCCCGGACCACCCCGCGGCCCTCTTCCGTCCCCGCAGGCCTTGTCCGAGGACCCCGACGCCTGCGCCCTGCTCATGTTCCCCACCAAGGCGCTGGCGCAGGACCAGATGCGGGCGCTGCAGGGCCTGCTGCGGGCGGCGTTCGGGCCCGCGGGACCAACCGTTGCGGTGTGTCTTGGGGCCATGGGCGGGGGACGACCGGAGTACCGGCCCGGGGGGCACACGGTTCGGGGAGGAAGGGAAGAGGTGCCCACGGCACTCTGCGCGGCAGTGGACGGCGGGGTGTAGACGTTCGGATGACTGGCCAGGCAGTTCACGTGGGCTGGAGACTGGGCAGGAATAACATTGGTCGTTGGGGATAAAGGAGGGTAGGGGAGAAGTCTGAGCCATGAACGGCGGGTACGACTGTGTGACCCCCACCGGCCCCGTCCGGTTCGGTTTCCGTTTCGCACACGCTGGGGCTCCGTCAGGTGTACGCCACGACGCCAGTCCGTCCAGGGCCAGGTCTGCAACCTTCCCTGCCCCGGTCGCCAACCTCTTTCCTGATACCCTGTTTCCCCGCTTCCCCTACAGCAGTTAATGCATTCCCGGCCGCGCCCACCCGCCCACCTTCCCTTTCACCCTCCCCCCAGGTGTACGACGGCGACACGCCCATGTGCGACCGCGCCGACATCCGCGCCACCGCCCAGGTGGTCATCACCAACCCCGACATGCTGCACTGCTCGGTGCTGCCCGCGCACCGCTCCTTCGGCCGCCTGCTGGCCAAGCTGCGGCTGCTGGTGGTGGACGAGGCGCACGCGTACAGGTGGGGGCAGGGGCGGTAACCGTTAACACGCTGCTAGGTAGGTTGGGTATCGACGCATACATGTAAGGCGGAGCAGTATGAATGTTTCAACCGTGGGCCTGGGGAAATCGCCGCCATTCGGGGTCACCACGCCAGCAAAGGACATGGCATTGCAGTGAATTGTGGATGCAGAGCGTGCACGCAGGTGCCGACGTGTTTTCTTGGTGGTGCTTGGACAAGCGTGCTCAGCCTACTTGTCCCGCGTCGCATGTGCCACGTGCCCCAGGGGCGTCTTCGGCTGCCACACTGCCATGGTGATCCGGCGGCTGCGGCGGCTGTGTCACCACGTGTACGGCAGCGACCCGGCGTGTGTATTAACCAGCGCCACGGTGGCTAACCCACAGCAGCACGCGGCGGTGCTGCTGGGCGTGCCGGAGGAGCAGGTGCTGTGCGTGGGGCCGGAGCAGGACGGCAGCCCGCACGGGGTGCAGCGGTTCGTGCTGTGGAACCCGCCACTCACGGAGAAGGCACGTAAAGCCCAGCTCGATTTGGAAAAGTCGCGGGCGGCCGCTAGGGCGGCGGCGGCTAGGGGGAGCGTTGCGGCAGCGGAGGGGGCGGAGGGGGGAGGGCAGGGGGTGGCCGGGGGTAGGAGGGGCGGGGTGCTGGGGGCGGCGGCGCTGCCGGCGGGTCTGATGACCCGGACGGAGGTGCGGGCGAGCGGGCGGGTGAGCAGGAACGCGCAGCGGGCCATGCTGCGTAGGGAGCTGGCGGAGGCCAAGTCGCTGAGGGCGCGGGGGACGCAGGTGGCGGCGGCGGGGCTGCTGGGGGTCATGGCGGCGCAAGCGGCGGCGACGGCGGAGCAGCAGGCGGGAAGCGGCGGCGGTGGCGGTGATGGCGGCGGTGGTAGCGGAACACCGCTGGCCGCTGGAAGGAGCGGGAAGGACCGACCGGGTGGTGTGGACGATGGACAAGGCGTGGGGCCTGGGGATGGTGAAGGTGGCGGGGGCGGGGGCATGAGTCCGGTGGTGGCGGCGGAGTTCCGTCGGGCGCTGGCGGCGGGGCGTCACGTGGCGGCGCTCAAGGCGGCGCTGTTCGGCGGCGGCGTGGACCGGCGGCGGGCGGCGGAGCGGGAGCAGCGGGCGCTGGAGATGGTGCTGGAGGACAGGCAGCAGCGGCAGCAGGCGCAGCAGCAGGAGGCGCTGCAGCAGCAGCGGTCGCCCAGGTCGGGTGCGCTGGGGCGCGGGTGCATGGGCCAGGACGCCGCAGCGCCGGGTGCAGTGCGTGAGGCTGCGTGTGCTGGAACGCTGAAGCGAGAGCAGCCAGCAACAGTGGCAGAGGCAGCAGCATCAGAGCCGTTGGCTACAGGTGCAAGGGGACCGGTGGGTACAGCTTCCTCTGCTGGCCGCGCCTCAGCCCACACTGCGGCAGTGGCAGTTAAGGCCGAGCCCCTTTGCGACCAGGAGAAGGGGTCTGCGCCTGGGCCTGCCACAGGGGCTGCGCCTGCACCCTTGGTTGCTCCAGGGCCTGATCCGCCGGCCACTGATGTTGCCCCCCGTGCAGCCGCTGCTGCCCCTGCGAACAAAAACAGCACCCATGGTGGCGCTCTTCGCAAGCGTAAGGCACCGGCAGGAGCCCCGCAGCTTGACAGCCAGGAAACTGTGGGAAAGGGCAGCGGCAATGGTGACGGCAGTGGCACCGGGAGCGCCGGCGGGGACAGGGTGAAGGAGCTGCGGCGGCAGCAGAAGCGATCAAGGGACGCGGCGGCGTTGGTGGCCCACGCCCGTGCCGCCCTCAGCGCGGTCACCTGCAGCGGGACGCGGCTTGGCGGCGCCGCCACCGGCCGGGGCGCTGCCCCTCCGCAATGTGGTGCTTCGGCGGCCATCGACCCTGCCAACGGAGGGCATCTTGCGGACGAGACGGGATCAGGGCAGGAGCAGCAGCAGCGGCGGACACGGCCAGTATATGTCCGCCTGGGTGGCGCCGCCGTGGCGTTGGGTCTTATCGGCAGCGGCGGCGACGGTGGAAGTCGTGGCGGCGGCGGCGGTGCGCCGGAGGACCCCATTGCGGCGGTGGTGGCGGCGGCCATGGCAGCGAGCAACCCTGATACCGGTGGCGGCGGGGCGGCGGCAGATGCTGCGTGGCAGCTGCGGCTGCGTGAGCAGGAGGAGGCGTTGCGGGAGCGGATGCAGCGCATGCCGGGGGGCGCGCAGGCGGGCGCTGGGGATGGGGGCGAGCCCGGTGTACCGGTAGATGGTGCAGGCGAGGACGGCAACGCGGCTGGTGGTAGTAGCGGCGGTGGCGGCGGGGATGTTGTGGATGGTGGCGGCGGCGGCGGCGGCGATGGTGGCGGCGGCGGCGGCGGGGGGTTCCGCTGGCGCGAGCAGCACGGTGCTGCCGGCACTCCGCTGGAGGCGCGGCGGGAGAGCCCCATCGTGGAGATGTCGCTGCTGCTGGCCGAGTGCGTGCAGCACGGGCTGAGGACCATCGCATTCTGCAAGAGCAGAAAGGTGCGCGGGGTAACAAGCTTCAAAGGCCGCTTAGCAGTCAGCACCTAGTTGCCGACGCAGGCCATGCTGGCATGGTGTTCGGCGTCAAGGATGCCGGTGTGTCAAGTCCCGCTGCTCAGTGGCGCCGCACGCCTCCCCTGCACATCCCCCGCCGCCATGCCCCGGCCCCGACGTTGGAGCAGGTCACAGTTGCGGGAATGGATTCCTCGGAAGCCCAATGGTGTATCAGTTAACGTCCTCTACCTAAACTGCACGACTATGACAAGTCATCTCTCTGCCTCTGATGGCATTTTTTCCCGACCGCCCAAGGTGTGCGAGCTGGTCACGGCCTACACGCGGGAGGTGTTGGCGGCGTGCGCCCCTGAGCACGTGCATAGGGTCAAGGTACGGCGGCCGTACTGGTGCAGAGGAGGAGATGGGCCTAATAGTGCACATGGCATCGTTCGGCGGGTGGGCTGGGCCCTCCTGTCTCCTACGGGACCAGGGCATGGGACCAGCAGCAAGTGACCTACAAGGGCACCGTACCGTGGCACCGTACCGTTACCACAACAACGGGGTGCTCCACACCACACCACGGCCAGGCCACGGCAGCAACTAACCTCCCCGCGCCAGCCTGTGCTCGCAACCCATGGCAGCGGAGCGTTGTTTAACCGTATGACATGACCATTCGAGCTGCTGGCAGCTGGGGCGACCCTGTGCTGCCAGCAGCCACCTGGTCCTTGATACCGGCCCATGAGACCTCTTTCCCGTGGCCCCCTGCACACCGAAGCCCGCTCTTTTCACTGAGCCACCCGTCCATCCAGCCTTACCCACGCCTCACCCTGCCCCTGCACACACACCCTGCCTACACACCGCCCACCCCACTCCTTACCCCAGGTGTACCGTGCCGGCTACTCCCCGGCCGACCGGCGGGCCATGGAGGCGGACCTCCACAGCGGTGCGCTGTGCGCCCTGGCCGCCACCAACGCCTTGGAGCTGGGCGTGGACGTGGGCGGTCTGGACGTGACGCTGTGAGTGTGCTGCAGCAGCAGAAGACGTCACAACTGCAGCTGAGGAGCTGCTCGCATGGCGTCCTGACTTGCGCGCGGGCGGGCATGCGGGGTGTGGGGCTCTGGACGTGACGCTGTAAAATTGCCTCGATGTCATGCAAGCCTTCGTATTTCATGGTATTCCATGCACTTTCTGCACCTCACATGGTCCCCGCTTTTACCACCTGCGCTTCCCACGCGTTATCGGCGCCCTGCCTCTGCGTGACGACGCAGGCTTACCGCCTTACAACATTCTCATGCACCGCCTGTACCCCACCTGCCCCCTCCGCAGCCACCTGGGCTTCCCCGGCAGCATCGCCTCCCTGCGCCAGCAGGCTGGCCGCGCCGGCCGCCGCGAGCAGCCCTGCCTGTCGCTGCTGGTGGCGTTCGACGGGCCGCTGGACCAGCACTTCATGAGGCACCCGGAGCAGCTGTTCGGCAGGCCCATAGAGCGCGTGCAGGTGTGCGGCGCGGGGGGCGGGGGCTACCGTCACGTTTCAGGCTTGGTGGCGCGGTGTTGCAGCGTTTGGTGCAACGTAGGTCGGCAGCTGTCGAGCACGTGGCATTGTATCACAGGGCTGACCAACAGCATTTCCAATTGAAGACTGCACATCGCACGTTCGCGCCCCGCCCCCCGCCCCAGGTCGACGTGCACAACCGCGACGTGGTGACCCAGCACGTGCTGTGCGCCGCGCTGGAGCACCCCCTGCTGCTGGACCCCCTGCACGACCTGCCCTTCTTTGGCGCCCACACGCTGCCGGCCGTGGCGCAGCGCCTGCTGGCCAGGGACCTGCTGGCGCGACGGCCGGGCGCCGTGCTGCCGCCGCCGCAGCAGCAGCTGCCTGCACCCCAAGCCCCACACCCACCCCAACACCCAGCCCCGCATCCCGCAACGCCCGGCTCTGGCCACCATACGCATGCCTCTCTGGGCTTGGGAACGGCTGCACATGTGGCGTTCATGCAGCCCGGTGCTGGTGGTGCGGATGCACTCCCCGTCGGCTCCGCTGGTCCCGCCCCCGTGCCGCTGGTGTACAGCGGCGCGCGTGACAACCCTGCGTCGCTCATCTGCCTGCGCTCCATCGACCCCGACCGCTTCGTCATCTGGGACGAGGCCAGCGGGCGGCCGCTGGAGGAGGTGGAGGCCAACATGGCCTTCTACGAGGTGGGGGTGGGCCTGGTCACGTGTGCGTGCGGTTGTGGTGCAACATGGCATTCTACGAGCTAGAGGGTGTACCTGGGCATGTGAGGGTGCGGGCTCTTGGGCAACACGGCGTGCTACGAAATGGGGTTTGGCAGGGGCAACATCGCGTTCTTTGAGGTGGATGTGAGTGGCAAAACAGCATGCGGCACGTGGCACTAGAGTAGAATGATACTAGAGAGCTTTTGGTTGACTTTCCGGTTGTACACGAGCGCATGGCCCACCCGGTGAAACATCCCGCCGGCTGGGCTCCCGTCGTGCGCCAGCGGGCGTGCAGCCTCCTTGGGTGACGCAGTTGAGTTGACGGGGGATGGAAGCAGGGTCGGGTACGGGAGATCTTGGCACGTGGTACGGCGTGCACCCTGGCCGGAAAGCTACGGGGCGCGGCCCCGGACGCAACGCGTGGTACCGTATCCACTTTTGCTGTACCATGCTGTTCCGTACTGTACGGCGCAGGTGTACGACGGCGCGGTGTACATGTTCCAGGGCCGGCCGTACCTGTGCCGCAAGCTCAACCTGGGCGAGCGGGTGGCGCTGGTGCGGCCCGCGGACGTCAAGTACTACACCAAGACGCGGGACTACACGGACGTGCACGTGACGGGTGGGCGCGGGGGCTGGGAGCTGGAGGGACTATGGAGGGCAGCTCGACAGTACTACTTGGACGCGCTTCCCAACTAACTTCCCCGCCTGTCCCCCGCCAGGCTGCCACGTGGCCTACTCCGCCGACTCCACCGCCCGCCTGTTCCCCAAGCTTGAGGCCCCCCCGGAACAGCCTACCCCACACCCCCAACCCCATCACCAGCCGCCCGCAGCTGGCGCGCCCGCCCCCGCCCCTGCCCCGGACATGCCGCAGCAGCACCCCGCCCCACCAGCGCCTCCTCCGTCCTCCACCCACGCCACAGCAGACCACGCTTCCACCAGCACGCACTCCTGCTGCCTGCATGGACTTGGCGGCGCCCCTTGCAGCGGCCCTACATGCAGCAGCCCTACCCCTTGCAGCGCCCCTCCGGGACATGGACATGGCAACCCCTGCAGCAGCGCCCGCTGCGAGAGCGCCGTGGTGGTGGTTCGCTTCCTGGGCTTCCACCGCGTGTGGCAGGGCAGCGGCCAGGTGTTCGACAGCGTGGATCTGTTCCTGCCCGACATCGTGTACGACACGCAGGTGGGGCTACGCGACAGCAAAGTGGCTGGGTGTACGGTAGTGCGTTGAAGCGTGCTAGGTGGAGGTCGTCATGTCCATCGCGTGGGCAGGATTGACGGGACCAATGCCTGTCCTCCTTGGCACCGCCTGGCGAGGAATACTTTCCCTTCCTACTCGAACCTCCTATTGGGTTTCACAGAATTGCCCCAGCCAGCTGCACCTCACTGTCTGCCCACCCCGGTGCCTCCCCGTCAGGCCACCTATGTGCGCGTCCCGCCCTCCGCCCGCGAGGAGTGCCTCCGCCGTGGCCTAGCCTTCCGCGAGGGCGTGCATGGCGCCAACCATGCCGTACTCAATGTCGTACCGCTGTACCTGACCGCCAACCCCAACGACCTCGGCACCGAGTGCGATAACCCGTACGATGCGCGGTACCGCATCGACCGGCTGCTGATGTACGACAAGCACCGCGGCGGCATGG
>VFQN01001325.1_pt1 | contig 41802 bp, 57 predicted proteins | sample 3512371 | NCBI WGS metagenome assembly VFQN01 (sample SAMN10412370, study PRJNA504923) | tailings metagenome | isolation source: Replicate 2 from Balatoc abandoned mine | place: Philippines: Itogon, Benguet | collected 2017-08-28 | reverse complement strand
TCTCAATCTGCGTGCCCAGGGTTTCCCCCCAATCTCAATCTATTGTCACCCTCTGGGACGGCAGGCCTGATGTGGGTCCTTCATCTGTGTGCAGATGTCCCTGGTGTCACGGAGGCACTGCTCTGAGTGAAAGCAGGAAAAATAAGGCTTCTCAGCTGTCAAGGAGCACATGCCTGTGCGCATATTCGTCGTAAGGCTGCATGGCAGGGCCATCAGCGTTCGACGGAAGGGTGTGGATGAGAGGAACATAGTAAGAAGTAAGAAGAGGGCAGTTCCTGGAGATCCAGGGAGATCCTATGCCTGCCACTGTGTGCACGCCACGTGGCCACGTCTGTGTTGCTTGCCCCCATTCGTGGGCCATCCTTCCCTTATGGCAAGGCTCTGCGGATTGAACGCCTTCCGCTATGCATTTATAACCGTAATACCGCGTAGCATCCTGAGCCGCCATTGCGAAAGCGTTGGCTACGAGAACTGTCGCACAAGCAGCCGGCGCACGCTTGCCATGGCGCTGGCGCACGTCCATTCCGCGTCAGTCGCTGTCACTCAAAGCACAAGATGCACAGCCCTTTACCCAAATACAGCGACAAGTAGTACTTACCATGATAACGCTGTGGTCTTACGTAGCAGCGCAGCCACACGCGCCGCTCGCATTACAACGCACAGGACTAACCCTTGTCGGTGCGAAGAACCCTGACAGCATATGCTCGATTCTGCTATGACAAGCCGAAATTAATTATATTTTAATGCACACGTATAGTAATTCTACATAGATAATTACCCCGTATTTGCGCGCATAAAAGGCGACTGACGGACAGATCCTTGCCGTTCTTACACAATAATCAAATGATTAATCTATTATTGGATGGGGTACCTGCCCGCTCTGTATGGGCCGCCCTTTATTACAAGCCCTACTTATAATAAAGCATCAGTCAGGCCGCGGCGGGCGAGGTACCACACTGTTTTTCTCATGAAAGCAATATAGGAGCGCGCACATATCATAATGGTGTTGGATGCATAAGTACACGCAGCAGGGTGATAAGCGACCTTTGTTAAAGCGATTTTCCGTTAGAGGTACATTCTCGTACCGCACAGCGCACGTGCCCCTACTGTGCTGCCGCCTAGACCACACGCCGTGAACACATATTCCTTCGGTCAGCAGCCAGGTGTCAATTCTGCATTGTCCGCCACTGTTCCATTATAACACTTCATGCTCCATCGTTACAATTACGGACAGCAAGGCGTCTAGCGCGAGAACAATATGAGTTTCACGCATCTGCAGTCAGGTTCTCTAGGCACCTGTCAAGAGGTCGAGAGTGGGGGAGGAGCTCTTGAACAAACCAGGCATCAGCGAACTGGGGTTCTGGGTTCCAGCCCGGCCAAGTCGCAAGAGGAGAAGAGCCTGTTCCAGCGCGTCAAGGCCAAAATTCAAGGCATGGTCCGCTCAGCGAGCACTCAAAGCCTCAGCCATCCTATCGTGATTGATCTGCCGTCGCCCAAGAACTCCACCACCAGCCACACCGGGGGCGATGCCGGTGACCGGCTTGGCCGTTCAGTTGGCGACGTCACAACCGAGAAGTCGGGATTTGCAGAGGCTGTGCTTAACCGTTTTCTGCGGTCTTCAACCAGCAGCTTGACCACAGAGGCGCCCTCCACCAGCAAAGCGAAACTCAAGGGCCACGAGGCCAGTGCCGGGCCAGACGGCCTCCAGAACAGCGGCGATGTGCTCAAAGAATCTGTCTTTACAACATCAAGGGCACTGAAGCTGCCTAACGTCAAGGCCTCCCGTGCGGTGGATGGTTCGGTGGATGGCGACACGACATCGCCCAATACCACCGCTGCCCACAATGCAGCCGTCTTCTCTCCATGCGCAACTTCAATTCAGTCGCAAAATAGCACAGTTCGCAGCGAGACATGGCGCGAGGAGGACGTGCTTGGCCTGGCCTCGGCGGGCTCCGATGTGCTGCACGAGCCAATTAGCCCGCCCGGCAGCGACCGCCCGTCGCCGAAGCTACCTTCCGTCAGGCAAAGTGTCACATGCACACCTCCAGCCTCCGATGCAGTGTCAGCCGACGTGCAGCAGCAGCAGGGCGCAGCCCACAACAGCTGCAGCAGCAGGAGCAAGAGCAGCAGCAGCAACGGCGGTAGCGTCAGCCGGAGCTACAGCCACAACGTCATTGTTACCTCGCCGCAGCTGCCGGAGGCCATGCGCCGCGTGCAGTGGTCCCTTGAAGACTACTCCATCAGCCGCCGCATCTTCAAGGGCAGCGTATCGAATGTCTACAAGGTACGCCCCTCTCACGCACCGTTGCCTTGCCAGCCCCGCCGCGGCACCAGCACCCTTGCTGCGCGGCAGCAGCGTCCACGCAGGCCGTTTGAAACCCCACGCACAGCCCCCTTACGCAAATTTTTGAAGGCCGCGCTTGCAAGGCCTGGCTCACCTCCTCTGTCCCCTACTAACCACTGCCCACACCCCGGCCCGCCCGCACCCACATCCCGTCCGTCCACAGGCCACGTGCCTCCACTCCGGCTATCCCGTCGCGCTCAAGGTGTACTTTGCCAGCCGCGTGCCTGAGAACATCGTGCACATGCTCAAGCGCGAGGTGGAGCTGCACGCGGGGCTGGCCCACAGGCACGTGGTGCACCTGTACGGCGCCTTCATGGTGAGTCATCGTGCCGTACAACACGCAGTAAACACCTGCCAGCCGCGGCGGCCGCCGATGTACGTGCGCATGTGCCGTGCAAGGCGTATGTTGCCCATTCCGGCTTTGCCACAGCCCCTCATTCCGTAATAGATGCGACCCATTTGTTGCTCAACCTACGCCGTACGCTCCCCACGCAGGACGGAGAGCGGCTGGTGTTGGTGCAGGAGTGGGCTGCTCGCGGCGACCTGCTGAACGTCACCTCGCAGCTGGGCGGCCGCATCCCCGAGGCGCAGGCCGCCCGCGCCGTGGTGGCGCCCTTCCTCGACGCCCTGGCCTACCTGCACGCCAAGGTAGGGGCATGAGCGAACTGCCAAACCACGTTTCTGGGGATACCCGTGTGTTCCTTGCCTGCCGTACGATGTCTGGTCATTCGGAACTGGTATCTCCTGGAATCACCAGCATGCGTAACCTGTTTTTTCTGCTGCTGCGCTCCTGCTCCAGGGCATCTGCCACCGCGACGTCAAGCCCGAGAACATTCTGGTGGACGCCTCGGGCCGCATCCTGCTGGCGGACTTCGGGGTGGCCATCAACATCGCCCAGGAGCGCGCCGTCACGCGCGCAGGCACCGCCGGCTACATGGTGAGCCACGGCCCTGGTGCCTGCCATTGCGGTACCTCCACTACCCAGCCGGTTGACCGGTGCGGCCGAGACGTGTTGCTGAACACGGCTATGCAAAGCGTATACGGTAGCTCCCACGCATGCAACACTGCATTGTAGAGTTCCGCTCTACCACTCCACGGTTTTGTGTTCAGCCGGGTTAATGTTGTAGAGTTGATTGCTTACCGTCCCCTTGTGGCTCAACACTCCGCAGGCGCCCGAGGTGGAGCGCTGCCCCCTCAAGAGCTACGCCCACGAGAACAAGGACCAGCCGGGGCTGGCCTACTCCACCGCTGTGGTGAGCCTTGCCCCATGCTAGCTGCTCTGCTGCTGCTTGCCTGCCCGAGTCTGCCACACTGACACACCGTGCCAGCCGCATGTTTAGGTGTCCTTCCATGCTGGTGCTGTGACACCCAGCTCATTGTGCACATCGCGGTGCGAGGGCGTGGTCTCCTGCACCCACGCGTACGTGCCCACGCGCCCATGCGTCCAATCACACCCACTGCCCTTGTGATTTCAACTCGTGCTTAACGCCTTGTTATGCCCACCCTCAGGACATTTACGCCCTTGGCGTGATGCTCTACGAGCTGCTCGTCGGCTTCACGCCAGTGGTGGCCCCAGCCCGCCGTGCCGCACAGCACGTGGCACAGCCGCCCGCCATGGCCGCCCCCATCGCCAGCGCCGCCGGCGGCCGTGGCGAGATTGCCGCCGCCGCCGCCGCCGTCAGCGTGTCTGACTTCGTCGCCTCGGAGATGTCGCCCGCCACGCTGCACTTCCCCTCGTCCGTGTCAGCCCCGGCACGTGCCTTCGTCACGTGGGCGCTGCAGGCCGACCCACGGGACCGTCCCACCGCCAAGCAGCTGCTTATGCACCCCTGGATCACGACCCACCTGCGGGCGTGAGCGTAACGGTACGGCGAGGGCAAGCTTGGGCGGCCAGGGCGGGCGCTGGCACTCAGCGAGCTTGGCAGCGGTACATCGTGGTGCTGTGTTGCAGTGTGATGTGCGGCGGCTCAGCCGCGCGTGTGATCGACGTGCTCGTCCGCTGTCTGCGTGCGTGGCAGTAGCTGTACGGCAGCTAACAGTTGCCTACAATGCTGAATTTGTTTATCGCGACTGCGTGCATCGGAGCTGAACTGCTGTCATGTGAGGAGATACCGCACGACACGTTGTTGTGCGTCCTCTATTCTGATCCTATTTCAGCGTAGCTATTATTATTACAGTGCTCTCCGCAGGGCACGGATAAGCCGTCGGTTTGGCGATGGCGGTGTGGACCTTTGAGTATTCCAAGGGCGCAGGTCTAGGGGGGCTTTCGCATGTCAGCTTCTATGTCGCTCGACGGGGCGGATGCATGGGGGCTCTGGGGGCAGGGGGTTCCGGGGCTTCATACATGGCTTTATGGTCAATTTGCATGGGCATGGAACGAAGGGGGGCGTTTGCGTTGGGGCGTTAGAAACAAGGGGACGGCAGGGGCGAACGAGTACAGAACATAACGGGACACGTGTTGCGCGTCTGGACAGGCACGTCCGAGCACGTGCGTTTGACAAAAGAATCTCACAAACCTTGGCGTCGGCGTTTGCAGGTTGTGCTGTTGGCAGGGTACTCGTAACTCGTATGGCACCAATGGTGGTGCTTGGCAGCAGGCTGTGCAATGCTACTTGCTGGGGCTTTAATACACAGGCCGGGTTGAAATAACGCCGGCGGCTGGTCTTGTGGCGTTGGGCTCCTAGTGCTGAGCAGCTGTGGAGCTGTGTGCGTTGAAAGAAAGAACGGCTCGGCGTGCAGGCGAGCGACGACCAGAGAGGGTGTGGAAGGAGCGTCTGCGTTAGCGGCGAGGCATCGTGACATTCGGTGGCGCACCCGCGCCGTTCCCCCCTGTATGACACGTCCACCGGAAAACGTGAGTAGGAGCCGCCTCCTGTTGCTGCTTTGGCGTCTCGCTTGTGCATGAAGGGAGTCATGCAAGTACTGTTGTTGCGTGCGGCGTAACGAACTGTATCCATCTCGGAAGACCGCTGGCTGTTGTGTGTTGAGCTGGCCGGGGTGGAGCCACTAGTGGCACGTAGTATGTGACTGAGCTCGAGTAGTGCGGTCTTTTACGTCAGGTTGAGTAGTCTTCAGCGCTGCGGGGTTTGGGGTGATCAGCGGGTGTAAGGGGGTACGCGTAAAACGCGAGAAACCGTGTGAGGCGTGTAAGGGGGTGAACGTACGTGCGTGCTGGTGGTGGTGCAGCCACCCCTATTTTCCTCGGTTGCTGGCAGGTGGGCTGCCCGGGGTTCGGTTTGCTCATTATACATATTCATTTGAGGCTCCTTGGGGAGCGGGGCCGAGGTGCGTTTGCATCTTGAGGCGAGGCGGGTATAGGCGTCTGTGGGAGGGAATGGGTTACAGGGCATCTGGCAGGGTGGAGTTTGTCTCTCGCGCGCGTTGAACCCTGCGACTTTGGCGTGCGATCCAGGGTGTGACGCTTGACCATGTGACTTCCAGTTTGTCAGCGATTCTTTAGCTGAATAACTTCGACCTCTTTGCGTTGCAGCTGACCGTGTAGCCGTGGCTGTCTGCCGCGTTTGGCGTCTGTCGTACGCACTTCGCATGTCGCGGTGGTGCACTGAGAATTGCGGTTGCTGCTGCCTTTGGTACTGGTCAGCGCATCCCCGGCGTGTGTGTGTACGCCGGGGGTTGCTTGACGACAGGGCTTGGCACGCTGCCATGGGGTGCCATGGGGCTTGGGAACCGTGGGCTCTGGTTCCTGTATGGGTAATGCTGTGAGGGCCAGTGGGGCAGGCTTGGCACGCTGCCATGGGGTGCCATGGGGCTTGAGAACCGTGGGCTCTGGTTTCTGTATGGGTAATGCTGTGAGGGCCAGTGGGGCAGGCCGTTGTTGCGTTCCCTGTGCGTGCACGGTGGGACAGGGACCGGCGCGTGTGTTTGTCGGGCGTACATGATCAATATTGGCACGTGGCATCGGTGAGCCACCAGCACGGCTCCGAGGACCATGAAGTTTCCCTGGGCTAGCCGCGTAGCCAGTCAATCATCATATAAGTCTATTATTGCTTTGCATGATGGCTCTGGCGGCTGCCCGCACGCGGCACCTCAAGGGCCCTTGCCTGGCCGCCTGGCGTTTACACATTGGTCGCCTGGCGAGCCGTGGGTTAGTGAGTTGGCATGCGGACGGGTTTGCGATACGGGGCATTGGAACAGGTAGCTTTTGCGATTTACCTGACAGGGCAGAAGACGACACTGTGCCGGGGACTTCCGGCTTTGACTGGGCTTGGCTTGGCCCGTTGCCAGCCAGCCAGGTAGGGTTCTGCGGCTGACCTTGCTATGCTGCGGTGCATGCCTTGTGTGTCGTGCCCTTGGAGGCCACGTAACGCTTGCTGGCCTCCTCGGCCTCGTCGCGGACTCGATTCTCGCAATCTGCATTCATGTGACGTGCAGTATCTGTCCTATGCGTGCGGCTGGCGTAAACGTGGAGCACGTGTGCGTGCCACCTGCCAAGACCGGCTTGCGAAATCTTGTGCCACGTGTGCCGTGCCGTTGGCAACGGAGCACGGTTAGGTGCTTTGCCCTGGCTGTTGCTGTATACACTCGGAGGGCACTCCTGGATGACGCATTGGCATGGGCGCTGGGTAGGGGCTGGAATGTTCGTACCACATCTCAGCTCGGTGCGTTTCGTGGCGTATGATTGGCTGAGGCCAGCTGTGTTGCCTTTTGTGTTCAGCGTGTAGTAAGGAAGTGTTCTTCGCTCACGTGGCGTGCGGTACTGTGCAAGTATACCTTGCAGGAGAGGCTTGAACGCATCATGTAACACTGTGTAACAGCATTGCGTCCGCTCAAATTCGCTTGTCGCTGCCGTGCGGCCTTGGAGTGTTGCAGATCTCCCAGCTGCAGCACAAGCGAACTTCGTACAGACATGCGAGGGGGTTGGAGCAAACACTTGTACGTACGCGAGTACGACGCTACGGCCGCAGAGACACTATCCACACGGGGCTGCCAGTCGGGCAGGAAGCAAGGCTGCGGCGCGGTCAATCGCCACTTCGCTGTTCCCACCGACCGGTTGCTCTTCCGGGCATGCAGGTACCGGTAATCTGAGCTATCAAGACGCCCCAAGAAGGGGCCAGCATGCGTCCATCGGCAGGCTTTATGGTGGCGTACTCTGGCGTACAATTCAGACAGCTGTACGCTGACAAAGCGGTACAGGCCCACCAGCCACCACGGCACCCTCGCGCCCAAGCCATGGCCGCCATCCGTGCAGTCACCACCAGTTTGCACCCCGCCTCCCCCACGCACCCGTGGTGGGTCTGCCACTTGCGTTGCAGCAAGGTGGCACAGCGACGAGGACTGCCCACTTGCTCACGCGTCCAGCGGTCCAGGTGCTACTGTGTGGCCGGGTCAACATTCCCAGTCCGCACGGTTGCATGGGGCAGCACACTGCAAGTACCGTGCACAGCTAGCAGATTCCTGTCCGCCGTCCGCCATCATTCTCACTGGCGCCCAGGGGAGACCTGCCTTGCTGGTAGTTGCAAGCCCGGCCGCAGCCGTCCCATCGGGGCTAGACACCGCATGCTGGGTAGGCTCCCTTGCCTTGGCACCTCGGGCCTCAGCGTCATCATCATCCAGCACCGACCCGAGGGCACCAACACCTTCCGCGGCGCAGCACACCCAGCTGCAACCACCGCTACCCGTGCAGCCTCTTGCCACCACACCGCCCGCCCGCCGTCATGCTCCCACAGTCGCGCCATGCCCTACTGTCAGGCCTTCACGTGTCCCATGACCCGAATCCATTCCACCTTGCTCTCTGAAATCGTACCGTCAGGCAGGTAGGTGCAGTCAGGAGGATAGGACGCCAATGACGGCCTACGCAGTGTGCTAGCCCCAAGACCACACTCGGCATGCCTGCCCACACCTGATCTGGGACCCTTTCGCTCAAGTTGCCAATTAGCTTCCGGCAACCACTGGAGGGTAACTGTAAAAGTCCTCGAGGGTACGGCCCGCCCGCACCAGCCCCACTCAGGTTCCTCACCCTCCGGCTCCCTCACCATCCCGTGGGCCCCATGCACCTCGCCACGTGTACCGCAGTATCGGCCCTGTTATGCACGCGCCATGCCACCCTGCCTCACCGTCCGGCCCCTTGCCATCCCTCCCCCCTCATCCCACCGCTCATCCGTATGCGTTTGCCCCCAACACACGCCATTACCGGACCCATCACGCAGTTCTCTCCTCTACCCCCCAGCACTCCCGTTGCCACCATCGGCCGTGCAGGGGCCCCGCCACCCGCTCCTCCCTTCGTTGCCCCTCCGCCTACCCTCTACCGCCTTCGCTCAGTGTCTTAGCCAACCGCTCTCGAGTCGTCTGCCCGTAACCCCTGCACCCGGCCGACCCATGGGTCACTATCCCTCCACCGCGCTCTCGCCCCGCGCCGCCCGCAACAGTGCGTCCAGGCGGCGGTGCACGTACGGCGGGCACGACTGCACCTCCTCGCGGCACAGCCACGTGACCTCCTGGAGCCTGCAGGGGGCAGGGGTTGCGGGGGCACGCGCAGAACGCACCTCAGGAATGTGCCTTCAGTGCCGGTACTGTTCCTGCCAGCCCAAAACATCACACTTGTGCGCAAAGTACTGCGTATACGCCTCGCCACCCGCTCCATGGCTCGCACCCACACCAGCACCGGCCCACACCCCGACCCACCACGCTGGCAGGCTGATCAGCAGGTGGGAGCCCCATCGACTGCAAACACTGCAAGCACAGTGCATGAGACCCATGTTTGAACCGTCACCTTCCCACCAGACCCGCACCCGCAGCCCCCGACCCACCACGCCGACAGGTCCACGGGCAGGTAGGGGTCCCTGCTCTCCGTGATGGCCTTGATCTCGTCGAACCGCGCCTCCACGATGCGGCGTATGGGCTTGGTGTCGCCCTGCAGCATGTTGAGGCATTGCTGCGGGGGAGGGGGAGGAGGAGGAGCGAGGGGGGAGCGGCAAGGGGTGCGCGGTTAGGGGAAGGGGCTGTTGGGGGCCAGGTACGACTCCTGCCGCAGCCGGAGCGGCAGCTGTACATGCCCGCTCGCTCACCGTCTGGTTTGATCCAGCGGGAACGCACTCCTCACTACGGCACCCACGTCTGCAGCATGACCAACAGCATTGCCTGGGCTCAGGCCGCCCGGCAGCGCGTATTTCGCGTCCAGCATGTTCGTTATAGGCCCAGCCGCGCCAAATGCGCCAGAGGACCCCTACCTGCTCCACCACACAACAGTGCTGGTTGACTTGCCCCGCCACCCAGTCGTCCACGAAGCCACCCATTCACTTCCCTTCCTGTCTTTCCCTTTCATCACATTTGGAAGACGCAGGCAGCATGGCGACGCCAGAGCCTTCCGCCACCTTTCACCTTCACCAAGTGCACACAAACGACAGTAGAAACCTCCCGCGCGCCGTACATCTTGCCGGTAGTCCGCTCACGCCCCCGAGCTCAGCACAATAGCAGCACCACCCACTCCCGTACAGCAGCTCACATTGGTGTCTGCCCCACGCTTGCACGCCGCACATCACACCTCCGACACGCCTATGGGCACTCACGTAGAGCAGCGCGATCTGGTGCGCCGCGTACTTGTGGTGCTGCGGCACGCACGCGTCGTGGTACAGCTGCGTGCCCATCATGACCACCTGGTTCAGCAGCGACACGTAGCTGAAGTAGGAGGCGCCTGGGGGAGGGAGGGGACAGGGGAGGGGCCGCGGGGCGAGGGAGGGAGGGAGCAAGCAGGGACAGAGGTCAGGGGAGGCAGGTCCGAGGCGAGGGCTGTGGGACGACCACCGGATGCCGCTTGGATAGCCATCCGTTTTATCGAGATACTGTATTAGTGAAGGGATGCTGCTGATGTATAGTAGCAGGGTTGCGGTAGTGCGCTCTGCTCCGAAACGGCTGCCAAGCGCGGCTGTCGACAACCGCCAGGGGAGCCCCCAGCCCCAGTCCCTGTAGGCTCTGTCATCCCAAGTGCCCCTGGCGCACGGCTATGACCTCGCGTGCCAGGGGCCGACCTCCCAAATGATGAGCACGCAGACGGCCACCATGGTCTACTGCGCACCCCACGATTGCGGCAACCTCCCCTGCCTTTCCAAGCCGCCAACTCGAAGCGCCACTGCCATGCCTCCGGACTCGGCCACGCCCGACAGCTGGCATCACAGTAGGCAAGCCCTGTGGCAGCCGGCACACTCCGCCCCTTATCCTGCTGCCCCCGCGCCACCTGCGTCCCTTCTCCTCATCCTGTGGGCAGCGCCGGCCCCCAACCCCCTGGGGCACGCCAGGCCCCCAACCCCCAACCCCCAGGGCAGCGCCGGCCCCCAACCCCCTGGGGCACGCCGCACCACAGCCTTAATGCTGGGAGGCCACCGGGCCCCCGGTGGTGACGGCTCAGTCCCTCGCGGCGCCCTCCCGCTCAACCCCTCGCCAACCTGCGAGGAGCGCTCACCGCCGTAGCCCGTCCCCCTGCCCACAAAGAACTGCCCGCACCCCCGGAGACCTCGCCGTCGCACGCGGCAGGCCCCGCCCAAGCGCTGCCCAATGCCTGTCCTGCATTTCCTCCATTGACGCCTATCGCCCTGAGGACAGTGCTGCTGCCGCTGTCCTCGAATCAGCGCGTTCGCTGCTGCCATCCTCCTGCCGCCGACCCTGCCGCTCCAAGCTCCAAGGCGGCATGTGCCACGACGCCGCTGCCACCTGCCCCTGCCCAGCCAGCTTCCCACCGGCCCACCACCCCGCATGGGAGCATCTGCCGCCAGTGTCACCACCACCCCTTTCCTATCGCCACGTGCGTCACCCAGCGGCCAGATGCAACGGCCCGCCCAGCCCCGACCCCGCCCTTCGGCGCACCCGATTCGCCCCACAGAAGGCAGGACGCCCGCCGCTACATCGGCACTTGGAGGCATCGCAAAGCAAACGCTCTTCCAGGACCACTGTGACGCACCAAAGCTCATAAAGCCCTGCTCCGCCTCGAGCCCCTGCCCCTCCCACACCTGCTGCCCGACTCCCCAAAAGCCCCCACTCCTGAACTTTCTGCCCCTGTCCAACACCCACCTGCCAAAGAGCAGCTGCTCTGGTATGGCAGCCGATGCAACCCCACCCGCATTACGCTGCACATAGCACCCCTTGACTCGGTCCTGACGCCCATCCCGAGTCCCTTGGCGGCTGGATTGGTTTTGTTCTGCCAGCACCCCCTCACCCGGGTTGTGCTGCACGCTGTCCAGCTTGTCCCCGCTGAGCCCCATGGCCAGGTAGGGGAACAGGTCCAGCAGCCCCAGCTCCTGCATGGTGGTCTGGGGGGAGGGGGCAGCGAGGGAGGAGACAACGATGGGTGAAGCAGTTGAACGGCGAGAGGGCGGGGGAGGAGACGGGCAAGTGGGTGCAGAGCGGCGCAAGGGATGGTGACTGTGCGGATGGCTGCGCACGCTAGGGGCAGTGGCAGGCAAGAAGGCAGCCGAGAGGGCATGTGGGCGGGTAGGCGTACGAAGGCGCGAAAAAGGCCACGCAGCAGGAGGCTGCGGAAAGGGTCAGCACTGGGAATGACGGGCTTGCTGGTCCTAAAGGGAAGGAGAACACAACGACGGCCCGCCGGGGGGTGCAGGGCATGGAGGGGAGGCGACTGGAGGAATGGACCGTTAGGCAAAGGCTAGGGCGCCTGGCCCATGTGTAACCTCGGGGTACTCAGAAGCTCCCATAGCACAGGAGGGCACGGTGCACACCCAATCAGCCCGTTGATGGTCTAGTATGATTATGCGCAGGACAGCTCCAGGCAGATACCACTTGCCTGCGCGTGCCTCTTAGGTGCCACCTGGTGGCACAGAGCCTCTATCTCCTGCAGAATCCCCACGTCGAAGGCAGCCGCTGATTTCGGGACCTTGTGCACTCGCTCTATAAGCGCGTCCGCAACGAAGCATAGCGCTGCGAGGCGGCCCGTGTCCGGCAGCCCAATCATGGGCTCGTCGATGCATAACCGCACTGCGAAAAATCAAGGAGCCGTTCGTGTCGCCCGAGTTCTCCGTTCTACAGATATTAGCCGAAGCCTTCTGTGTAGGGCCGCATACCAGCATAGTGCGGCTGAAGGAAAACCGGCTGTGGAGTGACCAAAGGGGGCGTGTCGAAGGCAAATTGAGCGCCAGGCGCCCGCTCTGACGCCTGGCCCAGCATCTATCAACCAAATCGCTTGCGGAGCTGCAGGGTCAGAGCATCATGCGTAAAACAGGAACGACCAGTAATGCGCAGAAATGTCCAAGAGCCTGTCCTTCACGAGCTCCAGTGGCCTATGCAGTGCAATAAAATGTGCAGCATGTACACTAAAGTTTTGGGCTGCCCGTGTACCTCAGGGCTACCTTAGGGCAAGTCCGGGACACGCATGCCGGGCATTGGGCCACATTTCAAACAGAGCATGCTCGGCGTCGTTGAGCCGCTGCACCGAGTTCTACTCTTCACATACACATTTTCAGAGATACTGAGCTTGATTGCGTTGATAACAAGGCACCCGCGCACTGACACCCATACAGCTTTCCGACCTACTGCTTGACGGGCATTCCAGTTCCTTTGGTTGGCCCTAACTCTTCATAGTCGTGTAGTCCGGCGGCCTGGTGGTGCTCTTGCTGCAGAGCCGTCGCCCTCCTCGTTCCGGCACCTTTTCCCGTTCCCTCAGCCATGGCCGACGAGGACACAAAGCCCAAGACGGAGGTGGGCCCTGTATGCTTGATCAGGTCTGAGGGATTTGCAGCTAGGCCCCGCATGGAAAGCACACCAAGCGGATCCCTGGCTGCCCGCCCTTCAGCCCGGCCAAGTCATCAACCTGGTGGTGAAGGACCAAGCAAATAACGAAGTTCACTTCAAGGTGAAAACGAAGACCCGGCTGGAAAAGGTAAGGGTGTGCCCCCGTCTGCTCAAGTGCTCAAACTCGTCCTCCCCCAACCAAGTGCACGAAACGTTGCCGCTGCGTTGCAGGTGATCGTCGCGTACTGCAACAAGAAGGGCATGGACACCTCAGCAGTTCGGTTTCTCTTCGATGGCTCGCGTGTGAACCCTTCAGCAACACCAGGTGTGTTCGGGGTGGGCGGCGGGAAGGACGCAAGGCATGTCCGTGAGTTGTTTAATGTCAGACTGCAGGCATTGCATCGCTGTACTACACCGCTGACCTTGCAAGGAGAGCCACCCAAGCGGAGTGTGTCAGGGCCCCATGCGCAAAGGGCGATTGGGGATACCTGCTCGGTGTCGAGTGCTGTTGCCCTGCACCACAGTTCACACTGATGTGTCCTGGAGCACCGTGCGCCCTGTGGGCCCTGTAGTTGCAGGCCCCATGCCGAATGCGCCGCATGTTCATGAAGTGTCCGTTTCAACTGACTGTGACGTTGCACCCTGTATTCGTGAACCCCGCAGAGGAGCTTGGCATGGAGGACGGGGACTGCCTGGACGTGGTGATGGAGCAGGTCGGGGGGCACCGGGCCTTGTAGCGCCATTCGCCGCGTGTGCTGCTAGACAGCTGGGGGGCCGATGCCAGGGGGAATGGGCCAATCAAGGGCCGATGTCCACAATGCAGCTTGGGGGCGGACGTGTGGGAGTAGCAAGGAGTCCCTATCGTACGGCCCACGTGTGCGTGGGTCCATAGGACAGACACGACGTATTAAGCTTGGCCGATTGCGAAGGGCCAAATGACGTAAGGAAGGAGGCGGCCGCTGTGCTGCCGCTGCAAGAGAGGAGGGCGTATGCGGTAGTCCTATGATGTAGCCGCACGTGCGAAGCGGTAGTTGGCCGTCGTGCGGTTTGCAAGCCATCAGGTGTGCACCACTTATAGCAGTCCTTGCGTATGGCGTTGTTGGTCAGCACATAACACAGACAGGAACGGTGCACCAGTAGCGTTTGCGCGAGTGCACCCAGCACGTACTATGGCGCGGTACTTACACTGCCGCTTTCTACCGGATGTCTTTTCTACACGCATACCAGCTCTTTGCGCTGCCTTGTTGCCGGTCTGTGCTCCAGTCCAGCCAGCATGTTTCTATGATGCAAGACAGTTCCCAGATGCAGCGTGTATGCAGGTGAGCGTGTATGTATGCCACTGCTGGCTTGCGCGCTGTCAGTACAGGAACAACGACAGCCGAATGAAAAACAAATTGAGGTAAATGATGGGGGAATTCCCTTCCCCTGGCGCCAATGGAATTGGGGGAACACGATCCTTACTGGTCCACAGCCCAATCCATAATTGTGAATCTGAAACAAAGTGCGGATGCGCAAGCGCATGAACGCTTCATAACACACTCCATCCCCTAAGAAGGGCATGGAGGGAGGGGCCAGTTGACCGTGATGAAGGGACTCCAACTCGCACTCCTACTCTTGTACTGGCCCTTCCTCAAAAAAAAGTCACCTAGTTACAGTCGAAGGTGTTCGGGCAGCACGATTCTGCAAGGATTTCTTCTGCCACTCTGCCTCATATACGGTATGCAGTAAGGTTGCAGCAGTTGCTGCTGTTTGCACGGCACCGTTGCGGTGCAGGATACACAGCAACAGGAAAGGGTTCGCCGTTCCGTCTGGTTCAAGACCACTGTGCCGTTAGACCGACACAACAAAGCGCCTATTCAGTACAGCAATACTACACGAGAATACGGTACTACACGACGGCTAGCAAGGCACCACCTCCCCACGCCACCTGCTCGCCAACCGGCCCTGCACCCTGCGCTGCTGCCCTCCCACACACTCGTGCCCTCACTACAACAACCACTGTCATCGCTACCGGGACGCTGCCCCAGCGTTCTTGTGCCACCACCTCCTGCGTGCCTCCGGCCGGCCATACCGAATGCTGGTGCCGTGCGGGTCCCCCGGCAGGTCCTCGGGCCCCAGCAGCACGCCGGTGACGCTGCCGGCGGCGGCGGCGGCGCCCGCCGCGCCCGCCAGCACCACTAGCGCGCTGTGAGCCAGGATGCGCGCAGCACGTGCCAGCGGCCCCGAGGGCGCCTGCGCGTCGCAGCCTGCGGCAGTGGGGATTAGCCAGCAGTGTGGAGTTAACTGCGGGTGGGGTGCGAATGGGGTCGAGGGTGGTCTAGGAGCAGCATGTGGGCGGTATCGCCGACAGCCGAGCACGTGGACGCAGGAATTTACGGGTCATCACAGCCTGGTCAAAGCATTAGCGGCCCACACCGTACATCGTTGCTCCTTCTTTGTACCCCGGCACAACAGGACCCCGCCCGCGCGTGACGCCACGCCGCGCACCTGACCCCCGCAGCGTGCTGCCCCTGCTCCGCAACGACAGCGACGCACCCGCGCCCTCCATCCCCTCCCCCGCCACCGCCACTGCCCCGCCGTCGACCGACTGTCCCCGTTCCTCCGCGAGCCCTCCCTCCCCTGCCTTCCCAGATTGCGGCTCGCGCTGCTCCCCGTCCGCCTCCCCCTCCGGGCCCTGGGCCGCCTCCGCCTCCCCTGCCTCCCCCGCTTCCACCGCCTTCCCCGCTTCCACCGCCTCCCCAGCTGCCACCGCCTCCTGCTCCTCCTGCAACTGCTTGGGCGGCATCCCCTGCTCCCCGCCCGCCAGCCCCCCAAGCACGTGGCTCCCCAGCCTTGCGGCGGAGCCATGTGCATGCCGGTGGGGTAGCACACGTGGCACCCCCGCTGCAGCCACCGGCGCCGCCTCTGCCACCCCTGCAGATGTCCCAGAGCCCATCCCATCCCGCATTCCCACAACCGCTGCGTCCTCCCGTGCCTTGCTGCCCGGAGGCCCTGGGCTCGCGGCCCTGCCAGGCTGGCTGGCTCCGCTGCCAGTCAAGGTACTGATGCCGTTGCCGGCAGGTGCATTGCCGGAAGGCCCTGCTGTGCCGTACTGCAACGGTGAAGGCGGAACTGGCGGCGCATCCCACGGCAACGGCGGCAGCGCGCCCGCCAGTGCGGCGACGGCGGCGGCGATGGCATGCGTAGGGAGGTCGCTTTCCAGCAACTGCTGTACGGCCTGCACGGAAGGCACACGGTACGGCGAGCCGAAACGCGGCTGCCGTACATGCTCCGGCTGGGGGGTGTCGTACCCTGTAACTGCTGATGGTGACTCACGGAAACAGGTTGTGCTCGTGCCGCCTGGCGGCTGCACGCCATACGCAGCTGGGATGGTTTTGACCCCCCCAGTGATGCTGGTGAACGGTGGAGGGCTGGTGAATGGCGACGAGGTTGCCCTGGGAGAAATGGGCAGCATGGCGGGTGGCACAGCGCTTGCGTCCGGCACGCCAGGCTGCTGGAAGAGAGGGTTGGTGTGGGCGCTAGAGGATCTGGGAGGCAGCAGCGGGGAGAGGGCGGTGGTGCCGGCGCGCCTGCCGCTGCTGCCGGCGGTGCCGGTGGTGGCTGCCGTACCGCCGCCGGTGGTGGAGCTGGCGGGGGACAGCAGGCTGGCGGGGGATAGCACAAGGGGATGCGGGGTGAGCTCCTCGGGTATGGGGTCAAAGGGGTGCAGGGGGCCACCGTGGGGCTGCCGGCGGTTTTGTGGAGGGGTATGCTGCTGGGTCAGTTGGTGGTTGTGTGGGTGCTGTTGGGGAGGGGAGGGTTGCAGGCGGCTGGGCGGGACGGAGGTGGTCGCGTGGGGCGCGGGTGTAGGGGGGACGCCGGGGGGCAGGGGCAAGGGCGGCATTGGCAGCATGGGTGAAGCGGTGAGCTGCTGGCCTGCTGGGTTCCTGGTGCTGTTGCTTATGCCGTTGTCGTTTGTGACGGCGGTGGGGTTGCTGGGCGACGAGAGAAAGTCGGCCTTGCTCCCGGCGCTTGCGGCAACGGGTTGGGGTTTATGCGGTTCCATCTCTCCTTGACCTCCAGCGTCGTTGTGATGCTGCTGCTGCTGCGGCGGCTGCTGCTGCGGCTGCTGCTGTGGCTGCTGCTGCTGCGGCGGCGGCAGCTGTTGCTGTTGCTGCTGCTGTTGGTGCCCCGGGGCAGCTGCTGCCCCTGTCCTGCGGTGCTGCGGCCCTGAGGAGCCTGTCAGCTGGGCCAACAGCTCCACGATAGGGTCGCTTGATGCTGCGGGGCAAGAAGTGAGAGAGGAAGCGCACATGCTCGGTCAGTGGTCGGAGCTGCTTCCACCGACAGGGGCAGGACACAGCAGGTCGTAGTAGGTAGTACTGGGTGTCGTGGGCAAAGGGCTCGAGGCGAGTGATGCAACACTGCTGCCGGTGCTTTCGCCGTGCTATGGCAAATCCACGGCCCTGGTTGTGGACAGGTCGCACCCGCACACCCGCAAGTCGGCATGCAACCCCCAATACTCAAGGCAAACAGCTGACGCATGGACCCACCTGCTACAGCCGTCCCTGGCCTCGGCCCTTGACCAGCAGATCCCAGAAAGGGCAGCTGCAAGTTGGATTCCGAGGAGGCACCGTCTCGAACCCCTCCCACTCCCACTCCTACTGCTTCCGCGTGCCCTTGTCCCTGGACCTCCAGCCCCGCCGCCTGCCCCTCCCCTGCCGCCACTGCCGTAGCTGCAAAAGCCGCCGCCGCCATGGTGCGCATGTGCACCTCTGGATGGGCCTGTTGGTGTTGCTGCTGGTGTTGATCCACTCCTCCGACCCTGGTTCCAATTTCCGACCGCTCCACTGCCGGCTGTGGCTGTTGCCGTGGCTGTGGCTCCGGCAGGGCGCTGTACGACGGGTCTTCGTACACGTGCCGCTCCTCAAAGTACGGCAGCACCTGGACGCTGTCATACAGGTCCAGCTCGTCCAGCACGGCCGCCTCCCACAGCCCGACCCCGCTCCCGGGGCCCGGCTGATGTGCGGGTCGATCGCGGTAGCCGTGCGAGGGGTACTCGTACAGCCCGTCCGCCTGCAGCGGGAAAGCGCGGGGACAGGGTGGATGCGTCCGCAAGTGCACCTGGCGGTGGTCTGATGCTTATCCACGGGCCACGCGGACCAATGCACTTATGGACAAGCCAACAACTCCATCGAGACCAAGTTCCGTCCAACAACGGCATGGCATTGGTTTCGACTGGAGTAAAATGCACTCGTGCCTCATACGTGCAAAGGGCCGCCTGCCACCCCAATGCTTCCCGCATTCTCAGCCGTACGTGGTTTTAAGTAGCACACGCCGGGACACCCAAGAGGGCGGCACGAGAATGCGCTGTTTAGCAAGGTGTACGGCGTCGGGCTTTGCTCACCTGGGGCCCGCTGAGGGCGCTGAAGTCCGATTGCGCCCCGATGCTAGCCCGCAACCCCCCGCCGTGCGAGCCCCGCCGCACCAGCCCAGCAGGCAGCAGTCCCGATGCCCGCAGCGCGTTGTGGCTGGCACGCAGCAGCAGACTGCTGCTGCCCCGGCCCCCGCCCAGCAGCGCCGAGGCCCGCAGGCCCGAGGCACGAAGGCCAGGCATCTCAGCCCCCAGCCGGGCACTACGGCTAGGCCGCAGACCCATGGGACCGGACAAGGCGTGGGGAGTAGGCGTTGGGTCGGCGGATGGGGTAGCGGTAGTAGCAGTGGGGGCGGCGGGGCTGGGAGGGGCGGGGCTGGTGGTGGGTTCTGGGGAGGCGGGTGACCCGGAGGTGCTGCTGCGCCGGCGGAGGCGGTGCGGTTGGGCGGGGCCGGGCAGAGGCGCAGACGAAAAGGGCTGCAGGCCTCTGTTGAGGTGGAGGCCAGTGACGGGACCGGCGGGCAGTGCCGGTGGATTTAAGCCGACGGAAGCGTCGAAGGCGGATGGAGGTGCGACAGGACCGGGGCTGTGGGAACGTGTGGCCGGCGGCAGGGGAGGCTTGGCTGAGGGCGCCGGAGGAGCAGCAGGCAGGACGTAGGCGGCTGTGGCAGAGCCCTCTCCTGCTGCTGCTGTTGCTGCTGCTACTGGTGGTGGCCAAGGCGCTGTGCGGTTGCCCGCAGCCGCTGTCGCTCCTGCAGCCGCTGGCAGGACCGGGGAGAGGGGCGCCAAGGCGATCCTTGGCTGCTCCTGCTCCTCGTCATCCGACTCCCAGCCGGGCACCGCACTTAGGTGGTAACTCCGCACGCGCCCCGTCTGCTCCTCGCCCTCCTTCCGCTGCTGCTCTTCCACCCCCTGTCTTCGACCCCGCTGCAATGGGAGCCGCCTCCCATGCTCGGTCCCTTGCTTCCTCGCCTCCCGCTCCTCGTTATCCGACTCCCAGTCGGGCATCGCGCTCAGATGGTAACTCCGCACGCGCCCCTTCAGCTCCTCGCCATCTGACTCCCAGTCGGGCATCGCGAACAGGTGGTAGCTCCGCACTCGTACCTCCTGCTGCTGCTTCTGCTGCTGACCTTGCTGTACGTTTAGCCACTCTCCCTGCTCCCTATGCATGGTCCCTTGCTTGTGCGCCTCCCGCCGGGCTGCCTTCCCGTCATCTGCCTCGCCCTCGCCATCGTCAACCTCCACCGCCCAGCTTCGCGGCCCTGGCGCCTGCTGTTGCCCGCGGTCCTGCCCCAGAAGTTGCCTGGAGGGCCCCCCTTCCGTCCTCACCTGCTGGTTTGTGGGCGCTGCATGCTGCTGCTGCTGCTGCTGCACTGACGCTGGTTGTGTTTGAGACATACCCGGAACAGGAGACTGCGGCCTGCTGCGAACCTGGCTCCCACCGCCATTGCCGCTGCCCCCGTCCACCCCCCCTGGAACCCCTCGGCCCATAACGGGACTCCCCCCGACGTCCCTTCTCTGGTAACCCGAGGCAGCGCCTGACTGTACCGGAAGAGCGTGGTACGGCGGGCTGGGCTGTCCGTGCAGCTGGTGTCCCTTCCCCTGCCCCGGCTGCCTCCGCTGCTGCCCGCTGTCCTGGACCACGCCGTGGCCCATGTCCGACTGGGCACGCAGCCGGCGGCCCTGCATGTGGCCTGGTGCGCCATCCGGCCCGTGTGGGCTCCCTGTGTCACGATGGGGGCTCGCGGGGAGGCGGTGCGGGTGCCTGCTGCTGGGTGGGGAGCCGGTGGTGGTGCGGGCAGAGGCGCTGCGGGGCAGCCCGGGACCAGCGGGGCCACCCTGCGGCTTGTGGGCGGCAGGGTGGAAGCCGTTGGCGGTTGGGCGGGGGCTGTGGGCGGCGCCCCCGCAGACGCTGGCGTGGCGGACGAGGTCTGCGGGCGACAGGGACGGCGGCAAGGGCGGGAACCGGGAGGTGGGTTGCGTCATGCCGTTGCACACCGCCTTGAGGTGGAAACCGGGGGATTCCACTACCTTGCACCTCACATGTGCGGATCGCCTTTTAGTTGAACAGTTGGGACCACTTCGTTAGAAGCATGCTACAGTGCGACAAGTAATCGCATCCCTTTCTCAGCCTGCTTTACGCCCAACGCACCGTCATCGGAGTAGTCATCCCTGTCGTTGTGGTAGCTGCCGGTATTGCCTCCCTGCGGCTCCCCCAGCCCGTATCCGTACTCGTCGCCGTACCCGCCGTACGCGTGCCCATCAGTCATCTCGTGCGAGTAGTCGTCATCGTCATCGCCTCCGTACTCGTCCGGGCCGTTGAGGATCCCCCGCACACCACGTACGGCACCCACATCCCGGGCCGCTGGCCCTGCAGCGGTATGCTCCTCCAGTGTCCGATGGTCAGCACCCAGCTGCGGGTCGTATAGGCTGTGGGATCGCAGGTGTCCAGAGCCCATGCCAGCACCCGCCCCTCCTGTGCCGCCTCCTCGCGCTGCTGCGGCTGTGACCCCACCACCTCCTGCCCTGCCTGCCCCTCGCTCGCGTGCTCCCTCTCCCTCTTCCACGCCAGACGCCGGCACCCCTCCTGCTGTCCCCACTGCTCCTTCTCTCCGTTTGAGGCCACCAATGTCATCCTTGCTACCCGTCCTTTCTGCTGCGACTCCTGCCGCTGCCGCCTCGGCGCTTAGCTCAGCTGCCATCCTTGCCGGTGCAGCGTCCGCTGCCCCAGCCGTGCTGCTGCCGCGGCTGCTGAGTCTGGGGCTCCTCAACGGCGGCAGCTGCGCCAACGTTGCTGCCGCGGGCGAGTGCCGATGCAAGTGCTCCAGATGCCCCTGGTGCACCCTGGGGCCCAGTATCCCTGAAAAACTTGGGTCATGCGTGTCCAGGGGAACCGCCGGAGGCGAGCTGGAGGGGCGTGGGGGCGTTCCCGCAGCCGCCACCGTCTTGGGCGAGGGTACGGCGTGCTGTGTTGTGGTCGCCTTGCGCCGAGGGGATGCTGCTTGGCCCGGGACCGGGCTGTGGGCCTGCTGGCTGGCCGGTTGCTGCTGTTGCTGTCGCTGCTTCTGAGGCTGGTGTTGTTGGGACTGTGCCCACTCCGCGTACGACAAGGGCTTGGGGTCGGCAGGCCGCCCGCGGCCCCGTGACGGCGGGGGCGAGACAGGAGATGCCTTCACGGGGACTGGGGTCTTGGGTGTGCCCCCGAACGGCGAAGGGGAGGTGGTTCGTGGGAGGGCGGCGGGCGGCACAGGCACCTTCAGTCCACGCTGCGCCGCCGCCGCCGCGGCTGCCTGTACATGCCTGTGACCCAAATTAGCCGCTTCATATGTTGGCTGTTGCTGTCGCTGTTGCTGAGCAACTAGCATAGTTGGCGCGCCGCTGTTGCTATGTGCAGCAGTTGTCGTGGGCGACCCCCGGCCAGAAAGCGCGCCTGGCTCCACGGCATGACGAGTCGGTGTCACCCGGTCTAGCTGGGACGCGTAGGCGGCTGCTGTCTGCCGACTGGTAGCTCGCGCACGGGCGGTTATGGACTCCAGGGCCGACGGCGCTGATGCAGGTACCCTTTGTTGCAACGCCGCCCCGCCTTTTCGAGGTGGGGTAGAGAAGGCAGCGGGCGCCCCAGGCCCCGCAGCCGCTGCAGCTGTGCCGGGTTGTTTCTTGCTGCTCCCTCCGGGGCGCCACGCTGGAGCAGCTTCCCGCGCCTTCTTGGCGGGGGCTGGGTCAAGAAGGTCCGCGAACATGGGGTGTAGCTTGACCCGGAGGTACGGCACGTGTGTGTTGTTGGGCCCGTTCGGTGTCCACGGCGTGGCCTTGCCCGGAGGCGGTGCCACGGGCGGAGGGGTGGTAGCATGGCCTGGAGTAGCTGCTGCTGCAGCAGCCTGGAGGGCGTTGGGGCTGAGCGCGTCGAGGTTGAGGAGCTCGCGAGCGATGGCGGGTGGCGGGGAGGTGAAGGCCGAGCTCTGTTGCTGGGAGCCCTGAGCCCGCCGAGCTGCGCTGCTCATCTCCAGACGACCAGTCTATATTGGTTTGGCATCGGGAGAGAGCTCGATGACCTATCAGGCGACTGGCAATGTTCGCATGTTGGCACTTCCCTCCGTCGCCGACATACGTTCCCTGGCATGCACGAGGTGCTTATTACAAGGTTGGTTGTCTGCTGCTGCACGACGTCAGGTCAATTGAGCATTTGGGTCAAGCCAATTTGGCGCAAATAGCGCATCCTTGCCCAGTCGCTAGCGTCCCTCTGTTACCCACGACATTGCGTACTATACTACATCAGATACGTCCAAGACGTTATCAGTCATTACAGTGCGTAGCGTAGCGGAACTGTCCTTTAATTTGCACTTTGCACTATGCTGTGACAAGAGTGCGCATACGCTAATGAGCCAAGTGAGCATGAAACATGATATGAAGCGTTAACATAGGCCACGAGATGGGCAATGCACACAAACGGCTTCCGAACGGTAGGGAACTCCCCTGCGTGATCAACAGTACGGCCAACTTCCCCTTGCCTTGTCCATCACTCACGAAGGCAAGATGCAGGGCCCCAGTGCTCGCGTTGTCTTAGCAAGGCAGCGCACGTTGGCTCTCCTACCCCGCATGCAGTTCAACAAGCCTGAGCAGGTTACCAACACCATGCCCCTAGCTCGCCATGCCAGTAACTATCCCGCTGCCCATGAAAGCCAGCCGAAAACGGACCTACCATATCCTGCCTCAACCAATAACAGGCCGTTGCTTCCTCAGTGGCTCCACACTGCAACGCAACACGCACGTCACCTGCCCCGCACCTTGCCGCTTTCGCCCCATTTCAATAGCCCTCCGAAATCCTGGCAGGCAGGGCCCCATGCCCCCGTCACCTGCCCCACTCCTTGGCGGCCCTCGCTCGGGTCCCGTCACCTGCCCCACACCTTGACTGCACCGTCCACGCTGCTGGTGAGCAGCAGCTGCCCCTCGGGGTGCACCGCCAGCGAGGTGACCACCCCGCCGTGCGCCTTGAAGCGGGACGCCACCGCCCCGTCCACAAGGTCCCAGAACAGCACGTCGCCTGTGGGGTGCGGGGCAGAGGGAAATAGCAGATGGGATAGTGGGTGATAAAGGCGGTTCCCACGGATACCTGTGAGCGCCAGGTCCCAGAGCAGCACACTGCTTGTGGAACGTGGATAGAGGGGGTAAAGTGGTGCGCACAGTGGGAATCCAGGAGACAACGAAGGCGTGACTAGCTTACCGGCTCCGCACACGTCGTGCCTGCGACCCTCCTCAGCTGCTTCTACCGCCCAGCACCGCCTGGTCCAGATGTGAGCAACCCGGGAAACCCACGTGTTGCCACGTGTCAAGGCAGCGCACGTGCCAAGAGTAAGCTCCCTGGCATGCGTGCCGGCGCTCCCCATGACCCGCCTACGTCTTGTCATATGCCCACATGTCTCCGAGCTGCCCATCCCTCCTGTCCTTACACGCCCACCCCTCACCCAGCCCAGGTCGGAGCCCATCTGCCTTAACCCCGGTTGTCAACCCCGACCCGTGGGCAACCCACATGGACAGTGCAAATCGCCGTCCACACTCCATCACAGCTGTTCAAATTCACTGATATGCGGTTACAAGAAGCACGTGCGCACCTGTCTCCGAGCTGCCCACCACGTATGCATCGCTGGGCATGAGTGCCACGTCCATGCGCACCGACTCGTGCACGTGGCCCGTGTACGACGCCAGCAGCTGCCCGCCCGCCACGTCCACCAGCCGTACGGTGCTATCCAGGCAGGCGGCGGCGGCGCACAGGCCGTCCTGCGTCACTGCCAAAGAGGTGACCGGGTGGTGCAGGGTGTCGGTGTAGGCGCGGCCGGCGCGCACGTCGAATCGGCGAACGGTGCCGTCCACGCTGCCGGCCAGGATGCAGGGCCCGTGTGAGGTGACGCACGTGACGCTGTCCTGCGGGGCCAGTAGGGGCGGTACGGCGTGTGGGTGCAGGTGGTAGTGTGTGGTTGCAGGGCGGCCTTACGTCCGGCTGGCAGGAGTGAAGCGTGGTAGGGGTTGAGGGGCAGCGGGGGCCGGGCCGGCTAGGAGATGGGGTGCAACGGCTGCCGCCCAGGTTCTGGTGATGCTGTGGTAAGGCCCATGGGTTACTGGGCCGTAAGACTGGCGCAATTGCCTGCCTTATGGCTGTTAACAGGTTTGTGATGGCATGAATTCTGTGGGGAAGGGCACTAGGGTAGCGTACTGCGGCGTACCTGGAAAGCTTTGATGACCTGGATGGGCTCAAAGCTCCGGGACTTCATGTCCCATACCTGCAACCAGGAAGGAGGCATATAAGGTAACAACTGCGGCGGAAGCACCCCAGAAACCGTATCAATAATCACAAGCACCTTCGAGTGTGGAGCAGAGAGCCTGACCCCTCATGTGCATGCCTGTGCCAAGGAAGGTGGCGTTGTAGTCCGGACGTTGTGCACCGAGGGTGGTTGCACACACATCCGTGTGGTGCTTCAGTGCGCCAAGTCGCAAACCACAGCCACCTAAAGTTGCCCTCAAAGGTCCGGTACAGCGTGGGCAATGCGCTACTGGGAACCCAGCCCCACCTTGACGCACTGGTCGTAGCCAGCTGTCAGCAGCAGCGAGTCCTCGGCTGCAAACTGCACCGCGTTGATCGTTGCGTCGTGACCCCGCAGCTTCCGGATGAAGTTTCCCGAAGCTACGTCCCACAGGAACACCTGCTTGTCGCCGCCGCAAGAGGCAAACTTGCTGTTGTCGCGTGCCACGGTGGCATCGCGCACTTCATAGCCATGGCCCGCGTAGGTCTTCACCAATACGCCGCTATGGGGGTTCCATAGCCGGACAGTGCGATCCTGCAAGCGATACGGCTTTAATTACGCCCCTGGAAACGGATTCATCGACACCCCTTGGCCACGGAGCTCTCCAACGCTCTCAGAATTGTACCTTGCCGCATGACAGGCAATATGATCCTTGCTTGTTGAAGCGGACAGCAAGGACGGCTCCCTCATGGCCTTTCAGCACGCGCTCCTCGCGGCAGGGCAGGCGGTCCCGTCGCACTGCACCAAAGGCCTCTGCATCCTCCTCTTCATACTCCTCCGGCAGCTTGGGATACATTGCTGCAGCCATCCTAATTCTGCGCCCCTAGCGCCGAAGGCAGGGCGCCAGGGGCGCAAGGCAGGAAGGGCTGGCCACCAGGGGTCCGCTACACACGCGTCGGCACGTGGCCACGTCGTGGTAAGGCATGTACTGAGACTCAGAGTATGCAGAGAACGGCAGTACCGCTGACTTGAGCATAGTGGATATCCAGGTATACTGTTTGTGAGGCGATTGCGGAGGAACGTATACTATCCTGGCCATGGGCGGAGTCGCGGAGAGCCTGGTACGGATGACATGCCTGCCCCTGCCCATGCACTCGGGAGCCCGAGGACGGCGAGGACGACACCTGCGCAAGCAGCCGCCGTACATGCACCATTGCCAGTTTCTGCAGTTGATAACGCTAAAAGGGTGCAGTTCTGTTGGTGCTGGCAGATGCTGGCAGACGAGGTAACACGCTGGCACGTGGCAGGCTACGGGTCCGCGTGAGGAGACCGATTGCCGCCGCTGGACGTGTGCCCCAGAGTGGACCCCAGCCTGTCCGCCTACAGAATGTGAAGCACCTATTGATCAAAGTGATCTGTGAGCACAATTTCATCCACCCTGTCGGGGGCAAGAGGGGTAATGTGCCCTGTCCCCAAAGCCGGTTCAGGGCATCCGCCGCATGCGTGACGACGGGCCACAACAGCGCAGTGCGCACACGTGTAGCCCATGCCATAATCCCTGTAACACGGCGGTAAACATAAATACTGCTTCGCTGTGTCCTTTGCTCCAGGCCGTTTCTTCACTCGCTGGTAAAGGCATTCCTGCTCTGTTCGTTTCGTCGACTGCCCGCAAAGTGCGCTAAACGCGCCTACCAAGGAATATACACTAGGATATAGCAGCATAGTGATATTGATTGAGGCCTGATCACACATACAACGGGAGGCGTCGACGCTGATGCAACGCGTCGGTGCCTGGGCTTCAAGCTTCTGCCGCTCATGGCTAGTCGCGCAGCAACCTTCTTTATCAGCTGAGGCATTCAGCGCGCTGGGCGGCGATGTTCCCCTGCGCGTGGCCCAGGGGTTCCGTGGCATGGCAGCAGCGGCCCGGACAGTCACTCCCACCGGCTCTGACGAAGCCTCCAAGGGCCGTGACCTACCGCCCTCGTGGCAGCCTCCCCCCAACAACCCGGTATCGCTCAAACCCCAGCACCATCCTACACTGGCAGAGACTCTGGCCGCCATTGCGCAGGTAGGATGCCAGGCTGCTGAGGGACTGGTATCGGGCATCCCCATCGCCACCCCCAGGTTGACCAGGAGTCCAGGACTACCGGTAGCTCCCCTCCCTAGCCGATCCCCAGCGCACATAAGGCAATGGCCAAAGCTGTGCCCCAGTAACCTCACGTACTTGACACTGTGTCCGTCTTACCCTGCAACCACAGGCTCCCGACCCCCTGGCGCTGCACAACGCCTACCGCCGCCGGCCCTCGCACCTGCCGCCCGCCATCGCCGCCGCCAAGCTGAAGCGACTGGCCCAGCTGATGTCAACCTCCTACGACTTCTACCACCCCGCCCTGCCGCGCCTGGTGCGCGAGATCACCGTCTCCTGGGACGTGCTGCTACAGCTGTACACGGCTGCGGACCTGGCGGCCTGCGTGCGCGCCAGCTGCGAAAGCGGGGTCGCGCTCGACCAGGACCTCCAGCGGACGCCTGCGTCATCGCCAGCGCGCAACGCGACCCATGGGTCAGCCGGCGCAGGGCAGGGAGACCATGCCAAGCAGCAGGGAGGCGAAGGGGTCGCGCCTGCGGGGGTGGCAAGCGAGGGGCTTCAGGAGGCGCAGGGGGAGCAGGGGGTAGAGGTGGAGGAGGCACCGCGGGGGGCATGCCGTGGGTTAGTGCGCAGGAGCCTGGCTGTGCTGCTGGACCAGGGGGGCAGGGAGCTGCGGGCAGCTGGGCCGGGGGCGGTGGTGGACGTGGCGGCGGGGCTGCAGGCGGTAGGGTACACGGGCAAGGAGGAGTGGGCGGTGGTGCTGCCACTGCTTGAGGCGGCTAAGGGCGAGCTGGGGGAGGGGCCGGCGGGCCAGGCGGCTCAGGAGGCGTTGGATTGGGCTCATGCGCAACGGGTGTAGGGCAAGCTGGGTCGGGGCCGGCTAGGGTGCGACGGGTATTAGGCTGTGGGGGGGGGGCCAGGATTGGTCGTTGCACTCGCGGAGGGGAGAACCCTCGCCGTGTAACATTGAGGATTGGTCAATACTACTTCGAGACTATGTGCAGGGGGTACCCAACTGCGCCCGAATGGACGTTATGTGGCATAGGTTTGTGGGCTGGTGCAGCTACGGCCGGACGCCGTGCAGCTGGCCCGAGCTCAACCCTACCGGTACTGTGCGCTGGATGTGAGGGGGAGTGTGGACGGGAAGGGCGCCTGTTACAACGATGGAGACGCAGTGGGGTTGCGTGCATGCACTGCTACGGTATGCCACAACGCGCACGCCTGGTGCATTCGCGTGGCGTAGAGCGATGCCAGCTGTACCTCAAAGCGGCCATCTGGTCAAGTGTTGTGAGCTTGTGACCATGTATTGTACCTGTATACGCCCCTGGGGTGCTAGCCGTGCAGCAGGCACACCGCAACGCGCTGCGGGCATGGTCAGGCGGCCGTGTTTGCCTGCCACCTGCCGTTGCAGTGCCTAGTTGCAGGTGCCAGTTGCCCAGCTACCGTAAGCAAAGCTGCCCAGTGCAACAGCCATCAACCGCCACTCCGGAAGCAAACGAACCAAGACGTGCACGACATGCGTTTTGCCGCTGGCACGACGCCAGCCTGCTGTATGCACCCGCCACGCTGCACGCAACAAAGAAACGTGTACGCCGGCCTCGCTCTGGGTGACCAAGGCTTGCCAGTAGGCCATGAGAATGACAACCGCGTTCCCGTGCCTTCAAGCCGCGCGCAAGCCAGCCGCTTAATCAACCATGCTTAATTGCGTAGATGCTGACCGCTGACGTGCAAGTTCGCAACCGCATAGCATCCACCAGTACACAGAGTAATGCATGACGCGAAACGCAGAGGGCTTTCAACCCTGCGTCGTGGCTCGCACCCCACATGCACACAGACCCGTTCTCGTATCAGTGCCGTACGCCACTTGTTAGCACGTGCACAGTGCCACATTCACCTCAACAGCGCCAATTGCTTTATTATACCGGCCCAGCACAGCGTCCCGAATACGCGTCACTCTTGTCCCGCCGGCGCCGGCAGATCACGCCTCATGCGCCCGGCACACAAGGCACGTAAGACGAAAGAGCCGGAACTACGGTAACCGTCCTAGTCAGACTCAAGACATGCAGCAGGCACGACAGTCCACGCCCCAAAAGGTCTGCAACCAGCCGCCATGGGCTTCAGTGCGCGGCCCCAGCTGTAGGCACCGAACATGACACACGCTCTTCAAACACATGCACGCATAGGGTACAGCATCATCAACAACGGCAGGACCATGCCCCCACCCGCCGCGCCAGTACGGTCCACATGCTTGATACTTTAGTGCCTTCTCACGTTCCCTGCGTTGTGCTCCCGTTCCGTGCCTCTTGCAGCCGCGATGCCTCTCCGCAATGCCCGTACTTGCATCCATTACTGGCGCGCCATCGGCTAGGCCAGGTTTCCGTATCCGTCCTCCTGTGGACCACAAGCAAGACGGCAACGGGCGAGTTGCGGTACAGAGGTACGGCAGCCAACACGACACATGCAATCCTTGAAATACTGGGCCTGCACCTTACAGTACGTTAATGCACCCCTATCCATGAATTTGGTGATGTGCCAAGCCTGCTTGCCCGCTCCCTTGCAACCCCATTCCATCACGCCTCAGCCGTGCGCCTCAACCCTGACCACGCCATCCTCTTGAGAACCTACCTCTTCGGGGGGCAGCTCGTTCAGGATCTCTATCAGCCTGTCCACCACCTAAAAAGGCCAGGGAAACGAGCGCATGTAAGCACACAGAAGCGCACATCTTCACCAACAGCCAAAAGCAGCGGCCGTGTGATGGTGGGTTGCTGGTAAGCGTGGTGCTGGGGAGCTTCCTTGTAACCCATGCGGCTGGGCCCCACGCATGGGCGAAACGGCACGTCCCTGCGTGCCCATCCAGGGTATGGACCCGTTGCGCTTAGCCCCCCACCCGGCTGATCCATACGCCCGTGAGCTGCCAGCAGTCCCTTCACCCCGCCTGGCTCCTGCAGAAGAAAGCCCCCGCCCCTACCCCCGCCCCTACCCCTGCCCCCCACCTGCTGGCTGCTGAGCCTGCGCTGGGGCTCCTGGCACCAGCAGTCCTCCACCAGCTGCCGCAGCCTGGCCGGGCAGCGCGCACCCAGCTCGATCAACGGCGGGCGCAGCGAGCGGTATGCCACCTGACCGGGAGAGGTACGCGTGCAGCGCACGGAAACAGGCGGGAAGGAATGCGGCGATAGGTTGCGAGGCGCAGCAGTGACGGGTATGGTGCTCGTTGGGGTGCAAGGAGCGATAGACCACCTGGTGGGGAGAGGCGGGTGCGCAGGGTGCGGGGCGCAGGGATGCTGGGTATGGGCAAGTCGCTGACCAGCAGCGCAAGGCCCAACATGATTGGCAACCAACGTCGTGGAGGCGGGGATAGGAGGTTCGCGGGCACCAGGAAGTACGGAGGCAAGCAATTGCACGTGTGCGCTGTGCCGCCTACCACGGCGTGCTTCAGTCGGGTCAGCTGCGCTACGCTGCGCTACGCTGCGTTGCGCTGCGCTGCCCCGCGAGAAGCACGCCATGTGATGCGCCCACGCTCACGGCACCCGCTTCGCCAGGGCCCCCGAGCGGCAAGCTGCCGGCGTTCTCTGCCCACGTCCTGGCTGCTTGCACCGCTGCCGACTTGCCGTTTCTGCAGCTGCTTGCTGCCACCACCACCGCCGCCGCCGCCACGAACCTGTTGCCCGACCCTCCCCTTCCTGGACCCCCCCTCCCCCCCCCTTGCATTGGCTTCCGGCTCTTCCACGTTGCCGCTGTGCGGCTACCCCACCTGGTAAGCCACCAGCAGCGGCTTGAGCCCCTGCCAGGGCCGCTTCCCCGCCAACATCTCCCACATGATGACGCCTGCAAGGAGAGTGTTGAATATAAGAGAGCGTAGGACAAGGCAAAAGGCGTGGGCCGGCGAGGAAAGCGCTGATGCATGTTCATACAAGCACAGCGTGTATGCAAGCTCCCATATACTGGGGAGGCCTCTTTGACTCGTCCTGCAGTTCCGCCGTTGATGTTTGTAACGGGTGCCGCCCCCACGCACCCAGCGCGTAGACGTCTGTCCTGTCGGTGACGCTGCGGCGCACGTCTTGCAGTTCGGGGTTGTCCATGGCCATGAAGCACTCGGGCGCGATGTAGGCGGTGGTGCCCGCGTCCAGGTTCTTGGTGGACAGGTACTCCTTGAGCTTGGTGCTGCGGAGGGGCGGAGGGACGGGGGTGGCAGGGGAAGGAGAGAGAGTAGGTGAGCTGGCGAGGAGGGGCAGGGCAGGGGGGTCAGGGAGCGCAGTCCCGGGGGCAAGGTTGGGACCCCCGGTGCACAAGCACGCCTTTGGCGGGAAAGGCACACAAGGGCGATGCGCAACCTTGTAGATCGGACAACAACTCTTGACCGGGTCCACACCCATGGCCTGGCAACTACCAGCTACTCTGTCCAGAAGCATATGCCGCTGCTGCCATTGCCGCTTACCGAGCGAGGCCGAAGTCCGAGATCTTGCACCGCCCCTCAAGCGACAGCAGCACTGCGCAGCGGTGTGGTGTTTTGTGCAAAGCGACTAAGCGTCAGCGGAGGGGCGTAGCCATGGAGATGGATTGCTACTGGATCCCCGTTGCGATGCGGCAACATCAACCATGTGCGATGCAAAAGCGTCATGCCACAGCGGTTTGCCAGCTGTGCAGGTAGGATTCAGCTAAGCTCGAGTAAAGCTCTTACTCAAAGTGCGGTGCTCAAGCGTGCTGTTGCGGGCCACAGCGGGCGTCACACCTAGGCACTTTTCACTCGGCTAGAGGTTTTACTAAAAGGCCTTACCGTTAGCCGGCTTGAGGTCGCGGTGCACTATCCTGCACACGTGTCGCAGCAACAGGCAGAGGCGCGACAGTCAACAGGTCGCCAACAGGGTTCGTATACCCGGCACGCAGCCGCGCAAAGAGGTAGTCCAGCATGACCATGTACAACAGCGTACAAGCAGTGCCGGATACCCCTCGTCCCTTGTGCTCCCGTCCCACTCCTCCCACCCTATCCGCACCCACGCATCCCCTCACCTCCCTCCCCGAACACTCTCCAGACGCTCTGTTCCACGGCCCATAGCCACAGCGTAGCCCAGCCCTGTGACCAGCCCAGCTTATGGACTGTACCTAGCCCGCAGCACAGCCCGCTACCCCGCATCAAACCCGTGGCAGCGAGCGTGCAAGATTACCCCTTGCCACCCGGGCCGCTGTGCACCTGGGGTGCAGGTAGCTCAGGCCGCACGCAATGTCCAGCGCGAAGTACACCACCTCGCGCACGCTCAGCGGGTCGTCCTTGCGGACCTGGTGCACGTAGAAGTCAAGCGTGCCCTGCGGGAGCACGCGTGAAGCGCGAGCAACGAGTGTAAGGTGTCTAAAGCATAGAAGGATAAGCACGAAGTCCAGCGAGCCCTGCAGTGGGGTAGGGGTCAGTGGGATTAGCATCGGCGAAGGCCTGTAAAGACCCGAGCTGCGCGACTCCAAGCACAGGTCCAATGTGCTCCTTATGTTGGGCGGAAGGGCAGACGGATCACTGTTGATCAGGCGCAAGGACACCCTCCGTGTGCTCCTCAGCCAGGCCATGCCACTTGCATTCAGCACAAACCGCGCAGCCCACCGGAGGTCCACGAGGCCACTTTAAAGCTCCTCCCAGTTTCTCGCCCCTTTCCCATCCCACCTCCATGCGCCAAACCGTGCAGCCGTGTGGAGGTCAGTCAACCCCCATGGAAGCAACCAGTCCGCCCCTATCCCGGCCCCCTGCCCCACCTCCACGCGCTGGACCGCGCAGCCTCCTGAACCCTAGTCACACACCATGGGACCCACTAACCCGCCCCAAACCCGGCCCCGACCCCACCTCAATGCGTGCAGCCCAGGATACCGTTCAACCTGCCATCCCGTCCCTACCCCGGCCCCCGCCCCACCTCCATGCGCTCCTCCACCAGGAAGATGTGGGGCGGCTTGAGGCACCCGCCGTACAGCGTCACGATGTTGGGGTGGTTCACCTGGGCAGGGGGCAGCCGTGTTGGGCGACAGGTTGAGGACTGCCGGCAGCAACCCTGCTCCGCACGCCGCAGGAAATGTCGGCGTGAACCAGGCGTGAACTGGGCAGCCGGGCAGCGTCCGCAGCTGCCGCCGGGCTCACAAGTTGTAGGTGGCACCTGGAAGTACTGACCGTGCAATTGGCATTCCCAACTCCAATAACATTGGCTTCGGGCAAGGCAGGACTGTCGTGATGCATCATGTCGGGCGCCTTGTCCTCCCCTGCCTGCCGCCCTGTGACTCCAAATTCAGCTGTGCCTAGGCCATGTTGCAGCATCCACACATGGAACGCAACCGCACCCCGCACGCACCTGCCGCAGGATGTTCAGCTCGTGCATGAGCGTATTCATGTCCTCCTGTGGCAACGCAGCACCCGGGGCGCAAGGGGGAGTCTGTCAACCCACATCTTGCCCGTGCACAAGGCAGTCAGGGCGTCCCCACGAGGAGTTAGGGCTGCAAAGCCAACGCTACAAACTTGCGCGCAGAAAGCAGCACGTGCATTCATCCAAGGGTCAGCGCCCCGATGTGCCGTTTACATGAGTATCTTATGCCAGGGACCTCGCACATCAAGACCCCAAAGTGAACGTGCGCTACGGCGGCGTGAAACTACCCTTGGTCTTGGCTGTCCTGGCGACAGCTGCATAAGGGCCGAGCCCCCTGGGTTGGTAGCGGGGCGCTCCCATGGCCCACTCTATGAAGGACCTCCAGGCCCTGGCCGGCCTGTACCTCCCACACTGTTTCGGCCAGGTTGCTGGTCCCTCCGTGCCACCGCACCTGCAGGTCTGCGAGGTTCGACCCGGCGGCCTTCTTGATCATCTTGACCGCCACACGTTGACCCCTGGGAATCAGGCACACGGCCAGGAGTGTGTCATCGCCCGATGGCCAGGACGTTGTTCCCACAATGGGCGTTTCCAGGCACCCGAACGAGACCGCTGTCCAAGGCGTCATCAACAAGCCCTCGTGCTGATCCACATGTAAAAACACAACACTGCAAGCAGAACCAGCCCGTAATGTGGATGCATGCTCTGATTGAGTACGGGCCTACTGCGAACCCGGGCTTACTTGTACCGCCCCTTGTACACCGCCGCGAAGCCGCCTTGCCCCAGCAGGCCTCGCGCGCTGTAGTCCACTTTAAGGTCTCCCTTGGCCAGGTCAATGTCCAGGTCAATCTCAAAGGCAGCCCCCGCGTCATCCACCCTCACCGCCTCCACCCCCACCGCCTCTGCAGCGACCGGCTCCGGAACCGCCTGTGGCCCCTGCGCCGCCACCTCAGGCTGGTCAGCCAGCGCAGCCCCGTCGCCCTGTGCTGCTTCCACTTCACCGTCACCGTCGTCCGGATCCTGCGGTTGCGTTGCGGCAGAGGCAGTAGCAGTCGCCGCTGCTGCTGCTGCTGCTGCCGCTGCCGGTGCTGAAGCTGGTCTTGCCGAGACGCCAGCAGCGCCGGGCGCCGCTACGCTGGGCGGCGCTGCTGCAACTGTGGTAGGCTCCGGCTGCTGCGTTGGCTGCGGCGTCGTCGCGGCCGCTGGCCCCGCTTGAGCCGCCGTCGCCGGCTGGATCTCTCCCTCAGCCTGCAGCCGTTTAGACGTCAGGAGTGTGTTATCATGTGCAGCTGTTGCCATCGGTTCAACCAGGCGTGTGCCCTACCCAGTGCATCTCCTAGACACGGGGATCACCCCACCAACACGTCTGCGAATAGTTGTAAGCATAACCTTGATCATGTACGACAGTGGGCCATGACATGCGGGGTACGGATGGCGTACGGCGAGCGCGCCGTACCGGTGGCAGCCCCACGCTGGTAACAGGAACATCAGCAGGCAGAAAACGGCGCCTCACAGAAGCAGCAGGCAGCTGTGCAGTGGCTCACGTCCACGCCTGTGCTCTTGCCCCCTACCTGCTGCGCCGCCTCGTCTTCCAGCGCGCCGTGCTCGGCTGCCAGCCGCCTTGCTGCCGCCTCAGCCTGACGCCGTGCAAACTCGTCGGCCGAGCCAGCCCCTGCCGCCCGGGCGTGGCTTTTCACCGATCGTGTTATGTCGTTCAGCCTCGCCTCTGCTGAGGGGGCTTCAGCCTCATCGTCGCTCTCGTAAGACGGCCCAGGGGCTTTCGGGTTGGCTGCAGGCTGGCCCGGCCGCTGGGTCGGCAGGGACACGGGGTTGGCGGGCTGGCCAGGCTGTGCCGACGCTGATGACGCGGCTGGTCCGTGAGATGTCGTGTCTGACGGAGGCCCTGCCCCACCGACGCTTGTTGCCTGTGTGTTTTGCGCAGCACTCTCCGAGCTGACAGGCGCTGTGGTGCAGGGGCCATCTTGGGGTGTCCCCGGAGGGCCCTTCCCTTGCTGTGGGGCCTCTGGGTCCTCGTCTTTCGGGAGATTCTTAGGCTTACTCCATGGGAAGTTGATGCACATCAAGCCGACTGCAGGCTGTGGCGCCGCTAGGACGTCGGAGTGGGACAAGGCGAAGGGCCCCTCAAGGCTAGGGCAGTACCACCGAGAGGCCGCCGAACCTAAGGCCCATGTCAGTTGGCAAGTGAGCATCGTAGGAGCATTTGTAGTGCGTTCGCCTGAGCAGCGCCATTGTGAGCCACAACAACACCAGCACCACCGTTGGCAATTGCTTTCGTCCACGGACCACGGTCCAGCTTGTCAGGTGTGTTACGGGCACATTCAACTTGGCAAAATGGAGTTTCTGCTTTATTAAGCACTCTCCTTGCCTGGTAGTATGGCAGTCAACAGGTTCGTCTGTCGTGTTCAGCTTTAACGACACGTCTCCGCCACGCTCAAGATGTCCGCACGCTCAGCATCGCAAGCTCATTAGTGCTTAACGCCTCAAAGTTGTGCGACTGCGTACACATGTTCCGTCGCAAGTCTGCTCCAGCACAAGTATGCACCAGGTGGTCCTATTGCAAATATTTTTCAGTGTAAGGGCATAGGTGCAATGCACAATGATGAGACAAGACGCGCGCTTCTTGTGATGGATGGTCAACCATACGGAACCATACGAATGAACGGATTGGAGCCGCACGACTCAGACAGCCGTTGGTCGTTACAGCGGCGAGGTGCATCCGGGCTCCTTTCAGTTGCAGCGCGCCACTTGAGCAGGATGATACAGGATGCTCGCCCATAAAACCCGCTGTCACGCTGCCGCTGGCTGGTCTGGGGCTAGGCATTGCCCTGCACGAAGGGGTTGGCGCACGGCGTTCGTCTGCCACGCTACAGCGGCAGAGCTTTTGACACGCATCACAGGAAGCTATAATGATTTGAGAGCAAAGGCGGGCGTGGAAACCCACTTGGGACTGCGCACGGCAGGCAGTGTCGGTCTTGGGCTGGTTACCCCCGAGGCCCGGGCACCAGGCGATGTGCTCATGCGTGTCCCTCGGGGCGCATGCATCGTGGTCGACTACAACACTGGCCTGTCTGTGCCCCCGGGACGCTGGCCACGGTGAGCGTCTGTTGTCGCACCAGCCCGCAATGCGGGTGTGCGCAGAAGTGCAGGTTGGGCCGGGGCGGGCGTGGGTTAGCGGCTGGGTCCGTGAATTGAGTTCAGCTGGAGCTCAGCAAGGGCGCACGTGTACACAGCGGTTGGATGTAAGGGCGTACATGGTAGGGAAGGCACCAATGTGAGTTCCCCCTTTAAAGTCCCCTCGTCCGGGCTGATGGGCTGCGAAAACAGGAATCCATGACGCTGGCAGTGTGGAGTGGTGGGCGTGCACAACAGCCTGACGGGAAGATGTCCCCGCTCCCCTGAAAGCAGGCTGGGTGTACCGGGCTCAATTACCAGCTTGTGACTGCCAAATCCACAGGCTGAGGGCGGGCGTGTCCGCAGAGGGCGACCCTCTTCCGTGGGACATCCTCCAGGCGCTGGCGCTGATCGACGGCCTAGCAGGTGCGTACCAGGACAGTGGGGGCCACCGTGCTGGGCGCTGCTTTCCTCCTGATCAGGCTTCCCCTCGCCAGCCATGTTGTAACCATCCAATTGTCCAAGTGCGAGCATGGACAGGTGCACGGAGTTGCACCTGAAAGCCTGCCAAAGCCACATCGCACCGCATGACACCACCACCACCAGGTGGCTGTCACGTTCCACCCACACCACCATGCATGGTCATACGTGTTAACCCTTGTTCTTTCCTTCCATGCCAACCTCCATCCGCTTGTCCAGGGGACGGTGATGCGTTCTGGGAGGAGTACACCGACGCGCTGCTGCCTGCGCCCGAGGCGCTGTGCCTGCCCAGCTGCTGGGAGCCGCACCGCCTGGAGCAGCTGCAGCACCCGGCCATCGCGGAAGCGGCGCGGGCGCAGCAGGTGGGGCCGGGCCGTGTGCTGCGCCCGACCGCCCGTGCCTTTGCCGGTGCATGGCACGCGGAGCATGGGCTGTGGTGGGCAGGCCCCAGGCGGCGTGAGGTCCCGGGAGTTCCCTGAAACAGGCAGCACTTGGTCCTGTGGCTACCCTGAACTATTTCACCTTGATACTTGATTGTCGTGTAATGGTGGTAACGCACCGTCGTCCATGCGATAGCAGAGTGGTGAGGACCTGTGGCAAAGGGAGGGCTGAAGACCTGCAAGTACGTCTTAGTGCCTCTGCAGCAAACAGGTAGCCGTGGATGCAAATTGCGCCGGTGTATGTCTTGGCGCAACCCTCTTTGCTGTCCTTGCGCTGCGCGTGCAGGAGCGGCTCAGGGGCTTGTTCCCAGACCTCATGGAGCCTCTGGGGCCAGGTGCGTGACCTAAAACAACGAGCCTGAAGCACCGGGATTGTTCTGGACGAAGACTTTGTGATGTTGCCGGGTTAAAATGCGTTGTTGCCGGACATAAAGTGCTGTTGTTCCGCATGCGGCCCAGCGCTTGCTAGGCCATATGCGCATTGCATGCTGCGCATTGTGCTGGAGACCATGGCAGCTCCCTGTGCTGGTGACCAGGCGCGCACCCCCTGCTTGTAGCGGAATTATTGGGTCGGGTGCATGTGCGAACTCCTTGCTTCCGGGCATATTGGGGATAGGAGCAACGGCAGTAGGGCACGCACCATGCCATACGCCGTTCCGCAGGCGGCTATCTTGCTTTTGGCCCTCGTGAGTACGTCTCACCTGTCGCCCCCTCTCCGTCTGCTCGTGCCTGCACCGCCCCCTAGACACACCCAGCTGGCTGCAGTGGGCGTTCGCAAGCGTGCGGAGCCGGGCGTTCAGGTGCGCCCACTATGCGTTACTTACTACACACTCTTGCCCCGGCTTGTGAGCCCTTCATTGGTACGTCAGTTGCCTCTCCACTCCACTGCTCTCAGCTGCACAACCCTCACATGTCCGGCCACCCTCGACTGTGACTGCTGCACGACTCCATCTGACCAACCGCTGGCAGTTGCCAAGCGCAACAGCGAGTCAAAGCGAGTCACCCAAACAGCACTGCAGCCTTCGCTACCCACGGGCACGACTGACCTCGTGTTCACAGCTTAACGCCCTCTTACGATCGGTAATGTGCAGGGCCGGCCCGGACGCGTTCGCCTTCGTGCCCTTCCTGGACCTGGCCAACCACGCCGACCAGACCAATCCCGCCAGCCCGGCCCCAAATGCAGATTTCCGGGTAGCGCAGCCGCAGGAGGCACAAAACGGCACTGCTGGTGCGTCATCATGCTTTGAGCTGGTGGCGGTGCGTCCGCTGGCTGCAGGGGAGGAGGTGACCATCAGCTACTGCGGGGCCGGGGGGTACACCAACCAGCGGTAAGCCCTTGCGCACCCTGTAGGCACTTTCTCTGGGCCTGGGACAGCAGGCTGATCCGTGCGAGCAGATGGGATCTTAGTATCTCGCGGTAAGGCGCGGTGCACGAAGGGCAGATAACCATGTATATCCGTCACGCCTGCCTTCTATTTGCAGGTGGATGGCGCAGTACGGGTTCGTGCCCCGGGACGGCAACCTGGCCGACCGTGTACCGTTGGAGCTGACACAAGAGTAGGGATGCAGGCAACGATGCGCAGAGAAAAGCAGGAACAGCCCGCGCACGCACCATGTGCATTGCATACCCAGTGCAGCAAATGCTCCTTCCATTGCGCTGCGACGTACTGCACACCGCTACGTGCGGCTGTGTAGCGTGCTGATCGCACGTAACTTCCTACAAGGATACGCCCGCTCCTCCACCTCGACGTCCCCCACACTAAACATGGCGCTCGGCGCTCTTGTCGCTGCCATCACCTCGCCTGCGCTTCCGAGACTCCCTGACGCCACACAAGGTTTCCTCGCGTCTCGCACATACTCCCCTGCCCCGTCTCCAGGCTGCAAGCGGCCCCCCTGGACCTGTCCCGGCTGCAAGACCTCCTGGGGGACCAGCTGTTCATGGCGGCCCTGCGCGGCACGGACCCCTACCTGCACGCAGCCTTGAAGTCACTGCCGCTGGTGGACAGCACAGCGGCCGGGGCCGGGGCGGCGGGCGGCAGGGGCGCAGACGTCCGGACGGCGGAGGCACTGCTAGCGCAGGTGGAGCAGCAGGTTCCACAAGGTGGGCGGGCTCGTCCGTGTGCCGTGGGTTATGCCATGTCCACTCGTGTTCCGCAGTACGCTTCCACATGCATATGTCTGCCCGAACGCACTGGCGCTGCGTGCTGCTTTCATCCCGACCTGTAAGCCCGGCTAGCCATGTACCGCGGCCTGGTACGGTGATCGTACTGGAGCTCAGAATTCCATACATGTACCGCACCCGTTGCAACGTGGCAGCTCCCACTGCCCGTCGTTCTAACGTAACTGCTCCAAAACTGCGCACCTGCCACCTGCCCGCCCGGCCCCCAGGCTCCACCCCCTTGGAGGAGGACGAGGCGCTGCTGCACGGGCAGGCGGGCGTGGGGTTGCTGGCGGCCGACCCGCGGCAGCACGCGGCGGTGGTCTACCGTGTGGAGCGGAAGCGGCTGCTGGCCAAGACGGCCGCGCTGTTGCGGGCGTACGCCAGGGGGGCCAAGGCGGGGTGATGGAAGTGGTCGTGACGGAGTTGTTGTCAGTTAAGGGCTCAACCGGATGTTGCAGGACAGTGCAGGGGCACACTCCGAGCGTTGAGATGGGGCAGGGTCCGTGATCACCGGCAGTGCACGGTGTGAGCTGTGAAGGAGAGGCGCGCTGCTGAGGGCGTGCTTCGAGGCGCTGTGGCAGGAATTTGATGCGGCCTGTCGGGGCGACCTGCTGCCAGCTGCAGTAGATACCGTACTCTGTTCACGGTGCGCCTGTACACCGAAGACTCGTAGGCTGGACACTTAAGGGTACCAGTGCAATGTTCAGGACGTGGAGGCGCAGGAATCAGGCTTAGCTGATTGCAGGAGGATGCTGGGGTCAAACCCGGGGCGCTGGGCAAGACGTTTACAGGTTCCCCATTTGTTTATTTGGTACATACTTGATGCATGTTCGTGAGGTAACTCACGGAAGTCCTTGGAGGAAAGCAGTTCAGGTATGTGGTCGGGGTTTTCAGGCACGCGGTACCAGCACGCATCGATGCGGAGCTCTGCAGGGAAGCTGTGAGTGGGCTTTGTTTTGTAGCCTAATGACATGGATGAGTGGTTTGGCCCATGGCCAAGGCCGGAAGTCCACGCGTCCTTTGCGCCAGCAACTGATCACAGCAGCATTCCTGGTCCCAAGGGGTGCACGCCCGTCAGGCCCTTTCAGGCGTGACAGAGCCCTAGGTGAACATGCATGGCCGGTTGGGGCCTGGAACGGATCATGGGTTGCGCTACTGGCACCACTGAGGCGGCTGCCTGTCGCCCTGTGTGGACACGGTGCTAATGACAGGTGCTACCTATGCAAGGAAGTGCCTATTAAGTCTTTGCCTTACAGCGCATCCCTCCGCTCACGTCCTGACATGTCTGTTCTGTCTGGGCGCACACACACTCGGTACGAAAGGCCACAGAAGTCATCGCACCCAGAGTATTGCATACCGCTCTTCCTCCGTAACCACGCACTTCTCGGCCCCACTTGAAGGCACCACGCCGTCCCAGACCCACGCTAACATGCTTGTAAGCATCATGTCTCAAAACCCTACAGAGCCATCACAGGCCCTCCACCAGGAGCTCCACCTCTATACCCGTCATGCATCAAGACCTGCCTTGGTCAAAGTCATCCCCCAATCCCAGAGCCCAATGCATCGCACCCTCCCTCAGTTGAGCACCCTGAACCGCACCACGTCCTGCAGCTGCTGCCGCAGCCCCGCCACCTCCCCGCGCAGCTGCCTGTTCTCCTCCAGCAGGTACTGCACCTGCGCCTGGAACGCCATCTCCTGCGACAGGAACTGCCGCACCATGTCCGCCTGCAGCCCCCGCACCAGCTCCCGCATCTCCCCTCGCATGTCCTCCAGGCCCCGCGAGATCATGTTCGCCGCCTGGTCCGCCGCGCCGCCCACCGGCCGACCCATGGGTCCGGGCCCCGTGCCCGCCAACGATATGCGCCCCCGTGACGGTGAGGCTGTGGGCGAGGACAGGGCCACGGCGCCCAGGAGGCTCACAGCCTGGGGCATAGCTGGCGGACCTGACAGGGGCTGGGGAGCGCCTGTTTGAAAGCTGGGTGCCTGCTCGGGGACCGGCACCGGGTGCTCGGATGGTTGGGGTGCGGTGGTAGTGGTGGCGGCGGGTCCTGGGTGGAGGGGGAGGCCGCCTCCAGCGTCCGAGGACCGCCGGTGGGGGCCGCTAGGTATGGAGAGGGAAGCCATAGGCAGGCCTCGCCCGCCAGCGGTGGTGCTAGCGGACTGCGGTCGGCCTGACGTCCCTGTTACGCCAGTTCCGGTGCTGCCGGCCGTCGGTTGCTGCTGCTGCTGTTGCCCGAACTTCGGCCCCGCTGCCGCTACCACCGCCCCATGCGCCGCCGCAACGGTGCCCTTGTCCGCTAGCCCTTCGAATCCCTGCTTTAACAGCCCTGCAGTCCCCGCCTGTGGCTGCTGTATCACGTTGTTTGTGGCCTCCTTGAGCGGCGGTGCCCCCGCGTTTGCCCCTGGCGCCGCTGCTGCCCCTGACCCCGTCAAGCTGCTCCTGCGGCCCTCTTCCGACAGCCGCCTCGCCACCCCAACAGCCCCCCTTACACCCCCCCCCCCCCCGCCCCCCCCCCCCCCCCCTCCCCCCCCCCCCCCCCCCCCCC
>VFQN01001324.1_pt1 | contig 41828 bp, 60 predicted proteins | sample 3512371 | NCBI WGS metagenome assembly VFQN01 (sample SAMN10412370, study PRJNA504923) | tailings metagenome | isolation source: Replicate 2 from Balatoc abandoned mine | place: Philippines: Itogon, Benguet | collected 2017-08-28 | reverse complement strand
CCCCGTGTCCTTGATTGCCGGGACCAGCTCTGTTTCCCGAGCGGGACAGGGTTGGGCTCTGGAAGGGGACCAAAACTGTAAATCCATACCGGGAAAGGCGCCTGCCCGAGTGCCCGTGTGCAAATATGTGCCTGTATGTATTCACATGAGCTTGGCACGCAGAGCCACGGCTGCCATTAGCTCCCCTACGAGGCACATGGTGTGGCGGCGCCAGCGTCTGTCCACGCGAACCAATAGAGGTACAGATAGTACAGCATGCACTGACAAGGCGTACGCAAGTCCTGCTCGTGCGCCGCCCTTGCTGTGGCTGGGTCATATGAGACCAGCCCTGGACGCGGGTGGGGCAGTCTGACAGCATAATGAAACGGCACACCGTGTGGCTGAGGAGCGGTCAGTACTCTCTGACCATTACGGCATCAAAGCTGCACCCCGTGGCTGCACCCAGAGAAGAAAGAATAGGGGTGCCAGCGCTGGAATCCAAGCCGAAGTTCCCAGGGCCGAAGCCCAGCCAGGTCCCTTCCAGTATGCAGGCAACGGCCTGGCAGCTAGGCCCTGCACATCAACCGTGATCCCGTAATCAGTAACACAGCTCTCACGTGCAAGTCCTACACGCGGCTGGTCACAAACGATATGTGCGTGAGTCCTCTGCGCTCACGCGTCGAACGTCGCCATGCAAGTCCTTGCGCCGGCTGCGGCGCGTTCCCTATTGCTCCATCCATGCCACAAACCAGTATATACCTACCACATCGTCGCTACAGCGCAGCAGGTGTGTGCCTATTCACGCCAGCCATGTTATACCCCGCGTGAGTCACCATCCACATCCACACTCCTCCGATTCGATTCACTCGCTCGCTCATCCACACGCCCCCACCCCCTACCAGCACCCCCTTCTCACCGCATCCCTCGCCTTACTCGCCCCCTACCACCCGTCATCCCACCCGCCCTCACAACTCTCTCCCAAACCCGCCCTTGGCCCCTGCCCCTGCCCCCGCCGACGACGATGGCACGTTCCCTCCCGTCAGCGGCGTCCGCTCATCCGCGCCCCCAGCCGGCCCCACCTCCACCACCACCGCGCCCCCTTCCTCCCCATCCCCTCCCGCACCCGTGCCCCTGCCGCTGCTGCCCCGGAACTCTCGTGGCTGCAGCGGCAAGTAGGACATCCCCTGGCCGGAGACATCCCCTGCACCTGCTGCCCCCACCTCCCCGCCCAGGTGCACGCTGTTTCCGTTGGCAGGGGTGCCCCCCATGCCGCTCCCGCTGCCGGCCCTGGCCCCGAACCGCCTGCTCGCGTCCCGCGACCGCATGCGGTGCGACATGTCTACGCTGGCGGCGTGTGCCCGGGCGATGTCGGCGGGGCGGGTGGAGGACGACTTGTCGTCGGCGCCCAGGTAGAACGCCTCGGGGGCCTGCGGGGAGGAAGGGGGTCGCGATAAGTTATTGGTCAAAAATAATCGCGAGTTACAGAGGAAGGATTACACTGAACTTGTGCCCAGGTAGAACGCCTCGGGGGCCTGGACGAGGGAAGGAGTTGTGGGGTACGGAGTCAGGTGTAACGGAAACCGTACATATCATTTTATGTGCCGGATCCAGGTTGAACGCCTCGGGGGCCTGCGGGGAGGAACGGTGTTGCGATGGGTTATGGTCCCTTACGTTGGCGAGTGGTAGCCACCTGCACACCTGACCCCGTACACCACCTGTTTTCTTTTCCCAGTCCCTCAAGGCGGTCAACATATTAACCCTGATAAACACAAAGCCGTGAAGTTGTAGAGCGGAACTTGGTCTTGGCGGAGTTGTTGACATGTCCGGCTTCGGCTCCAGCGGCATGGCAAACAGAGCTCGTGCGGTCAACATGGGCACGAGCCCAGTGCTGTTCTGCTGCACTGGGCTCGTGCCCATGTTGACCGCCTTGCGGAAATGAGACAGGGAAACAGGTGGTGTACGGGGGTCAGGTGTGCAGGTGCGAACACCCAAGGCAATGGAGGCTGCTGGCGGAGGCAGGCAGACTGCCTTGGAGGCACGAGGAACGCAATGGGGGACAACGTACTACAACGCGAGGAAAAGGTGGTAGTAGTAGTAGTAAGGGGGGGAGAGGGGACCTTGACCCCACCCCCAGTTGACTCCCTTTCCTTCCCGTCCCTTGCTCACTTACCCACCTCCGTGGGCTTGTCGTCCTTCTTCCGTATCCCCTGCCCCGCTGCCCGTGACCCAACCCCAGTGGCCTCCACCCTCGAGGAATACGAACAATTATATCTCCCGTCCTCACTCCCCTGCCCCCGAGTTGGCATTCACCCGTCACCCACCTCCGTGGGCTTGTCGTCCTTCTCCAGCACCTCCCGCACCGCAGCCACCGGGTTGGTGAAGATGTGCTTGAAGGCCTGGAGGCGGGCAAGGTATGGGGCAGGGTCAAGTTGGAACGGGGATAGGGTTTTATGGCGTCACACTGCTGCTGGCATGGCTACGGGAACTGGTGAGCCACGCCGGTGGACCTGGGCTTTGGCGGAGAGTAGGCGCTCCACCCTCGCATGCCGTAACACCGTGTATGACCCAGTACCCCCAGCCACACCCATGCTGCCCGCCCCCTCGCCGCCGCACCTGCGCGTGTATGTTGTTGCCCAGGTGCATGGGCCCATCCCCACCTCACCCACACACAATGACTCATCCGCAGGCGCATGATCCCATCAACACACGTACCCGTTGGGGCCTCCCCCTCACCTGCGCGTGTATGTTGTTGTCCAGTTGCATGGACCCACACTCGCCTCGCGCACGCACTGCTAGGCATTCTGATACTCCACACCAACTGCCATGCCCCCACTTTGCCCCTCCCACCTGCGCGTGTATGTTGTTGTCCAGGTGCATGGACCCGATGATCTTGCCCTGGTCGATCTCGTGCGCCATGCGGTCCAGCTGCTCGCGAAGGTGGAAGCTGTCCAGCTGCGTGTTCTGCACGTCAACCAGCTCCTGCGGGACGAGACGGGACACGTGTGTGCAGATACGCTTTGCATATGTCCTGGTATGGCATCATGAAATGCAGGTGCAGTCCACCAGCTGCTCGCAAGTGGCTTCCTGCCCCTTGCCCCTTGCCTGCCAGCCTGGATGCCAATCCCCGACCCCCCGCACCTTTTGCGCATGGCCCCCGCGTCCCCCAGCGACCCCTTGCCGCTGCCCCTGCCCCGGCCTGCCCGCCGGACGCCTACCCTGCACGGTGGCCCCTAGCACCCTACCCCGTTGCCCCTCCTGTTCACGTGCCTTCCCACCTGTCTGCTGATGAGCCCCTCCAGCGGCCCGTTCCAGCGCACCACCGGCACGTAGTTGAAGCCCTCGGCGTTCACGATGCTGCGGCAGGGGAGAGGAACGGAAATGGAGTGGCAGGACAGGACATAGCGTGAGCGAGTAGGCTTCACAGACGAACGGATACGATGTTCGCGTGTATGCGGCATAGGATAGGTCGACGGCGGCGCCAAGTTGTGCGGGAAGCACGCGGCAGTAAAGGGCAGCGGGGTGCATGTTGTGCGGGGCGCACAGCTGCGCACGTCACAGCACGCACCGGTATATGAATGGCAGCGGCATGTTGTGCGGGCAGTGTGTGGCAGAGCCGGACAGTGAGATCGCTGGGAGGAATCACAGGGCGCCCAACTGACTGGTTGCGCAACCAGGGTTCCTTGGCCGCGGGGGCAACAGCCTATTCCGTCCAGCAGGATGATGGGGGAGCGGCTGCTGTGCCCGCGGCGAGTGGCAACACGCCCTGGTATCAACCACTGGCATCCACCGCAGCGATGCTGCAGAGGTCCTTCCTCACCGGTATATGAATGGCAGCGGCATGTTGTGGGGGATGATGATGGGCGCCACCTCCACCTTGGGCGCCAGGTTGATGGCTTCCGCCTCCACGCCGTGCTCGTCAATCAGCGCGGCAACGTTGCGACGGGAGATCATGCCCACGAAGTTGCCCTGCGAACGAGAGGGGCGTGTTGGGGAATGGATTGGGGGGAAGCGTGCCTGTGTTCAGGTGCGGCGGGCTTGCAGCCCGTTGACCCGTTCCCGGCAACTGGTCGCCCTTGTACTGCTGGGTGCCGGTACCCTCTCTGCTGTCACGGCCGCCCGCGCCACAACCGCCGTGCTGCCTGCGTTGTGTGCTGCCCCATCTCAGCCCATGCAGCAGCCCCTGTCGCCCCCTTCCACCCCTACCCCACCTTGCTGTCCGGGTCGCTGGGGTCTGGCGGCAGCGTGGTGACGGGGAAGGCGGCGCTGTCCCTAAAGGCGTCCAGCGCCTCCGCCAGCACACAGCCCGGCTCCACGATGTACAGCGTGTCGCCCTTGCCGTCGTTGCTCTGCAGAGACAACATAACCGACTTAGTTCTACGTGTATTCTACGACAGCAACGCAGTGCAGTACAAGCCATGGGGCTAGATAGCAACATGCACATCGTGTCGCCCTTGTCGGCATTCATCGGGAGGGAGCAAGGTGGCCGTTTGTTGTTTGGCGGTATGAGTAGGAAGCCGGGCCACGCTTGCGTTCGCATGCCTGCAAACCGCCGGTGGGCCTTGCCCCAGCTTGGCCGTTGCCCTAGTGGAAGTCAGCGGACCGGGCGTGCTGCGACGTGCACGCAGCGAGCCGAATCCATGTTTGGGTTGGGCCTCTCCCAGCCGACTCTTACGCGGGCGCCAACTACCGTGTGCAATCGTTACACCGCCTCCCACCGTCCGCCGCAAGATCTCACCTTCATGATGTCTGATGCGTTTATGTGGAACTTCTTGGAGTTGTTCTCCGCCAGCCCCACGAACGGCAGGTTCTGCGCGAGGAAACGACCGCGGGTCCAGAACACGGTAAGTTAATTGTTCCAGGTGACACCCAGGCGGATGGAATTCGGGTTGGCAAAGCCCCCGGTGAAGGGCCCCCTGCGGCAGCCCAGCCGCACTGGGCACCCCTGCAGCCCAGTGCCTCCGCAGGCCCTCACCACCCCTTCAATCCCTACCAATTCGTCCGCTCTGGAGGCGGTGCTAACGTCTCCCCCCCCTTGAGCATCACCCGGTGCTCGAAGCCATCTTCCCCTGTGCTGCTAGGCTGCGCAAAACCCTGCCTAGGCTGCTCCTTGAGTGTCCGTGCCTCCCATGGGCCGCCTGCCCACCCCGAGCATCATCTGGCGTTTTAACTCACGAACACCTGCGATGCTAGATTGTGGAACACCCTGCCTAGGCTGCTTCCTTGCCCCCAAGATGCGCCACCCGCCCACCTTGAGCATCATCTGGTGCTCGAACACGCCGTAGTTGAAGCAGTCGCCCACGTTCTTGGAGATGACCAGCGTCTATGGAGGGTAGGCCGACAGGAGACACAGAAGCGCCAGGAGGGGTCGGTGGGTTGGTTGGCCGGCGCAGTGGCAAGCGAGGCACGGGCTGGCCAGCGTACAGCACTAGTTTCCCCCACCAAAGTAAGGAACATGAGGACCACTGGCACCTCGGCCTACTAATAACGTTTAGCATGTTGTGCATAACACCCAGACACTAATCCCACGTAAGGGGCGAATCCCCACCAGCGTAATCCCCCGACCCCCCGGCGCCCTCTGCCACCCACGCACCCAGCAGCACGAGGAAGGGCATTGCATTTTTGCTCCCCACCCCCGACGCCCCTCATCCCTGCCGCCCCGTGCCAATCCATGCCAATCTACAAGGAAGTGGAGCACCCACCAGCATGAGGAAGGGCAGCACCTGCTGTGTGTCCCCTACGCCCAACGCCCAGCACCCGGCCATGCACCCACCAGCATGAGGAAGGGCAGCATCTGCGGCGCCGCCGTCATCTCCATGAGGATGAGGGCCTGCGCGGCGCTCATACGCATGAGGCCGCCCAGGAACGCGGCGGCGCCCAGCAGCGCGTACAGGCCCACCTGCGGGCGACGGGGAAAGTTGCAAGCATCTTTTTTTACGTTGTGTACATCCTAATAATGCATCTGCACTTTGACCTAACTATGCGGCTTCTGTAAGTGCGGAAGGCGGCGGCGCCCAGCAGCGCACACAGGCCCACCTGCGGGCGACGGGGAGAACTAAGTACAACTTTAAGACACTGGTTCTGCGTAAGATTGGGCGACTCCGTACTGGGGTAGGTCCGGCCACTGAGCCAGCATTCGGCGGGCTTTGGGCAAGCGGAGGGCGGCTGGTGGGGCGGCTTGGGATCCCCGGTTAGCCCAGATCAGCCCAACGCAACCACCCCTGCTGCCCTCCCCTCCGTTGCAACTATGCCACCACCAGGTTCCATCAGAAGGACCAAGAGAGCAACAACATGAAGCTCCGACGAGTGGTGGGCAACACAGCCATGGTAATACCACCAGCACCAACCCTCAACCCCATACACTTACCTCGGTGTCGTCTGCCACCCGCATCATGACCAGCACCTCGGCCCACATGCGCCTGGGGGCGCGGCCAGGGGCAGGGTCGTTACGTGGCTTGAACGACGGTCATGATCAGCAGTGGTAATGGCCCATCGCACCAGCCAGGGGCACCGGGTCGGTCACGGCATACGGTGTCCAGCAGGGTCACGATTTGACGGCCATTACATCGCGGGGGGTGTTCCAGGTAACGCCGGCCCACCAGGATTACCAGGGGTACCACACCAACGCTGGGCCCCACTGCCCTCACCCCAGCAGGCCGCCGAAGATGAGCGAGGGCGTGAACAGGCCTGACGGGATGAAGGCGCCGTACGTGATGCCCGCCATGAGCCAGTACATGATGCCGTACAGCAGCATGGACGAGAAGGAGAAGGTGCCGCTGTGGCCCTGGAACAGCGCGCTGGTCAGGTAGCCCTGGCGGGTAAAGCAAACGCGGGCAAAGGGAGGCATGAATGGAGCGAGAGGCGAGGACAGGGGCCTCGTAACACTCCTGCACTCTGCAACGAGGCGCTCCGTAAGCCGACATCCTCGACCAGCAACGCGACAGGGCCCCCCAGTTATGCACCTGCGGGTTGAACACCCGACTCCCACTTCCAGACTCCCGACTCTCACTTCCCGACTACCCATGCACAGGCCCCGCGCAGAAATCACCTGTGGGTTAAACACCAGCGTGGCCAGGTCGTTGTACTGGTCGTTGCCGTGGCACTTGAGGCCCTGGAACGGCATGAACTCGGCGCCGCCTGGGGGCGGGGGGTGGTGGTGAAAGGAGGCGTGGGACAAGCGTATTAGGTCGAGCAGATGCATGCAGTAGAAGAGTGACGACTAACTAAAGCGTGCAGCGGTTCATAGCGGTGCAGGTGCGGTAGTGTATGTGATACGGACTCAGCGCCGCCTGGGCGTACGTGCCATGTGGGCGTAGGCGTGGGTCACGCCACGTGTAGGTTTCCGAAAGCGGTGTCCTGACGCAGCGCTCATAACGGCGGGAAACAAGGGGCGGGCGTCTAAGGATGTGGGTCTTTATTTGACCGTCGTGCTCTTCCGGCTTGGTTTTCAGCCTTGTGCACCGGACAGCACCCAAGGCCACAGCCCTCAAAGATCCAGCACAACGCACACGGGGGACGCTGCTGCTCACCTGTCACTGGGTTCTCGCCCTTGTAGGCTGCGGTACGGCGGTACGGCATGCGGGCGGGCGGCGAGGGGCAACGGGGGAGTGGTTGGTCGCCTCGCTTGTTGAAGGGCATGGGGCACGTGCCACCCACACGGAGAATGCCGTCCAGCGGGGCAAACACAACAGGTGGTGGCAAGGCCTACTCCTTGCAAAACGCGGGTGGCGTCATTGTGCCGAGTGGGTGCGTCGCGCAGCTCGATCCACATCGATGCTGGCTAGCGTTGGCTCGCGGCTGTGACTGGAGCTGGTAAAACCTCCTGATCGCACTCTACGGAGGGCGTTATCAATATTGTACTCACAGTCGAAGGTGCAGTAGACCACGTTTTCGTCGTCTGGGTGGCAGCGCTTGCAACGGCCGGCGATGGGCATGAAGAAGAACAGAAACGAGGTTGCCACGCTGATGGCGCACACCTGCGTGGGGTAAGGAAGGAGCGCAGCAGGGACCGGGGGCCGGGGGTTACTGGGGGGTGATGGGAAAGGAAGTAGCCACCCAAATGGATTAAAATCTGCGCAATGCCGCGCAGCCACGAGCAGGCAATAAGGAGCAGGTAGCGAAAACGTGGATTAAAGGTAAGCTGGGGTGCTGGCGATGCGTCAGGGAAGGAGGGGGAACGTAACGCGCAGATGAGAGGTGGCCACGCTGATGGTACACACCTGCATATGTGCATGCAACCAGGAACAGGTTACCACAAGGTTAGGTCCTCGATGAGCAGGGGTGCTGGGTTCAGGGGTCACGGAAGTTCCAAGCGCCAAGCGAGGAAGAACAAAACTCGCAGAGGGAGGGCAATCTGCAATCTGCGCACGCTAGGGCAGTGGCTAGCCCCATGCGCCCGCGATACATCCGCACCCGATCCCTGTTAGCACCCACCTCGGCGATGCGCGCCCACATGAACTTGGTCCACTTCTTGCGCACCACGCACACCCAGGTGTTGAAGGAGATGAACAGGCAGCCCAGGTAGCCGCCCACCACCGCCAGCAGGATCACGGCCCAGATCTGCTCGTACGGCGTCTTGAAGTTGATCTGGCCGGAAAGCGTGGCCAAGGGAAGGATGGGGTGGGGGAATGCACCCTTCCAGCGGCATGCAACATGCTGGCGGAGGCATGCCTTCGTCGTACACGCAAAGCCGTTGCGTAGCGTGCTTTCGGGGTTGCATGTCAAGACCCTAAGCGTGTACCCGTTGTGCATCGCGGCGCTCACAGGAGCCTTTTCCGTTTACCGCTCTTCTCCATAATGCGTTGGCCTAGCGCCCTCCTCTCCAGCGCCCCCGCCAAGCCAAGTCGACTCGCAACCACGCCGTCGCTGCTTGGCCTCACTGCGCTTGCCTTGCCTGTCTCGCCCGTTTCCGCACCCATGGTCCCAGCCCCCCTCCCCAGTCGACAGTGAAGCAGGGCGCGAGCTCCGTCTGATAAAAAAGCATTACCAGCTGCAGCGTTGAGCCCTGCCAGCTGTGCCAATACTGGGTTTTCACCACCGCTACCAGGCCCCGCACCTTGAACCAGATGAGCGAGCCCCACTTGAGGAAGCGACAGTACCCCTGTGCGCGCATGACCCTCCCCAGCCGTGCCGCCGCCCCTGTCTCCCCGCTCGCCGCTTTCGCCCGCCTCACCTTTTCCCCTCCCTCTTGCCAGCATCCCTCCCTTTCCACCCTCTGTCCCGCCCCCCGCACCTTGAACCAGATGAGCGAGCCCCACTTGAGGAACTTGCAGTACCCGCTGTGCGCGTTGCAAATATTGACCGCCTCGCGCACCACCAGGATGGTGATGGAGCAGGCCAGGAAGCAGCGCCACGTGATCTCCTTGCCCCAGCGCGTGGACATCTCCATGGAGAAGAACACGCCGCCAACCTGAGGAGCGCACAATTATGAAGAATCATCAAAAACAATCATAGCACATCCTCTCAGGCTGTGGGAGCACACGTGTACAACGACCACGCACTTTGCGGTTGCGCCAGGCGCGCTCACTCATGATGCACCCCAGCAGAGCCACGCTGCAGCTCAACCCCAGTCCCCACCCCAGGGCGCCGCCACTGAGTGGTGATAACCAGGGCACAGTGCGCCCCACCCCTCACTCCCCTCACGCCTCGTTCGGCCCCACCACCACTGCCCCGCCGCACCAACCTGCGCCTTAACGCGGCGTGTAAGCCGCGCTAATAGCCACCAGGGCACCCTTTGCCCTACCCCAAGCTCGTCTAGCCCAGCGCCACCCTAGCCGCACCAGGTGCATTGAAGACGGTGTTCCTACTGCACACCGCGCCACTGGCCACCAGGACCATCTTCTCCCCCCCCCTTTCTTCCCTGCCGCTAACCTCGCCCCCCGCAGGCTGACCGTTACCAGTTCAGTAGCTTTGCCGCTCCGCGGTCTTCCCCGTCTTCCCTACTTACGCCAATACGGCACCCTAGCCGCACCCACCGGCGCCTTGAAGGCGGTGGTGACTCCGCACGCCGCGCCAATGGCCACCAGGTCACGCAGCTCCTTGTTGTAGGTGTAGGTGCCCCAGTGGGCGGCCACCTCCATCTGCTGCTGCATCCACTTGCTGCGTGGGGTGTGCGGGGAGAGGGGCGGCGGGAGGGGGCCGGCGGGGGCGATCAGGTGGGAGGGGTGGCACGTGACCAGCGGCGCGGAGTGGTAACAGACTGTGCTGATGCCCCGAGTGAAGGGATTCAGATGTTGGCGCACACGGGTGCCAACTCATTGCAAGTGCATAGCTGCAGTTAGGGCTATTGTATGGCAGTATGCGTTGAGAGTCCTGTACATGTCCGCTTGTAAGCGGGTGCTACCGGTAGCGTGCTCACTTTTTTCCCAGCACCACCGCCAAAATGGAGCCTGCGTGAAGCATGGGGCCCTCCTTGCCCATAACGAGGCTGGATGACACAGCCAGAGCACTGGATAAGACCTGTTGGTGCAGAAAACGGTTTGAGGAGGAGAGGGAAGTGGTTTGCCATGATAGGGTGTTGCAGCTTGGCCCCCGCAGGCCACAGGCACTGCACTACGCCACCGTCTGCCGTAAAATGTGTACCGGTGATACACACCTTAGCAATGAACGTCTTGACCGTGAAGAAGTTCTTGAAGATAGGGCTCTCCACGCCGTTGAGGTAGGCCTTCACGTCGGGAATGCCTGAACCCGACGCAGCCGGCGAGATAACCCACATGACAAAGCAGCAGAGCCATGCCAACAGCAGGTTAAAGCCCGTGTACTCCAGGAACTTGATCAGGATCCTCTCGTCTTTCAGCTGCAGCGCAGAGAAGACCGTCCGTCGGCAGCTGTTGATGGACGGCAGCAGGGCGCCGGGAGCCAGGATTGTGCCCAGTTGATACTTGGCGATTTCATAATGCATCCTTACCAGAATTCGCTTGTCGAGGAACTCCGTGCGCGTCTTGTAGAGACTGGACACAAGCAAACTTTGGAAAAAGCCCACCAGCGCGGTGCTGATGGCAATCACGATGAGGAATAGCCATCTTAAAAGCGTATACAAGCGGGGAATCTGCAGACGCCTGTTTGTGCCCTGTGCGAGCGACATCCTTTGGTTGACTCCTTCTCAACCCTCCTTTTCAACAGCAAGCGGACATTTAAAGTGGTGTAGCCATGTAAATTGTGTTAGGGCAATGGCCTCGGGCTGGTCTGGTGGAAATCGGCCACGTCCAACAGTGCTTCTGTCTAAGACGGCTCCTGTAAGCCGAAGCGGAATAATGTGCTTGCAGCACAGCAGAAAGAGGTGGGCGTGGCTGCTTCACGTGAGCACCAACGCTGGCAGGAAGAGCTCTTCGGCGGTGACTCAGGGTACGGCGGGCATGCAGGCCACGCGTGCATGGGAGCCCCTCCACAGCGCCGGCACATGGGCCCCCATGCTCCCGCCAGCATACCGTACCCTATACCACATCAATTAGCATGTAAATCTTAAGGTCGGGAAGGTGTTTGCTTGTTCATGACATGGGCACAAGTGAAGAACTCGGGGCACGGGCGAGGGACGCACCGCAGGCAAGCTGCTTTTGTCCCTGCACACGTAACACGTGTCAGCACTCCACAGCTCCTGGTAGGACCTAGCCTCATCGCCACCAGCCCAGAGCCCACCACGGTGCAAACGTGGGGTGTGGGTGTAGGCCTTCCCGTTTCCAGCAGAGGGGCGCGTATCGTGCTGATGCTGTGTTCCTTGTACCTCTCCTTTGATTCCTTTGATGACGTGCCCCATTGGGGGTTGGGTACTTGGGTTGCATTGGATTCGGGCACTGGTGGACAGGATCTTTTTATAGTGTGTTTTCTGTCGTGGTGCTTCGTGCTTGCCCAGAGAACCCCTGTGCTCCGCCGGTGAAGGACTAAAGGTTGGTCTGTGTCTTACCCGCCGCTGGCCTGTCCATTCCCTTCGTCAGACCTGCAACCTCTCCTCAACAGGATCCGCGCTCGTTGTGCAGCGTACGCCCAGGCAGACGCTGTCGCACGGCCTTGGCCAAAGGCCATGTCGCCACCAGGGGTCATCCCCTGGTTGCCATGTCTTCAGCACCTCCCTGCACCCCTCCCCCCTGCGAACCCAACGCGTATTCCCCCTGCTCAGCTGCCCACAGGTGCAGGAATGCATAAGCCATCACATAGACCACCGACAGCTGTGCTCAACCGCCATGGCCAGCATACAGTAGGCATTGATGGCCCCACAGCTAGCATACCATGCGACCACATGTCCGACACCAGAAGCCGATGACGAGCAGTACTCACTGGTGCTGATACTCGTATTATACCGGTGCCCACACGGAACACACGCTTAGCCCACACGGAACACACGCTTAGAAACACGCAAGAGCTCCTTTCGAGACAGGCGCAAGCATCAAAGCAGCACGCCGCACGCACGGTACACAATCGGTTCCCGCCCCAATCCCTGGACCAGCCGAACCCTGCACCATGCGGTCATCCGCAACCCCGGCGGTGTTGGCTCCCAACCCATTGCCCCGGCTTCTCATAAACGTGCAAGTCAAGAGCTCCATTAGGCCAGCCCCAAAACGACACGGCTTTTCCGTTAGAAGGGCCAAAGGCGCGAAGCCTCCACAGTTCAAGACCGCTGACGCTTTTGTCACAGGGCATCGGGCGGGCCCGAGATGTCTGTACCCCCGCACAGGGACCACTTGGCTGTTGCAGCACACAAAAGTCAGATGCAACAGAGCACGCTTTCCATTGCTAGCGACGCACGTCGTCAGTTACGCAGCACACCTTCACAGCTTCCCTGCCGGCTGCTGCTGCAGCTGCAGCTTCGCCAGCCCACCCGCCGCCGCCTCCGCAGCTCCCTCGGCGCCGTCCACCGCCGCCGCCTCCCCCGCTGACCCTTGCGCCCCCTTGTCCGCTACCACCTCCTCAACCTCCCCCTTGGTCGGACTCCCAGGCAAAGACGCCTTCGCCGGCTCAGCCGCCGCCGCTGCCGCCGCTGCGCCGTTTGCCGCCGCAACCGCCGCAGCCGCCGACGGCGCGGCGGCGGCGTTGGCGGCGGCCGGGGGCAGCGGCGCCGCCGCCGCTGGGGTGATGACTGGGAACCAGGGGCCCTCGTGCAGCGCCCACAGGCGTATGAGGTGGTGTGCGATGGCCAGGGGCGGGGGGATGAAAAAGCCCAGCTGCTCCAGCGACAGCTCCTGCAGCACCACAGAAGGCGATGCAGGTGGGGATGTAAACAAAACAATCTCGTCAGTTCATCAATGCTAATTGCATCAAGGCATCTGGGCAGATGGGACCAGCAGGTCTTGTGAACGAATTGCACCATTTGCTTGGGAACACCGGCGATATTCTCAGCGGGGGCTGCAATGAGCCAGCAAGGCCGTACGGTTACCCTTTGAGTGTACTTGTTCCGCGCCCTCCCTGGTGTGCGTGTTGTTCTGCTCCGCAATCACCCACCCCACCTGCAGCTGTGCCACGCTCATGGGCGCGTCCGCGCTGGCGTCGTCCGGCGAGGCGCTGTCGTACATGTGTACGGCAGCCTGCAGCTCCTCCTTGTCGTACCACTGCACGTCCTCCATCTGCAGGGCGCAGGCGGCGCATAATGCGGCATGGCACGGTTACAGCTGTCAGAACAGAACGCGGGTGCATCGCACAAAGAGGACAGCGGGCAGAAACGCACCAGAACTGCTGCAGCTGCAGTTGCCACTGCAACAACAGGCATGCCTCCAAATGGGTGCCACAAGGGCAAGACGCTTTACTACGTGAGGTGTAAGCATCGGATTCGTCCTCGCACGCTTTCAGTTATCTTCCCCGTAGCTAGGTACTAGCGAGCTCCGCCCAAGCAACCAAATGTGCAGGCGGAAGCAGCTTCAGACATGCCTCGTCCGTGTTGACCAGCACCTCGTAACTCCTGGCCTTGCCCAGGCCAACCCGCATACTGCTTAATACTTGGACAACAATGAACGTGCACACAACGTTTAGGTACCCAGTACATGCCGCACGCACCTCGTCCGTGTTGACAGCACCTCGTAGTTGCGCGCCTTGCCCAGGCCAACCCAACGACTGCTCTTCACAAGAGACAACTTCAGACAATCATGGAAATCCGTCACCATACAAGTACGGTACGATAACACACGCACCTCGTCCGTGTTGACGAGCACCTCGTAGTTCCGCGCCTTGCCCAGGCAGCCCAGCATCAGCTCGCACCCCCCGTAGCGACCCACGGGCCACGGCTGACTGCCCACCACCGCCACGTCTGCGACCAGCACGCGGGACTCCTCAAACACCTCGCGCCGGACGGCCTGCAAGTTGGACGAGAAAGAAGGGGTGTTTATGAACACGCCCAGGCCTGGAAAGCCCAACAGGCACGTGTACAGTGGCCACCCTGCCCCTGCCTTGAATCTGGCTACGTGGCAGGCGCTGGCCTCACCTGCACCATCAACCTCCCGTCACCCTGGCACACACTGTGTCTGCTTGTTTTGCCGCGTTGCCATTCTGCGCATTGTCCCGATCCCTTCCCATCAAGTCTACTACAGACGAGCTCGCTGTCCTGGAGACATGGAGCCTTTATCCAGTGGTGCTATACGAGCTGTTGCTCCGCTGTGCGGTTTCCCTCCTCCCATGCACGACGCACCTCCTCTATGCTCTCGCACTGGTCTATGAAGCCCGACAGGCACGTGTACATGCCGGGCGTGAACTTCTTGTTGCGCCCCAGCAGCGCGCGCCGCCCGTCGGGGGACTCCACCAGCATGATGACCTGCGGCAGCATGCGGCAGGGAGCACGAAGTCAATAAAGAAGATGACCAAATGTGCAATAAAAACCACTAGCATGATGACCTGTGTGAAAAAGGGAGGGAGCATAAAGTCAAGGCATGAAGTCAAGGCACCAAGTAACCAGATATGGGAAGTGCATAGGAAGGAGGGGGAGCATGAGGGTGCGATGAATGCTGGTGGGTCATGCAACGACTACACCATTGTAGTAAGTTGATGTCGGCGGACTCCACCAGCATGCTAACCTGGAGAGCGTGTAGTGGGCAGGCGGCTTGCAGCAGCATGATACCTTGTGCAGGTGAGACGACCGCAACGCTTCCCTACGTTCCCCAACTCCCTGAGCCCCGGCTGAAAGCCCGGGCAGCGAGTAGACCATCGCAGCAACCCCAGGAATCTTCTACTAATACTTACCCACAAATGTTTTTCTCGAACACGTGGCCCCTGGGGCCCTATCAGCCCACACCAACTCACCACCGGGTCTGTGCGGGGGTAGGCCTTGTGCATCGGCTCCGCGGTGCACTGCCGCCGCAACCCCGACTCCACCGGGGCAGTGGGGGAGCCGCAGCGGGAACAGAACTTGTGGGTCTGGGGGATGGCGGAAGCAGGGGTCGTGGGGTTGTGATTAAGTCCTGCCCAGTCCCCGCGCCCCTCACCCGGTGCCTCTGCGACAGGGCACCGCCTGACCAAGGTCTGGCCTCACCTAAAAGGTGGATGTGCAGCAGCCTGCCAGCGCCACTGCGCACGCACGTAGCGGTACTCGACCGCAGCCCCACTCCCCCACGGCCCCACCCCGCACCTGGTGCCACTGCGACAGCACCGCCATGCGCCCTGGCCCCAGCGGGGGACACATCGCAGCATGAAAAACCTCCACGGAACACCTACACACACATGCATCCACTCATACCCCACGGCCCCACCCCGCACCTGGTGCCACTGCGACAGCGCCACCGCCTGGCCCGCGATAGCCACAGCGTCACGGCTCAGCGCTGGGAGCACCCCACGCAGGTCCTGTGGGACAGCGGTTGCACTGTTAGGTACTCCATGCGAACATGCTGCTATATGCGAGTATTTCAAAACATTGTATGCCACGCACAGCTCACGCGTCATGGCTCACTGCTGCGAGTACACCACGCATGTCCTGCGGGACAGCACGGGGACTGAAAGTTGGTACGGCAAAATGAGGGCAATGATGGCAGTGTGCATGCGGGCTCGCACGACCCTAAGCCATGCGTAGCCACCGGATCACGGCTCAGCGTGGAGAGCACCCCACGCAGATCGTACGGGACAGCGCCCGCACCGGTCAAGTCAAAAAGTGATAGTGCGACCCCAACCCCAGGCCAGTTAGCTTGACGGCTTGACGGCTGTAGCATTAGGAGTGCAAGCCAAGGCATCACCCGCGTTGTCCCGATCCCCTTCTGCCGCGGCCCCAGGCCGAACGCCTCCTGGCCTCCTTCCCCTCGATGCTCGCACACCCGCCCCCACCAGCAGTCCCACTACTGCCCGCAGCGCCATGCCCTGCACCCCACTTGGAGCCCTACCGGCGGCCCCATGCCGCACGCCTCTTTCCGCTCCCTCCTGCCTACTGTCCCGGCAACGCCCTCCTCTCCAGCCCCTCACCAGCAGCCCCACTGCTGCCCGCCGCGTCATGCGCTCCCTTCCCTCCCACCACCTCACGCCCTCACCTGCCGCCCCACCTGCCGCACCACCGCCACCCGGCCCCACCACCAGCCCCCACTGCCTGCAGGGTCATGCCCTCCCTTCCCCCCAACATCACCCAACTCCCACCTGAAGCCCTACCGGCGGCCCCAGGCAGCACGCCCCTTTCCCCTCCCTCCTGGCCGGCAACGCCTCCTCTCCAGCGCCCCACCTGTAGCCCCACCACCGCCCCCCCTGCTGATGCCTCCCGCACCCTCCTACCCTCCACCCTCGCCACCCGCCCCCACCTGCATGCTCACTGCCGCCCCCAGGCCGCACGCCTTCCGCCCCCTCCTACCCTCCACCCCCGCCACCCGCCCCCACCTGCATGCTCACTGCCGCCCCCAGGCCGCACGCCTCCCTCACGAAGTCCACGAAGGGCGCCCTGCAGTCCGACACGTCCAGCGCGAACGTCCAGCGCTCCGTGCGGTCCTGGCCCAGCAGGTACAGCGGCAGCTGGTGCACCACGTCGCCTTGTGGGCGCGTGTATTAGCGGGGGGGGGGGGCAGCAGGGGCGTGTGTCTTAGCCGGGCGGGCAGGTCTCTCGTGGCCTTGTGCCGTGAGACAGTAAGGCCCCCGCACCTGTCGGTACACCCGGCTGTGTCTCATCAACTTTCTGGTGTTCTTGTGTCTTACCGTGCACCCATATGAGCCAGATGGGCGCAAACCCCTTCCACGACCACGAGTAATGCCAAGTGTGTACACCACGATACCAAGAATGCCCTTACCGTGCACCCATGTGGGGCAGGTGAAACCTCAACCCCTAACAACTTTTACCGGTGTGTGTATAAACTTAATGATTCGGCAGCCCCTTACCGTGACCCATGTGAGGCAGATGCCCCCCTCACCGGCCATTAGCATTTCCTTCCTGTCTTACCGTGCACCCATGTGAGGCAGGTGAACCCAGACCCTTTTATGACCTCAAGTAGTATCACATGTGTACATTACGGCAACAAGGACTCCCTTACCGTGCACCCATGTGAGGCAGATGCTCTCGCTGTTGAGGTCCAGCTCAGGGTCAGTGGCGCTCAGCAGCAGCGCCTGCAGGTCCACGGAGGCAGCGGTGAGGCTGCTGCTGCCGCCCCCGCCGCTGGTCCCCGCGCCTCCCCCTCCTAGCGTCTCCGAGGAGAGTGATGGCGCCGTGGTCTCGCGCACGCACACCTCCCGCCCCGCCACTACCACCAGGGACACCTCGTCCTGGCGGGAGGACCCGTCAAACTTGCGGCGCTTGTCGTATGTGCGGTCAAGCGGGTTGCCGGAGAAATGCTGGGGAGGCAGCAGCTGCGGGGGAGGGCCGTCGGAAGCTGCGAGCCGCGGGCGGGGGGCTGATGCGCGCGGGGTGACGTCGTCGATGGGGCGTGGGCTCATCGGGGGCGGGTGTTCGGGGACCAGCGCAGCGCCGGCTGGTGCTGGGGCTAAATGTAGGCCCGTGGGGCCGTTTGTTGTTTGTCCTGACATGTGTTATGGCTAGCCGTCAAAGTAGGCCAGGTGGTGTAGGCAATGGTGTTCGTCGAGCGCTGCGTACAAGTGCCGAGCGTTGCCGGCTGTGTTACATATGCTGAGACGCCAACTTATGCTGGGTATTCCTGATCGTGTTGAGCCGCAAAGCAGCTTCTGACTATGAGGGTGTTACACGCTCTCCGTCGTCAGCACTACACATTGCTCATTGACTTCAAATTCGATCCAGATATCAAAAGGCGACAGGAATGCAATAGGGCTTGTGTGGGTCGCTACTGAGTCGTCAAGAAGCCTGTCCGTAACGTCGTGTCAGAGAATGTTTGCCGGTTAGCTTAGCAAATACATTAAGCAGCTCCTACTGTGTTAAGCGTGTCTCTTCTAGCGTTTAGCGGTGGAGCGGTGTGGAGGCAACATGCCCCCGTACGGTTAATGGGACGCACGATATGACTGCTGAGCGCACGAGTGAGTGCATGAGCTGGAGTTTGGCGACACCAGCAGCGTTAGTAGCTTGAGGCCTGTTGACAGTCGCTAATAGTGCTACTTGCAACAGCGGTCGGCAAGCGGTTAGGCGCAAGGCCTCGCGTTCGCACGGACACACGCAGCAAGCACGTAGTCCACAAAGAGACAACACTATAATACTATAACCACCAAACCATGGCGTCGCCAGTGTCCGGCTGTGCCTCGCGGTCCTTGCAGCGCTCGCAGGGCAGCTCACGGCCCAGCGCCCGGGCCTGCACCACTCGAACCTTGGCCCGCTCTCGCGTTGCTTCTTGCCTGGTGGCTGCCTCGGCCAACCTGCCGGCACCCACCACCGTGCTCGTGAGCCCCTCGCCGGCGTCAGTGCCCGTGGGCCCCCCGCCCCCGACCTCCTTCCTGTATCACCAACTGGAGATCCCCCAGACGCCCCCCGGCATCGCCTGTATCGACATCACGCCCCAAATTCGCCAGTTGCTGCAACAGGCAAGCACCTAAACCATATGCAACAGATTGGGAACTACGTCCTTTGTGTAGACTGGGGCAGCCAGAGGGTAGCGTCCACCTTAAATCGAGGTTTGGCGGGGACAGTGGTGCTTCTTGGCAGCGGCCTCCCGACAGGCTATCCGCGGCCAGCCCGGCAGTGGGCCCTGCCAGTCCATGCAGGTGCATGTTATGATGGAACACATGTGTGCCGCGGCCATACTACAGGCGCTAACGCGCGTGCCTGAATAATGTTATCCATATTGTAAGCGGTACTTGTTACGCTCGTCAAAACCCCTGCGTCTGCAGTCCGGCATCGTGGAGGGCTGCGTGCACGTGCTGTCCCGCCACAGCGGTCACCCTGCCCCTGAAAACTTCAACACATTCACCCTAACCCCCAACCCCTGACCCCTAACCCACACAGTCCGGCATCGTGGAGGGCTGCGTGCACGTGCTGTCCCGCCACACTACCACCGGACTGGCCATCAACGAGAACGAGGCACGGCTCATGGACGACGTACGGCAGGTGGGTTAGGTGTACGGCAGCTGTTAGGTTGTACGGCGGGTGTCGTGTTCGCGGCATGTGGGCGACGTGCGCCAGGAGGGCAGGGTGAGGTGGCCTTGTATAACAAATCAGTTTCACGGCAGTACATGTACGACAATGGGCTCCTTTTCGGCGTGCGGCAGGTGCGTAGGTGGCGTGAGGGTGCCAGCGTACACGCTGCGACATGCGGTCCACCTGGCATCCGTGCTACCTGGCACGGCCCTTGTCCCCCGCGCCGCCCTGCCAGTTCCTTCACCGGCTGCCGCAACCTACCTGCACAACGACCTCCACGCCTTGCCCCACTCCTAACCGCCATGGCCCCGCCTCCGCAGTTCCTACACCGGCTCGCGCCCCCGTCCGCCCCCTACCTCCACAACGACCTGCACGTGCGCCCCCGTGTGTCTCCCCAGCTAACCGCTTAACCATCCAACCGCCATCGGCCCTCCCCTGCAGTTCCTTCACCGGCTGGCGCCGCCCTCAGCCCCCTACCTCCACAACGACCTTCACGTGCGGCCCGCCCCCGACAACTGGCCCGGCGGCTGGGCAGCGTGGGCGGCGCAGGAGCCGCAGAACGCGCACAGCCACCTGCTGAGCATGGTGCTGGGCAACACGTTGACTGTGCCTGTGACCCAGGGCAAGCTGGCGCTCGGCACGTGGCAGGTGGGTGGCACGCGTGCTCGTGGGAGGCACAAGCATGGGGGAGGCACACGTGTTGCTGCTTGCAGTCCGCATGGGATCTGGGGGTGCCCGTGACCCAGGGCAAGCTGGCGCTCGGCACGTGGCAGGTGGGTGGCACGTGTGGAAAGGACACGTTGTTGCGTGTCGTAGGTTTGGGGACCTGGGGCTGGGGATTGCATGTCAGCCAGGGCAAATTGGCGCTCGGCACGTGGCAAGTACGGCTGGTCCTGGGCAAGGAGCCGCAAATGGATCCGCCTTCTGTGCGTGTCCTTAAACAGTAGCCATCAGAGTGTTTGACTGCTGACTGACCTGTCACTGCCCTGCACCCCGCCAAGGCGTTCCACGCAACACATGTGGTCTTCTTGCATTCGCCAAACAAACCTGTGCTGCTGGTAGAGCTAGACGGGCCGCACACGCGTTCACCACAGCATCACATGCTGCACAGCTGCAGTGATGCACATCCGCTTATGGACCACACCCAACCCCATCGTTTCCGCACCCCGTAATGGCCTTCCTGGTACTCACATCTTACCTCGAGCTCGTATTCCTGCTTTTGTTGCTCCCTGCCGCAGTCGGTGCTGCTTGTGGAGTTGGACGGGCCGCGGCCCCGCACGGTGGGCGTGCAGTTGGTAGGCCACGTGGCACCACCCACCACAGCGTGAGCGTCAGCAGGCAACGACGCCGTGGTGCCGCGGGCCCGGGACCTAAGCGGAACCTATGAGTACTACTCCGTTGTTCGCAAGCGCTATAGCGTGATATGGGGGCGCGTGCCGGCAGCAGTTCCGGCAGGAGCAGGCAACGGAGCTGCTTTGCAGCTGGCTGGGGACACGGCGAAACGACAGGGTTGGCCATGGTGTGGGGTGGGAGTGCAGCTGGTGGGGCACGTGGCACCGCCAACCGCAGCAGGAGCAGCAGCAAAGACTGGCGCTGTGGTGCGGAGTGCGGGGGCGCGTGCCACCAGCAGCGCCGGCAGGAGCAAGCAAGCAGCGCAGCTGGCTGGGGACGCGGCGAAGCGAAGGGATGACCATGGTTTGGGGTGGGCCAGGGTGGGCGTACAACTGGTGGTGGTTGGTCATGTGGCAGCAGCAGCGCCGGCAGCTGCCTGAAGCTGCTGGGCGGCGGCGCAGCGCTGAACTTCAGGGTGCAACACGTCCCAGCCCGGGACAGCCGTAGGGGTGCTTAGAGCAGCACATGGCACCAGCAGGAGGGGCGGCAAGCAACGACGGCACAGTGTAGCCGGCTGGGGATCAGGCGAACCCAGGATGCACCGCTGCGCTGGGGCGCGTGGCAGCCTGTGGCAGCAGCATCGGCAGGGCTGCGGTTAGGGAGGAGCGCAAGCAGCATCCGGGGGGGCCAAAACTGGCAAATTCCCTTGCGCAGCTGCTGCGTCTGACAGCAGCACCGGGAACATCCGCTGGAAGCAGCGCACCGGCGGTGCAGCAGGCCCAGGGCTACGGCGTTGGCAGGTGTGACCAGGCACAGGGGCGCCAGGAGGACTGGCAGCTGATACGTGGGGGCTTATGTTCACTGCGTGCGGAGCGGGTTTTGGCATGCGGGCTAGGGCGAACGGGAGAATCCCTGCAAATGCAGTGGATTGCGCGGGTGGTGCTTTTCAACCGCCGGCTTTCTGTGGCTAGCGACGGATTGTGCACTGAAGCGTTGGTGGCGGATGGGGCACACCGTGTGTGCTTCAGGCGTGTTGCTGCACCGTTGACAAGGCGACGGTGCAGTGCAGGCACTCACCGACAGTTTAGGGACGTGTGGACTGGGCTGGGGCTCTGGCAGCAAGGGGCCACAGTCGTTATTGGGCTGTTGGCTCCTAACCGTACAGCGAGAGGGGTGGGAAAGCCCGTGTCCCTGATCGCCGGGACATGCCCTGCCTCCCCGTTGGGATGGGGCTAGGCACAAGGAAGGGACCAAAACTGTAAAACCATACATGCAGCCGTAAGCATACCGTACTTACATGGGCGGGGGCAAGGGGGCGTGTGCTTGCTTGCATGCGCTCGCTGTCAAGTGTCAACTGGTGTGCCGTCCAACTGTAGCGTGTAGGCCCCGGCCTGGCCACTGCGTCGGTGTACGGTAGGAAGGAGTTCTGCAGCACTGGACGTGGCCCGCTGCCTTGCCAGACCTGGTAGAGCAGAACGTGCTACTAACTAACTAAGACAAGCATTGCCCGAGGCTTGAAACACATGCTTACCCTTGCGCACAAACTGCTGGTATGGCAAAGCGGGGCTACCAGGCGAAGCGAGAGCAGAAATGATGTCTCCGTACCGGTATCTCTTGCAGTGGGCCGCGGTGGTACTTCGAGCATGGCTCTTCGTGATAAACGATATCCCGTTGGACGCTGTGTATGTTACTGCATTGGCGGAAACAAGATGTTGCAGACAGCAGGGGCATGACAAGTCGTTGGTGCTGTGGCCTTGGGCATCCGGCATCCGCGGCCTCATCTGCAGACCTCCAAAAGCCCCGTAAACAACAATGTCAAACACCGCTGACTCGCGCGCCACAGCCGGCAGAAGTCGGAGCCATCCGAACCGAGCTTGCGGCCTTCGGCGTTGCTTCGGCGCTGCCGCCGTCTGCCATTCCAGATGATACACAGATCTTTGCGCAGTCAACCGCGGCACCAGAGCACCGCCGTCTTCGGGGGGCAACTCGGCTCGAGGTGAAGATAGCAGGTTGGGGGCCAACTCGGCAACGAAACGCGCTAGACCCGCGCGCTGAGGAAATGCTTTCACAATGTGGCTATCTAACGTACATCGAGCACCGGTAGCATTGACAAATAGACGTTATTCGATACCGTTCCAGCTGTCGAGCAGCCTACCGCCCAGCGTTCAATGACTTGAGATATTCCGAACCGCAGGCCTGTGAGCCCGAGAACACATCCCACTGCTCTCCGTTTGATCTCCTCAAGAGCATCACCCTGCGGCGCCGGGCGCCCCTGGGCCGTGGCAAGCATGGGGTCGTCCTTGAAGGTGGGTGTGCAGACAAGTACCTGCGCTGACTGGTAGATAGCTGAGCTTCTCTGGGGCAGGGTGTAAATGGGTGCAACCGCGTGGCGTCCCCTTGACGCTTGATTTGTTTGATCTGACACGTGTGCCTCTGCTGCATGCATGGGTGCCTAGGGTTGCCTAGAGCAAGGTGGGCAAGGCCTCGGTCAACGGCTCAACGCCAACGCACCCGGCTCCTTGCTAAAACCCTCCAACACCAACCCTCCAACGCTCCCACTGTTACTCTCGCTGTCGACAGCACGCGCACACGCAGGTGCATACCGAACCAGGGCTGCCGTGCGGCCGTCAACGTGCTCTTGTCGCGGGCACTGGAACCCCGCCCGGTCAGCCCTTTCACCTGCTTCAACCCCCAAGGGGTGCACCCTCCCGTTACATCACGCACCCATGCAGGCACGTACCCCATGCAGGCACGTACCCCATGCAGGCACGTACCCCATGCAGGCACGTACCAGACCACGTGCCTGCTATGCATCGTTCCCTCCTGCCCCACGACCCTGACACCGCCCCCAACCGCCACTAATCCTCCTACCACTACCACCAACTCGCGTTCTTCTTTCTTGTTCCCCCAACCGCCACCTCACACCGGAACAGGCACGTACCAGGGCACCCGTGCTGCGGTCAAGGTGCTAGTGTCGCGGTCACCGGACCCCGCGCCCTTCAAGGAGGCGCTGGTGGGACCACGCATGGCGCACCCGCATCTCATACCGGTGGGTTGAAGGCATGCAGCCAAGGCATGTGGGTTCTGCACTCAACTGCCGTAAGCATGACCTCTGTGCACACGGCCTACCGTGCACTGTTGGGGATGCGCCTGGTTGGGCCTGGCTAGGGTAACCCCACCTCATGCCGCTCGGCGGGTGCCTCATGCCGGTGGGTGCGTGGCTGGATGCGTGGGAAGCTGGTGGTCTTCTGTTGCCATTGAAGGGTAGACGCACCCGCAACTCACCCTGGCGACCTACATGCAAGGGACCCTTGGGATGTTGGTGTGTCTTGGTGTGTCTTGGTGTGTCTTGGTGTGGCATTTTCCCGTTGGGTGCGTGGCCTACGCAGCGGGGCCTTGTAGGGTGGGCCCACACCTCAGCATCGCGCGGGTAGCTGGGCCAGCGGTGTGTACACTGGGGTTGCAACTGCGGGTGCTCCCACCTTGGGCATAAGGCGTTCACGGCCACCTGTGCCTCCGGCATGCTGTCCTGCGCTGGGCTGTGCTTTGTTGAGCTGTAGTGTGCTGACACACCGCTATCACCGGAACGTACCATGCAGACCTTGAGCACCCGGTGCGCCAAGCTGTCCCACACCTTCCTGGACCACCTGGAGGGACCGAGGTGCGTTGTGTTTTACATGACGTGCTGCATGGTGTATTAACCTGCAGTTGTGTACCGTACATTATGAACCACCTGGAGGGACCGAGGTGTGTCTTATGTCGTGTTTTGTTGACTGTTTTACATAAACTATGGACCACCTGGAAGGACGCGCGTGCGCTTGCTACGTGTGAGGAACGTTGTCCTGCGTTCGATGTCGCAGGCTTGTCCTCATTACATCAAAAGCTGTCCCAACCCTGGCCCACGGACTCCCATGTCCCCTTTGCACCGGACCGTCGCTTCGCCGCAGGGCCCAAACCCCCATCTCGTTCCATACCAGGCTGCTGCAGCCAGCACTACCACACTCAGGTACGTACATGGCGTACTTGTTAGTCCCACCATGTATTTTGGCTTGGCCACTGGCACAGACGTGCCATACATGCTCTCTTGTGCCTGGCCTCAGATCGCGGCTGCGTTTGCAGGGAAGGGCTTTGGAGACCGGGAGACGCAGGGCTACAGCCCCCTGCCGTACCTGCAGGATGTGCTGTACGCCATGAAGGTGCGCGGTACGGCAGGGCTGCAGCACGCTTCGGTGCTTGCAGGTCGCACGAAGGCACGCAGCCCGCGTTGCACGCCTTCTGAGTCACAAGAGGGTAATGGGTGCACCTCGTGCCCACCTCCCAGCCATAGCTCAAAGCTGCTCCCCCCTGATAACCGCTCCATGCTGCCAACCAACCAACTACCGCAGGCAACCGTGGACAGCTACGTCACGGTGGTGGTGATGGAGTTTGCGGACCGGGTGAGCGGCGCCACCGATCGCATGGTTCTGATAGTGTTGGCTTTTGCTCATGCGGACCAAGTTAGACACGTTGCTTGACTGGTGGTATGAAGGCGGGGTGAGCGGTGAAAGCATCGCAAGCGCGCACGGCGCAAACATGCCGGCCGCAATTCTTTACCCCGTTCCTCGCCATGGTTTGCACATACCAGCACGCCAAACGTCCACGCTAAAGCTTGACCCCATCGTGCTCCACGTTTCCCACTGGCCAATACCTATCTATCAGGGGACCCTCGCTTCCGCCATGCTGAACGGCGTGTTCGGGGCCCACCCTCGCTGGCCGCTGCGCGTGACGCGTCGGGCGCTGGTTCGCACCGCGACGGAGGTGGCACGTGGCATGCTGCACCTGCACGAGGCGGGTGAGTGCCAGCACGTGTCATCTGACACGTGTCCCATTGGGTGTGTCTCGCGTCGGGCGCTGGTGCGCACCGCAGCGGAAGTGGCACACGGCATGCTGCACCTGCACGAGGCGGGTGAGTGACGACACGTGTCATCTGACACGTGTCCCATTGGGTGTGTTACGCGTCGGGCGCTGGTGCGCACCGCGACGGAGGTGGCACGTGGCATGCTGCACCTGCACGAGGCGGGTGAGTGCCAGCACGTGTCATATGGCACACGCAGGCCCGCCGCCCCACCGCCGCCAGGTTCGGACTGTTGCACCATGGTGCTGCACCACCGAGCTCCATGGGACTGCCGTATGCCGGTACTCCCGGTACCCCACAGTAAGGCGTGCTTTTGTACATTTATAGTTATGGTAACAGTTACCGTCACAGCGCTTTCGTATCCCTGCACCCTCCTCCACGCTTGAACCATAACACAGGTGTGGTGCACGGGGGCCTGAAGCCCGGGAATGTGCTGCTCAAAGCCAGCTGCGAAGACCGAAGGGGCTTTACAGCCAAGGTACGCAAGAGCAATGCCGTACCGTACGGTGCCGTACCGTAAGATGCCATAAATCCCGGCAGTCAGCATGCCTGCGTCAACGCCGCAACGTACTAGTGCTGCCATATCAGTGCGCCCAACACACTTTTGGCCTCCGCGCATTTGCTGCTCGCACAAGCAGCTGCGAGATCAAAAGCTCCTAACCGCCAGAGCATCACCGCATCGCACTGCGCCGTACCGTAAGATGCCATCTGAGGCCCTGCCGCAAGTGCCAACGCTGCTCGCGCAAGCAGTTGCGTGGTTGGCAGCTCCCAACCACCTTGGGTTTGTGTGTCGTACCGTGCCGTTGGTGTGTCCGTCCGGCAGGTGGGAGACGTGGGTCTGGCGCACCAGCTGGCGTCGGACGAGGGCCACGTCACAGTGTCCCGTGGGTCGGTGGCATACACGGCGCCGGTGGGTGATGGAGCAAACCCAAATCCATGATTTGGGCCTTGTGTTTGATGGTGTGTGGCATGATTTTGGTCAGTGGTGATATGAGCAAGGCGCCTTCTTACGGGCAGGCAACTTAATGGACTGTTTGCATCCTCTGGTTCATGGAACACAGGGAGGGCGTGCGTGTCCCGTGGGTCGGTGTCACACATGGCACCGGCGGGTGATGGGGCAAACTCCATGCATGCGTCTTTACAGTGACTCGAGTGGTGGCTCCAGTAGCCTACGTGTACTGGTAGGGCGGTTTGAGCTGATCTTGAACCGTCGAGAATCTGCCCAACCCTGCCCTGACACTGCCATCAACAGGAAGCACTGGAAGGCAAGACAACGCACGCCACTGGTGAGCACGGGGCTGAATCCTGAGTATTATGAGCTTAACATATCCGATACCGGTATGCTCGCGCTGCTCGCCCAAGGCTCGTATCTGCGGGTTCGTTCGTGCATTTCATGAATGTTGCCTGCCACTCAACTGCCATTCAGCGCCCTCCTCAATCAGATCCGCCGTGGCACATACATGAACGCGCCAGTGATCAGCCCGTATGCTGTATGTTTTTCTTGCAACTGCAACTGCAGACGTGTACTCGTTCGGCGTGGTGCTGTGGGAGATGGTGACGCAGCAGAGGCCCTACGAGGGCATGGACGCAGGTAGGGGCCGCCTGCCGTACCGGTACCAGCAGCCTTAAGTACCTGCAGCAACTTGCTGTCGTGCATAAGCACCAAACGGTGTAGCCATGCGCACATTCGCAGTCGCGAAGCGAAAGGCAACCGCTTGCTGCCTCTCCAACCGCCGGCTTGGGAAGCGTGTGCCTGCCTCCCTTAACGCTGGCTTCAATGCTTGTGCCTACCGGCGGTAACGGTGCACGGCCTAACTCCAGTACGTGCTTCTTTATCCCGCCCACAGTGCAGGTGGTTTTGGGCGTGGGGGGCGGCTCCCTGCTCCTGGAGTGGCCGCAGCAGCAGGAGCCCGCACTGCAAGACCTCACGGTGAGTGGGGGGGGGGGGGGTTGCGGGCGGCACATGATCACGAGCTACAACAAGCAGGTGCACCAGGTTGCAGAAACAGCGGAGGCTGTGACTCAGGACCACACGGTGGGCGGGTTCTGGGGCGCGTAGGAGGCTCCTATTGCCCCAAAATGGGGCCATAAGCTCCGAGTGCCGATATGACTGTTTGGCCTGTCGCATAGCGAGTGCTGCGCCCTTTTTCAGGTGCAGCGTGCATCCCACAGCAGCATTTCCACGGCCTTTTGGCTTGGATACTGATGTGCATGCCTGCACGCCTTTGTTGCATGCGCTGCGGTGGTGTGGCTGGGGCCTGTTGGCAACTTTGTAAGTTGGTGATGTCCATGCGCGGCATACGAGGCTGCTTTGGGTTATGCCTGCCTGCCTGCCCTCTGTGTGCAGGCCCTGGGCCAGCGCTGCCTCAGCCGCATGCCGTACGAGCGGCCCGGCTTCGAAGAGATCGTGCGGCGGTTGGTGGACGTTGAGGCGCGCATGCGGCATGCGGGGTTGCTGTCGCCAGCGGCGCCGCAGGGCCTGGCGGCGGCGGCGGCGGCGGCAGCGGAGACGGGGGAGACGGCGGTGACGGCGACGGCGGTTGCAACAAAGGCGGCGGTGACGGCGGCGGCGGCGGCAACCGCTGCAGGTATCGATGTGGGTGCCACAGAACAGCGGCACGGAGGAGGGGTGACGGCGACAGCTGCAGCAGCAACCACGGCGGCAGGGACAGGCGCGCAGGCGGCGGTGGCAGTGGTGGCGGCGGGGCCGCGCACCTCAGCGCCGCCGATGGTGACCGTCCCGCGTCGGCAGGAAGCTGGGCTTGGAACTGGACTGGCGCCCCTTCCGGCCGCCGCCGTTGTTGGTATCGCAGGGCAGCAGGCAGGAGGGGTGAGGGCGGCAGAGGACGGACCAGGGGTGATGATGGCCGGGGTGCGCGCGCTGGCGGCGGCGCCGGGGGCGGAGGCGGGGGCGGCAGCGGCGGCGGCAAGGGCAGAAAGTTTCACGTTTGATACCGGCAGGCAGCTGCCGGCAGCTGCGCCAGAGTTCGAAACGGCGCCCTTTCGGTCCAGCCGTGTTCCGGGACCGATGCAAGGATAGGACCAGCTTCCAATCCCGCGCCGCTGGCAGCTACAGGGGCCTCGGCAACTGCCGCCGCGGCTGCTACTGACCTACTGTCATCCCGGCGGCCGCCCACGGGGAGAGGACAGGCGGCGACGCGTCGGTAGTGGCACGTGGCGATGGCGGAGTGCAGCAGCAGCAGCCGGTCTACACCCCAGGCCCCGGGTCCATGGGGGCGACTGGGGCAGTGGTGGAGTCACTGCCTGCACCCCCACCGCCTTCCGTGCCGCCTGCGCTAACCCACGCAATTCAGGTGCGCCTTCCCCCGCAGCGGCCGCTGCTGCAGCGACAGCAGCAACAGCCGCCACCGGCAGGTAGTAGCTTCGAAAGTGCATGGGGTGAGGGGAGCGAGAGCAAAGTCGACGTCAGCTGCTCCGTATCGCTGCTCCGTAATGCTGCAGGCCCAGGATGTGAAATTACTGCGGGATGGGTGATATCAGGTAGTGGGAACCACATTGCGGCGGCGGCGGAGCTGGCCATAGGCAGGGCCCGAGGCACTGCAGGTGGGCCTGGGAGGGTGCCCACAGCTGTACTTGTGTACTTGTGCAGGAGGTGCATGAATTTTTGTCATTATGCGCTGTGCTCAGTGTTCCGATCTTCCGTGGGGGCTTTCGGATGGCGCGTCGAAACAGGTGCCTCCAGGGGACCCAACTTTCGGATGGGAGGTCCAAATTTTTGCACCAACCGATGAAGATAGGAACGCTGGCTGTGCTGTACGGTATGTACATAGGTGCGCAAGCTAGCTGCAGGCGTCGGTCCGGTGGCTTTGGGCCATGCGCACAGTAAATAGAGGCGTTGGTTGGGGCACATGGCTTTGCCCTGGTCCACCTTTGTACCGGTGCTGTTGGCCGGGCGGGCATGCACGCGTCAGAATGCAGTAGGTGCATAGAGGCGTGTGTGTAGATGCAAGGGCAGCCGGGCGTGAGCACAGGGAACTGCGTACGGTACATGTGTATGGGAACTGGGAACTGGCGACCTGCTTGCTTCTCCTTTGCTGTACTTTGTGCGCGTAGTGCGTTGCGCAATGTCCAGACGTGCTTATTTCGGCCTGCCTTACGTGAAGTCTATCTGTACGTACCACATACAGCACGGAATCTCCATGCATTTGTACGGTAGCTAGGCAATGCAACACTGAAAGCAGGGGACTGAAGGCAATCCATGGGTCATTAGCTGTGTAGTGGCTTTCGCGTGCACTTGTGCTGTACTGTGCGCCGTACCGCGGAGTCAGGGGAGCAGGGGGGCTCTCCTGAGCTGAGTAGTGATTTGCCGCTGGCTTGCGCATGCACTTGCGCTGCATTGTGCGCCGTACCGCCATGGCATGCGTGTTCATGCCTACGTTCTCGTGGTTGGCCGTTTGAGGCGACTTGAGCGCGTAGTTCATTTTGTCTTTCATGGTGGGCGCGTGCTGCACCAGCGATCACTTCAGCCATTTCTGTGCAGCTATGCTGTAGAATGTGATGTGTCTGCAACCGGTCCTGCAGTGTCGCGCGTGGTTTTCCGCAGGGCCTGGATGTTGCAATTTTAGCAGAATGCAGGACCATTTGGTGTTGCCATTTAATTTCGTGCTGTACAGCAGGACCAGGGACCTCCCCTGTGCAGGACTGCTGGTGCCATTTTGTGCAATTGCTTTGGCGCACTGTAGCATATGTGCGTTGCCATCGTGCTTGAGGTACAGCATTGTACTGCGTTTTACGAAAGCATGATGAGGATTTACGTAATTACGCAGCCAGTTTTTGGCTTCGGTAGGGAAGGAAGGTTGCTGAGAGGGGTTGGCGGGAGAGGGTGTGGGGCATGGGTGAGAGGGCTGACGGGTGCGGGTTGCAGGCTTTGCCTTGTCCCTCGTCGCCGTCGCCATCTCGCCAATGTGTAGTTGTCACTAGCTTTGGCGCAATCGCTAGGCGAGGCTATCACCTACCGTATTCGCTCTCATAAGATGCATGGAAACGGGCTAGCACCTACTGCGCCAGGCGCTGGGCTCCCCTGGCTAGGTGTATGACACTTGCTGTTTTTTTAAGAGGAGCCCCCCTGGTCGCTTCTGCGCGTTTTATGCTTTTCCCCTGGTCGCCATACCGTGGATGGGCTGCTGTCCGTCGTCGAGCAGTTGAGCTGGGTGTGTGACTGAGCGCTATACGTACACATCGTGTAAGGTTTGCCAGGGTCTGATAGGGTCTGCTGTGGTCGAAGACCGAGTCAACGCAGGTCAACGTAAGTCAACCTTAGTCAGTCCCCACGTATACAGCTGTGGGCCTTGCAACTGCTTATCAGTGCTTATCACCCAGGTCTACTCCACAGCTCGAACGTGGCCTGTACTATTTTGCCCTTGATGACGCACCCCGCACAACGAAGGGCGTGGGTCACGCAACTCCGGCTGCCGCACTGCCCTGCCTCAGCACATCTTGACAAGGCGTTGTAATCATGTCTCTGCAGGTAATTCTGCACGGCAGCTACGTGGTCCTGCTTGTAAGAATCTCTTTCGGCCGAGTAGGCTCTAGGCACTGGAGGGGGGGGATGGGGGGATGCTCCCTGGGCGGGGGAGGCATCGGTTGAGCAACAGCCCGAAGACGGTTTGGGGCAGGGGAGAGCTCCCTCAAGGCACCCTTGGCAACCACACGGTCGGTACAGCTGCGCGCACATGAATTATAGCGCATAGCGGGCTCAACTGACGTCCCAGAACCAATACGCAGTGTGTCATGCGCTCTTCTGGCGTCCGGGCCTCCACCAATGACCGAGGACTCCCCTGCCGCTGCCGGGGCGCCATCAGGGCGGCAGGTGCGGCCGTGCGGATGTGCTTGTTGGAGTAGAGCAAGTACGGGGTGTGCGCATCCTCAATGTCCACGTCAGCTCTGTCATTGGATGTGGAAGAGGACCGGTCAGGCGGAAGAGCAGTCCCATCAGCCGGTACATCGGTTTCGGTCGGGGGATTTGAGCGGACTGCCGTTGCACGTAACAGCGATCCTGCAATGTCATTAACCCGATGCCAAGTAAAAAAGAACACCTTTATCTTACCTGATAGCACATAGTAATACCCGTTCGACTGGTTCGACAGGTTACGCAGGTGTTGCACTCTCCTTAGCACAACTCGCGCGGCAGCCTCGGAACGTTTTCTATCACTTCCTTAATTGTTTCCGTTAATATCGACCAGTAAGCCAGCTGGCACTGGCGCCAGTCCTTCAGTAAATTAGTAGAGGCGGGTTGCCCGAGGCCATATCACACAGCTCATATCATCGTAGATCCCATCATAGGGGAACGAAGCTAATAAGATAATTAGCTTTGTCGATCTGTACCCCAGCACTTTATTCAACCTCAGCGGTTAAGCGAAAATGCCAATCGAAGGTGTCATGAGTCGCGAGCCAGTAAGATACCTCATATTTGCCATGCTAGCGACCTTTGCGGTATGGTACATCAACTTCGGGCTCCAATACAACGCGTCAGCCCCCCTTCGCTCGCTGAACGACTGGGGGAGTTTGGCGCCAGCGGAGGGTGGCCTGCACATCCTGGTCACAGGCGGAGCAGGCAAGCGCTTCGGCAAGCTGTCGCTCTGGAACATGCAGGCCATCCGTGAAACTTGCACCGTACCCGGGGCCGTTGCTGCAGAGGGGACGTGTGCGGAGGCCTGTGCGGGGTGCACGTGTGTTGCTGGTAGCAGCTGTCACCCGCCTGTCAAAACAAACACGAGGGGCAAGGTTGAGGCTCCCCTGGAGCACCAATGCGTGAAGGTCGATACTGCTTCTCCCACAAACCCCAGGCTACATTGGCTCCCATGCCACCCTCATGTTGGCCGAGGCGGGGCACGCTGTTACCGTGGTGGACAACCTAAGCCGGGGCAACGCCGGGGCACTTGAGGCCCTGCAGGTGGGTGTGGGCCACGTGTGCAGGCGCTGTGTGGGTAAGGTGCTGGACAACCTGAGTCGGGGCAACGCCGGAGCACTTGAGGCATTGCAGGTGGGTAGCGCATGCAGTTGCGGGGACACGGTGGCATACTGTAGAGCAGGTACTAGTGGAGGGCGAAGCAGGTGGCATCTCCTGCAGGTGGATGTGGGGCATGTGTGCGGGCGCCGTGTGGGTCGGCATGTCTCCATGGCGGCGGGAGGGGCAATCAAAGCAGTGCCATGTGGGTGTTGGGCACGTGCGCAGACCCTGTGTGGCTTACCAGGGGCAACGCGGGGGCTTTTGTGGCAAAGTGCTACAGATGGATGCGGGCCATGTGGCAGGCAGTGCAGGGGTGGGTCAGTGTGGATGAGACGGGAGGCCTCAAGGCCATGCGGGCGGGTATGGGGAACATATGCAGACCCTGTGCAGGCAGGCATGGGTGTCGCAGGGGCCTTCAGTACTGCAGGTGGGCGGTTGGGTTTCGTGTGCAGGCCTGGTGTGGGACAAGCAGGGGCGATGTGGGGCCCCTCGAAGTACTGGACGCAGATGTTGGGTTGTATGTTCAGGCTCCGTGCGGGCAGGCAGAGACGACGCGGGGCCAAGGCGCGGCAAGGGTGCGGCCGTGGGTTACGTGTGCAGGCCCTGATGCGGAAGGGAAAGGCGGGGTGGTCACGGGGAAATAAGAGATTGAATCACGTGGCAATGCTTCACGTGCGCGGGTATGGGACGCGCCGGTCCAGCTTGGGGGCGCGCACGGCATTGCAGGGGTGCAGGAGTGACGCAGTGTGGGAGCGTGGGCGCTTTCGTCAAGAGTGCAGACCGTTCAATAATGTACAACAACATGCTTGTCAGCCTCCGACACCTCACCCCGGCCCATCCACCTTCCTTCCCATCCCGTTCCGTCCCTGGCCCTTCACGCCGCCCTCCGCCGCCCTCCCGGCCCCTCCCCTGCCGCACACGCCTACACCACCAGGACCTCTTGCCGTCTGACCGCTTCAGGTGAGCTGTGACTAGGGCTGCCCGTACCGCAGCGGGTCACTCTCTTCATCTGTAAGGGCCGTACGCCTCCATGTGTTTTTGCAACCAGTCGAAATCAAAGCCGCGCCGTTGCCGAACGGAACTTGGATTTGGCGTAGTGGTTATATCCGGCTTAGGCTCTAGCGGCAGGGCAAGCAGAGCTCGTGCGCCTCTACCGTGTCCACTTTCTGACTTTTCAACCCCTCTCCCCCCTGATCCGCCCCAGATTTAAGCACGTGGACCCGGGCGACAAGGCGGCGTGTGTGCATTCCGTAAATTAGTGACATGTATACCATTTCGTGTTTAAAGACCCCTGGCCCCGACGACTGCCACCCCCAAAGGTTCAAGCACGTGGATCTGGGCGACAAGGCGGCGGTGTGCCGCATGCTGCGGGCCGCCTCGCCGCCAGTGGACCTGGTCATGCACTTCGCGGCAGTCGCGTACGTGGGTAAGCATGGGATAGCGGTAGACAGCACAGGATGACCGTGGCGCCATGTGTTTGCAGCATGTGGGATTCATCCAATGACCCATCGTCCTGTTAGTGATGCATTTCACCGGCAGTGGGGTACGGTCGTCGGCAGCTGCTTCACGGCGTGGGCTCGAGCAGGGGCAGGTACGGTGTGCGTACGTGAACCCGGGTCCTAAGCTCTGCGAGGTGGCTTAACCTGACGCATGTTGTCGTGTCGTGCTGTGCCACGCTGTCGTACCGCCGTACTGCACGGCAGGCGAGAGCATGGCGCACCCGCTGCAGTACTACCGCAACGTGACGGTCAACACGGTCAACCTGATTGAGTGCATGGAGGAGACGGGCATAGAGCAGGTGCGCAGCATGAAGGGGCCAGGCTAACCCTCGCAAACACGACGTAGGCAGCATGCACCGCGGCGGTGCTCTATGCCCATGCTTCTGGTTCAGCCTGACGGGGGTACTCGATAGACTGGTGCGGCGTTGCTTGGCCCCTGTGCTTGCAAAGCTTGGACCACATACACGTGGTGCGTCGCACCATACGCCACGCCTGCTGCGCCGACCTGCCCTACCAAGCGTGTTCTTGTCGTCGACGCTTGTGTGCATGTGTGCAAGTAGCTGGTATGAACATACCGGTACCGTTCGTGGCTGCACCCAACACTCACCTTGGGGCCCTTCACTGACACAGATACCGATACCGAGTCCTGGCCAGACTCAGCCGGAAAGCCGTGCCGTCACGTACCAGCATGCCCGCATCCCGCATAGCCGCCCCATCCCTGGCACACCTGGACTTGCCCTACACCCAGCCCCGCCCTGCCCCTGCTCGTGATGCTGTCGTACATTCCCGCAGCTGGTGTACAGCAGCACGTGTGCGGTGTACGGCAACCCGGACGAGCTGCCCGTCACTGAGCTGACGCCGCCGGTGCCCATCAACCCGTACGGCCAGTCCAAGCTCATGGCGGAGGAGGTGGGCGATGTTCTGATACAACAGGTTCCTGGCATGGGCGGCATAAGATGTCCACGCGCAACTGCATGGGCATTAGGGTTCTTGTTCGTGGCCGGGAGGTGGTGCCTCCAGTCATGCTCGCCGCAAGTAACTAGTAACACAGACGAGACTGCGTCCCAAGATTCGCTCGCACTGCCATGTTACCCCACCACAGTGCCGCAGCCTGCCATGTCACCCCACCATGCCACCTACCGTACCCGCAGGTCATCCGCTGGTTTGCGCGCTCCCGGCCGCACTTCAAGGCCATCATCCTGCGCTACTTTAACGTGTACGGCAGCGACCCGGCGGGCAGGCTAGGTGGGCTATTGGGGCTACGCTGGTGTCATTACATGTGTACAGGCGACGAAGGGTTAAGGGGCACCAGGGCCAGGTTTCAACGTGTACGGCAGCGGTCCGGCGGCAGGCTAGGTGCGCTGTCTGGGGTGGGGGCGGCGGCCATGCATCAGCGTGAACGCCCCCTCCCGGCCTCTCCGTTGCCGCTGCGCGTTGCACGGGAGCATCCCGGCCGGAGCTTGACCCACAAGGCACGTGGCTACGCGCCCCCATGCTACTGCACTTGGATGTTGACCTCCTCTCGACCTCCCCTTGCCTGATGCACCATGCAGGGGAGTACCCCCGGCCCGAGCTGCGCTCCCAGGCGCGCATCAGCGGCGCCTGCATGGACGCCGCGCTGGGCTTCATCCCCTCCCTCACCATCAAGGGCACCAAGCACAACACCAGCGACGGGACATGTGAGTGTCACCACCAGCAAGCAAGTCGGCAGGGCGCATGTGAGGGTGGCCCCGCGCTACCCTGGCTCCGGGTCTTGCGCTTGCGCTGGCCTGGGATGCGCCGCCTAGCGTTAGGGTCAGGTACGGCAAACCTGAGGTCCAGGCAGTAGCAGCACGTGCTGGTCAGTCCCCACGTTTTTCACAGACACACCACCCGCGCTCGCTCCTGTCCTTGCGTGCTTCACGCGTGCTACTCCCACTTAGCACAACAGCCCCCGTCAATTGACCATGAATATCACCTTGCTGAGTTTGTTGGTACGGCTGTACGGCACGCAGGCGTGCGCGACTACGTGCACGTGACGGACCTGGTGTCGGCGCATGCGGCGGCCATGGGCGCGCTGGCCAACCCGCCGCCGCTGTACAACATCGGCACGGGCAGGGGCGTCAGCGTCAAGCAGTTTGTGGATGCGTGCAAGAAGGTCACCGGCAAAGACATCCAGGTGGGCGGGAGGTGCCCATACCGCATGTAGAGCTCCATTGAGGCCCGCACACAGGGCTTTCAGTTCTGAGTCTAGGCCAGGATGCCGCATGTGGGGCTTGCCATTGTCGCCAGAACCACCGTGCAAAGCCCAACACGGGCGCCTGCGCTGTGGCTGTACAGTTCTGTCCGCCCCTCACGCCTGATGCTGAAACCAGGTGCTTACCTTCTCGCACACCTAATCCGAAGACTCACTCCTGCCTCCCCCCTTGCCCCTGCCGCCAGGTGATCATGCAACTGAAAGTCAGTTGGCCATCCTACGACCCCAACCTGCCTCTCCTCTTCCCCTTGTCCAATTTGTAGTACTAGAACTTCACCCGACTCTCCCTTGCTCCTTCCCCCCACAGGTGATCATTCTCTCCGTTCGTCAACCAACTCGCTCTTTTTGTGCAGGCACCAGCGTTTCCGTGCTTCCCTGACAACTCACACGGTTTCCTCGCGTTTTACGCGAACCCACAGGTGATCATGCAGGAGGAGGCCCGCCCCGGGGACTACGCCGCCGTGTGGTCCGACGTGACCAAGATCAACACGGAGCTCAAGTGGAAGTGAGTCGGGTGGCAGCCGCTACAGAGATGGTACCATAGTCATGACGACTGCTACGACATTTACGGCCGAACGAGCGCATCCTCGGGCCCTCCGTGTTGCTCGCCCGCTCATGCGGCACGGGTTTCCAACGGTGCATAAACCTGGTATCTCATGCACACAGCGCCTGTCGGTAGTTTCACCGCTTCAGCTCTCGAGCACCGGCTTGCTGCCCCTCCCCTGCAGGGCCAAGTACACGGACGTGGAGGAGGGCCTTCTTTATTATTATTTATCATCATTTCACACCTGCCTTTGCACAATAATCCTGGGCTTGTTGCTCCCCCTGCAGGGCCAAGTACGCGGACGTGGAGGAGGGCCTGAGGCACGCATGGGCATGGCGGCAGGCGCACCCCAACGGCTACTGATGAGCAGCGGTGTGGCGGGTGCATGCGACGGGTGCATGCTTGCTTGCGTGGTAGGCACAGTGGCTTGTGCCAGGCTCAGGGGCATGCAACACCCAAGGGCATGGGTATGCATGGGGCGTTGGCTTGGGTGTGGGTGTGGCAGCAGGCGCGCCCCCAAAGGCTGGCAAGCAGCGTCAGGGGCGCAGCGCGCAACACCGGCTCGCATGGATGTGCCTCGGTATGGGCTTGGGTGTGGGTGTGGCAGCAGGCGCGCCCCCCAAAGGGTACTAGGCAGGGTCAGGGGCGGAGGAGACATGTCAGCGTTGTGGGACCTCGTGGGACCTATTTAATGGCGTTATGGGCGGAGCTGCCATGAGGTGCTGGTTGGTGGGTGCAGCTGCGGATGGCGTTCCGGGCTGCGTGTCTGTGGGTGAGGATGTGGATGGATTTCTTCATCGCGTGCCAAGTACTGGCAGGGGCTGTGGGGTCAAGAACGGGGTGTGATGCACAGGCGAGGAGCTGAACTGTTGTAGGAAGGGACGCTGGTGGGCTTGCCAAGTATGGCTAAGGAAGGCGTTGGGTGCATCTACTGATCGGGATTGTTGCACGCATGCTATAGCTCCCCGGTTGACCTTTGCATCAGTACTTGATCTCGCAGGCTAAATGCTTTCACGCGTGACCGATGCAGCAAACGACATTGGAGGCATGAAAATTGGAGCTTGGGCTGTGTCCTGTGTGACGTTCGGTGGCATGCTGGGTACCAGACTGAGCATGCATGGGGAACCGTACCAACATGCCCCGAAGTAGGCGGACCTAAGGGCATTATGCTTATTTTCGGTGACACGGCTGCTTTGCTAGTGGGTCTAGCCGGTCCTGTTACTAGAATACTGTCGACGCACAGCGCATATCTGCACCACGTGGCACTGGGCAGCACGCCTCTTCCCTTTTGTTGGGTGGTCGTGAACACGCAGTGGCTGAGTCTGCACGGTACTGTGCATGCACTTGTGTGCATCATCCACGGTTCGAGGGACGCAGCGCAACATTATTTTCATGCTGCTGCTACTAGGAGCATACATTATTGTGGGTGGGGTTGAGGAAGCGAGACGTCGCCGGATTCCGGCGTGGCAGGGTAGGGCAGGGTGCTGCGGCGTTGCTAGCAGTTTGGAGGTGGTGCAAGGACGAACGCGCGTGTGTGGCATGGACCTGGCCGTTTGACTAGCGATATAGTGTGGATTGCGTGCTGCTAAGTATGGATAATGGCAAGACGGCATGCCGTGGCCAACCAGGCAACCACTGGCCCCGGGCTCTAGGGCATGCAGCCGTCGGTTGCCACTGCGTCGCTGCGAACCGAGTGGAAGAAACGGCTCGGGGTGCAGGTGGAGGGCGATGGTGCGCGCTGCACTGGTTGCGTGGGGCTCCTGCTGTAAACCACTGTGTACCGAATAAGAAGCACGCGCACTTGCTGGTGCAGACGGAGGGGTGTTCGTCGTCAGGGGGTTCGTCCCCGTGAGCCTGCGGGCCCCAGCTGCAACGCACGAAGGCTTGTGACCAGGGGCAGGTGCAGGTGCAGTGTGCAGTGGCCATGACACACAGTACAGGTACAAGAGCTGGCCTGCTGCACGCTAGGCATGGTAGTGGATGCAGATGTCAGTACAGCAGTGGAACGAGGGCACAGGGATTTACTGCTATGGAAGGTACCGGTGCGGTGTTGCGGCAAGCAGGGCAGCAAGCACGTGGCAGCCGTCGGTCCGGCCTTGGACGCGGTGGAACCCGCGGCAGTCACTACAATTCTGGACATGGACGTTTCATATTACCAGTGTTGCTTCACTACATGCGCTTGGGCCATGCCAGTGCCTGCCGCCCAGTACGGCAGATTCGGCAATTTTCGGCAGCCTACAAAAACTCCGAGAAGCTTCCCTGTGCCATCTTTTATCACCCATGTAGGCACACATGGTCATGAGATTATACATGATGCAGCCTGACGCTACAATAGCCAGCCTTGCGTCGCCGCCACGCAGAATGGGGCGCCAAAGCCAGGAGGACCCGCCTTGACTGACTATTCTGGTCACCATCTGCAACAAGATGAGCTATCTAAAGGCAACAACGGCTGACATGGGACACAAGCCTCTCGACGGAGGTGGTGTCGCCAGAAAGGCGGCCACTGCTTGGTCCTCTCCACTGCTTCACCACTCCATCTGGCATGATCTGGGATGATCTTAATTGACCTGATGGACGCTGAGGCTGCAGGTAAGGTTGACCGGCGGCGGCGGATGCCCAAATTCGCGCTTGCTGTCGGGCTTTTAGGCCCGCGTTCGTTCGTGACCGTGATACACACTGCACAATGCTGGCCGATGATGTAACATTCCATGCTAATTCTGAGCTAAAAGCTGAAGAAACCTTTTTCTCAACCAAGATCTGCACTGAGGCCAATTCATCCACTTGTTATCAATCTGTGCATTACTGGAAGCATTCCTCACGCGGAATGTAAGTTGAAACTTCGGTTCACTGTCCACTCGTCCTGACCCGCTTTCGCTGGTGCCTCCCTGCCCCGCCCCGCCCAGGCCTCGTGGTCAAGCCCAGGCCATTCGACCGCTTGCGAGCAGCAGCTGCACTTAATTGCAGATGCTTGCACCCCAACAGCAGAGGAGCTGCTACCCAGCAGGTGTGTCGTACGTGACTGGAATGGATTAGGGCCCTGGCTCGCTCGCACGTGCACCAGCGCACGGCCCCGCACAATTGCATGGATGGTGCAGTGATGATTCAATCCAGTAAACGCCAGTTCTGCTACTGAATATCATTGACGAGAATGCTGGACGCATCAACTGAGCACCTCTTCCAGGTTGCCCGCCGCATGGTGCACTGCATCCCTGCCCTCACCCTGTGCATGACTTCCTGCTGGTGATGAGACGATTTTCTCATTCATGCGTGTCAGCTGATGGCTGGCTGTGGGTGCTTCACCCACACGCTGCCGCTGATTTTGCTTAATCTTCTCTCTGAAGCCAGTCATGACACTCAATGGTCTCGCCATTGTTCTCTGCATGACTTCCCGTTGACGCATCCTCAATGCATGGCACGTGCAGTCCCCGTCCGCACATCGCATGTGGATGGGCAGCGCAGTATGCCCACGTTTTCCCCAGCCGTTGGCTTCTCCTGTTTGGCCGATGATGGATTAAAATATTTGCTACTCTTGAGCGAGTCTATGACGAATCTTAATCACCAAGATCTCTGAGGCCTGGTCCGCACTGCCAGGAGACACCTTTGCCGCATGCATCCCCCGTTCGCATGACATTCCATGGCAGCTCGTTAACCCGCCGCGTCCCCATGCCATACCCCTACCGCTGCAGGGCTGATCAAGGCAAGTGCGCTCCATGCGGAGGGGTACTGACGGCCACCCTGGCGACTGGCGCACAGACTTGCATCGAGCTGGGCGGCTGAAGACGGCTCGCATGGACGCAGCGCATGCCATCTGCCGAGCGGGCTGTCCCTGTTTACGTTGTGGCGTAGGCAGGAGACCGGGTGGCAACTATGTAGTTACACTCTGGGGGGCCAGAGCGTGCGAACAGGGGTCGGGAAGGAGGAAGGTTGTGGCAACATTCCTTGTTGGACGAGCTCGGAAAGAAAGGTAGTGCCGAAGTGGCTTAGGAGGTTTTGACTGGTTTGGTTAGATTTCGACTGGTTTAGTTAGATTTCGACTACTGGTGCCCTCGCGTTTGGTGAATACGCTGGTATTTGACGTTAACCCCGAAGGACTAGCTGTCGCGTCGGCCTGGTCTAGCGGCGTGGTAAGGGTGGAGGCGGTGACGCTTGAGTGCGACAAGAACCAAGACTGTAACGCACCTGAGGCGCGTATCTTCTCTTGGCGCTAACAGTGCAACAGAAGCCACACGCATGTACGACCGGGGTGCAAACGCACCCCAAGGTCCTGGACAGGACTGCTACAGCTTGTGTGATACTGGCACTACGGTAGTGTACTGCTGCACCGACCTTCAGGCTCTTTGTTCAGGCAGCTCAACCGGCGATTTAGCTTGTTAGCTTGCCAACGTTGACATACCAAGCTTCCACACAAATCCATGCCAGCCGGGGATAGCCCTTCCAGGCCCTTCAGCCGCAACAAGCTAGTGTCGCCAGCAGCAGCTCCTGTTCGTGGTGGTGCGTATTGCACCCTACAAACCGGACAAGGTCCCCCGGCATGGCAACTGGACTCCTGGAAAATGGCCTAGTTACCCACGTGCCTTGCGTCGTTCGCACCTTTGCAGTAACAAAGACCGATGAGCGAGGAGCAGGGGCGGTTCGCGGTTGCAGTGTTCCGTTGTTAACATAGCTGTTGGCCACAATACCGCACCGCAGGGGCGGAGGAGAGCCAAAATGTCCTTGCGCAGGGGCAATCCAGCAGCCGACCCAGCAGGCCAGTGTCCCGGTCTTCAGAATTATTATAATTTTGACGGCCGTTTCGGCAACGATTCAGAATTATTTGGCCTGGAATTCTGAAGGATTAAGAATTTCACCTTGTTATCGCCGTGGAAATTCTGACCAGTACCGTCTGAATTCTGGGCGATGTTAGCAGAAATTCTGACGTTGTCAGACCCTCCCATCAGCCCACTTGGAACGCAACTGTGCCGCACCG
>VFQN01001323.1_pt1 | contig 41865 bp, 54 predicted proteins | sample 3512371 | NCBI WGS metagenome assembly VFQN01 (sample SAMN10412370, study PRJNA504923) | tailings metagenome | isolation source: Replicate 2 from Balatoc abandoned mine | place: Philippines: Itogon, Benguet | collected 2017-08-28 | reverse complement strand
CGCAATGCCGTACACTACCCGCTGGGACTGCCGGAGCAGATGCGGCGCGCCATCATCCCGCCGTGGACCCCCGGGGGCGCTTCGGCCACGGGCGCGGGCGGCAGTGGCGGTGACCGGTCAGTAGCGCATGACGGGGGCCGGGGGTTGCAGGAGCGGCAGGGGGACGGCAAGGAGGGTGCGTCCGGTGGGTCCGGGCCGGGACCTAGCACAGCGGCTACTGCTGCTTCTCCAGCAGCTGTTGCGTCGCAGCTGCTGTGCGACGTGGGTTACGTGGAGGCGCTGTTGTCGTCGCTGCCGGGGGTGGACCCTGGGGCGCCGCGGCTGGCGGCGCTGGTGGGGTGGCTGGTGTCGGAGGCGTCCTAGGGGCCATGTGGACCGAGAGATTGTGGGGACCTAGGGAGTGTACAGCATTGGGGCCGAGGACTCGTTAGGGGCTCCAGATGGGCATGGGGGCAGGGGCGGGGCAGCGTTCGGGGCCCCTCTGATGGGGGGGGGGGGCTCTGCACTTGTGGCTGCATGGTGGCTGTCGGGGTGGCGCGGGTGGTGTAGATCGGGGGATGAGGCACTGGACCTGGTTGGGGTTACTCCATCGGCTGAGGGTGACAAGGTAGGCAGGCAAGGTCGGACCAGTAACGCATGGTTGCTAGCTAATACTGTAACTACCGGTACATGCTACTGCTGGTGGGTTTGCGGGGTCATCACCGCGTCACAAGGAGTGTTCAGCAATGCGGGTGGGTTAAGTAGGTATGATGCATGTGTTGTGGCTTGTGGTGGAGGCTTGCGGGTCTGCGTTTTGGGTGCATAGGATGGCATGCATGTCGCGCCATGGCACGCCGTATTCCAGCCGACAACTGACAGCTGCATAGAAGCAATGGATCCTGGAGAGCGTTGAATGCTCAAACCACAAACGTATCGTTAGATGTTAGGTAGATGTATGGATTGGCTCCTTGGCGGATTGCGGCGGTGGCGACGAGGGCTTACCTTTCGGAACCCCCAGTAGCGGTGTGAAGTGCGCAATAGTGCGATGGAGAGCAGCTACCGTATGCTTGGCAGTTTGTGCTGTGGGCCCTGCGTGTGGCTACGACGCATTGTGTTGCATTAGCAGGCTGCAGGAAGCACTGACGGCAATGACCCTCCCATGAGCCATACGTCTCTATTCATGGGGCCGGGTGCCGATGCCAGCGCATGGCAGCGGTATGACTCCGTGTAGCGGTGGGGTGACATGCGGCATGCTGCTGGATCGTTGCGGCAAGGATTGTGGGCTTTTTGGCTGTGTATGCATTGTGCCGGCTTAGCAATGGCAGTCACGCTCACGCTCACGATTGTCCACCGGGGCACGCCAGAAGGGTCACGCGGACAGGTCATGCCTGCATTTGTTGGGTGCACGGTGACTGACGATGACGAAGGGAGACCAGGGTTTGTTGGTATTCTGGTATCCCCACCAGGGATCCCCCTGATCCCACGGTGAGGGCGTCGCCAATCCCTTTGCGGATCTGTCAAGGCATTTGCCCTCACTCTCCACTTATACGCTATAGAGCTGCCGGCCCTCACTCCCGAACAGGGCCATGCGAAGAGCGTACAGTCGCACAGCGGGCCACGAGGCAGCTGGCTGACTGCAGGCTCAGTGGCTCACAGCCTACCAATCCGGCAACTTGTCAGTTGGACTGCATCGCATGACGCTGTCCCTGGGACTTCCTTGGGCACTGTACAAGCAGCAACTCTCGCATACTTCCCCTGGCAGCGTCACTGCACCGAAACTCCGGCCGTGCATGGCTGTCGTGCGTGCCTGTGCCCGACGCACGCGTACGGTACCGCTTACACATGCAAACGCCCATCACTGTCGTCCACAACAGCAGGTGCCATGTTTAATGCCTAGGGCCATACGAGCATGTCAGTAACCTGTACCGTTTAAGCGATATTAAGGAGAGGCTGCGATGAGTCTGCGCGTCCGGGACTCCTTACGCAGCCTATTCGGCAGCAAGGAGGGTGCAGATTGCGTCCTTAGGTTCTATGTACAGCCCACAGAGCAGCAGCATGGCAGTTCGGGGCCTCGCTTCCTTGGAGAGCCCCTTCCCGCGCACCAGCTCGTCTTGCGAACTGGCTCAGGACGCTTGAGGCTCCTCATCAGAGACTGGCGACGCCAGAAACCCACTGGTGTTGCCGGTTTGGACAAAGGTACAAAAAAGCGGAAGCGTACCGCGACGTTTGCTCACCGGCCTGGTCCATGTGGCATGCAGTTAAGCAAGCTGGGGAAGCAGCCGGCAAAGCGCACGCGATCAATTGCCAGGGAGCGGGCCAGCTCAACGGCTATGGTCGACTCAGACGGCCAGGACCTGCCTGAGCTGAAAGTGCAGCTGGCTAAGGAGGAGGAGCTGGAGCCCGCGCTCACCGCTACCCGGTACCTGTACACGGGCAGCTTGGTGGTAGAGCACGAGCAGCAGCACCAGGGGCAGGGTGGCCAGGGGCAGGCACAGGGGCAGCAGCAGCAGCAGCAGCAGCAGGGAGGGGGAGGGCTTGGCGTTGCATGCGGTGGCAGGGGCCTTGGCGTGGGCGAGCTGGTGGTCATTCGGCATGTTGCGGACGCCCTGGACATCGCAGACTGTGCCGATGCATGCGATGCGGCCCTGGTGGAGTGCTTCCAGGAGCCCCCCAATGGAGGCAGCGCCGGGAGCAGCAGCAGCAGCAGCTCCTCCCCTGCATCTCCCCTGGTCCCCGTCCTAGAGCTGTACAGCTTCCGGCACCTGCTGCCCAGCCCCGACCACCACCCAGGGGTGGGGCCTGTGCTGGCCGCCTGCCGCAAGGGCCTTGTGCGGCACTGGGACGCACAGCTGCCAGTGGACGTGGAGAGCCCGGAGGGCACGGCGCCGCCCACCAAGGTAGACCTCCTCGCGTGGCTCCTTGGCTGCACGGACGCAGTGCGCATCGCCAACGACCCGCAGCTGGTGCAGCTGTGGCGGGAGCTGTCCGCTGTGGCCCTGGAGGAGCTGCTGCAGTCCGACCACCTTAGCACGGACGACGAGGCGACGGTGGTGCTGCTGGTGGAAAAGTGGGTGGTGGCACAGGGCAGTAGGGTGACGCGGGTGGACAAGGCGCGCGTGCGGGAGCAGCTGCGGCTGGTCAACTGCAACACGGCCTACCTGTTCGACGTGCTGCCCAAGCTGCCATGGCTGGGCCCTGATCCAGCACGGCAGGCCGCGTTCCTCGCCCGCTGCCAGCAGATCGACTGCGACCTATGGCGGCAGCTTGGAGAGCAGCTTGGAGGGTACGACACCACCACCCCGTGGTACGGCAAGCCGCGGCCGCAGTCCGTACCGGAGGATGGTGTGTCGTACAAGTGGGAGATTAGCCGTGAAGAGCTGCTGGAGGGGCTGCGGAAGAAGGGGAAGGTGACGGCTGCAATTGCCAGTTTCGAGGACCCTGGCAGCAGCAGGATGCCCCGCCGCCAGCAGGTCTCGGCAAGCGGGTTTGAGTGGTACTTGTTTATCAAGTATTTTCAGGGGGAGTCGCACGCTGGGCTCTACCTAGGCTGCGAAGCTCCGACAGCAATTGAGGCGCAGACGGGCCCGCTGGTGGGCGCGTGCGGGGTGGTTGCACGTGTCGAGGTGGCAGACGGGGGCGAGGAAGCCTCGGACCTCTCGATGGAGGGCGACTCTGTGGGCATTGGAAAGGGATGGGGCTGGCCGGAGGTCCTGCCTTTGGAGGTGTCGCAGCCGGGCACTGCAGCCAGGCAGCAGGGGCAGACGGCCGCTGGTGGCGCTGGCACGTGCGCGGGTGCAGGCCAGCAGCAGAAGCATCATGCGCACGGTGTCGCTTTCGGTGGAGCTGCGGGCGTGGCGGTTTCGGATGCTGCACTGCTGGCCCCCTGGGCCAAGCTGCTGGGGCCGGAGGGGAAGATACGGGGGGTGCTGACGTTGTATGGGCCAGAGGAGTAGTTCGGGTCGGAGCAGGCACGCGACGGGGGTGGGGCGTGTGGTGGACTGGTGGTGCGGTTGTTGTTGCAGTGAGGGGCGTGGTTGACCCTGGGAATGGCTTGGTTTGCGGACGACAGGGCGTTGGGTGCGAGGGGTTTGGGCTAGCGGAAGTTTCGTGGATGGGTGAAGATCGGGCGGGGGCGGGGCATGGGAAGCGAACGAACAAATGGCAGCAATCCTTGGGCGCGACACCTCAACTGCTGCATGGACAATGCATGGCATAGGTATGACCAGGCGGTGTTGGCACTTATGGCGTAGGTATTTGCGTTGATCTTTTTTATTTCTGCAGGGCACGTGTGCTGCTGTTGCTTTGTAGCCCTGCACCACCTGCGTCAACTGCGAGGTGGGGGTTGGTACCAGTGGCATGCATGCGGACTTGCATATATTGGCCTTTTGCGGCATCCATTTATCTGCGTGTGTTTGCCATGAGCATGGAGTACACTTGCATGCGTTCAAGTATGCATTCCTTCTTTACATTGAGAGCTGAAGAGTACAGGCAGGTACACGACTACACGTGCTGTTGAATGCGTGGTGTGCGCTGTGCGAAACGGGCCTTTGCTACCCATCAATACCGAGGCAGGTAAGGTCATTTTATGCTTGTTCATGTGGATTGGTGTTGCGCACGGAAAGGAGGCGTGTAGGGAAGCTCGCTGATCAGGACTGCACACGTGCTGGTGCGAACAAAGCTGTGTCTGCTTGTGTGGTCGCATTGCTGCACAAGAGACAGCCGGCGGGCCGTGCTCTACTGAGCTGCAGCAGCAATTCGTGGTGCTTTGTTAGGGGCGGTAGCAGCTTTACAGGTGTGTTGGCAGGTACGGTATGCTGGGCCATAAGCGAGCCAGTGGCCGGGCATGACACGCGCGCTGTCATCTCTCCATTGCAGGCAGGAGTGGGAACGGCGCTGTTGTATTACCGTATGTCACCTATTGGGTCGTGGAGTCGCCATGGAATTGCAGCGTTCATGTACGGTATATACAGGTATTTCTGGCCTCATCGGTGCGGCGGAGCATTCAGGCCTGCCTACATTGGTCACCGTCGGGGGGGAGCCTTGATCAATTACCACGCCAACCTTATTCGCAATGGCACCAACAGTCCTCCGCTCTCAGCAGAAGCTGCTCCATGCACCACGGCCTGAATCAGGGAAGCTCGCTTTGTCCCGGCAGGAGAGAAACAGCATCACCAGGGCATCACGCAGCGTCACAGGACCGCAGTCACAGAACGGCCCACCCTACTTCGCCCTCCGCGCTCCGCCCCTTCAGGCTTAGCAGGCAAGTGGTTTGGCCAGTTTGCTTCACCTGCACACTTCACAGACACGAAGCAGTAGTGCATGGGGCGCCCAGCCCGAACATGCTGGCACGTGCTGGCACGTGGCACCAGGGGGTGACGTGGGCGGGGTCGTGAGTGCGTGCCACAGCCTGGTCCCCGGGGGCCATGACACCGAGCACCACCATGCACCAGCTCACACTGCACTAAAAATGCAGCCGCAGGGGAGAGACGAGGTCCCATGACACGTGTGCTGAACGGCGACATTAGTTCCGCTGACCCCTCAGCTGCTGATCCTGCCATCCGTCGGGGAGGCGTACAGTGCATCGATCCAGAGCAGCCGCTGCCAAACCCGCTCTGTTGACTGCGGTGTTGACCCCCCAGCAGCTCTGCGCCACACAGTTTCGCAGCCAGGGAACCCCGTCCGGGGCCCAAAGTTGTGTGCATGTCCCCGCCAAGCCGTGCGTAGCACACGTGCGTGGGCACTGGACAGCCCCGCCTCGCCCCGCAAACCCTAAACCCCTCCTACACTTTCAACCGGCAGTGGAAGGCCAGAGGCACAGAAGCACAAGCCGGCTGGCACAGCATGCCAGAGTGCGAAGAACGCCACAACACCACGCACTGAAAACTGCAACACCTCGGCCAACTTGTTTGCAACGAGGCCATGCACGTCGCCCACAGCAGCAATCCACAAGCCCCGCCCAGCCTCGCGTGCTACCGGTACCGAATCTGTCCGCAGTCCACACCGAGGACACAGTCCAAGTCGAGGTAACAGGGAGCGGAGCGTGGCGGCCTGGCTCATGGGATGCGAACCTGCCCGTCCGAAGGCAAATGCACCAGATCACCCGCAGCCCACAGTTGAAATATGCGCGCCGCTCGATGGCCCCAAACTCCCCATCCAGACCGTTAACAACGTCTGAGACGCAACATAGACAACTTATGCCCCCGCCGCCAGCGCCTTGCACTCCGCCTTGTGCACCTCCCGCCAGTGCGCCCGCTGGCAGTCCGCCCCGCAGTACCGCACCGCCCGGCAGCCGCCGCACTGCTTGAACGGCAGCGCCCCCTCGCACTTCTCCCCGAAGTTGCTGCAGCACGGGTTGCCGCACACGCGCAGACGCGGCAGCGCGCCCTGCCGGCTGGGCGGAAGCGCCAGCGGCGGCGGCAGCGAGGCCGCTGGGGGCTGCGGCGCACTTCCTGCTCCCCCTCCAGCGGTAAGCTCACTCGTGAACAGCTGCGTTGGTGCTGACCCATCGGGCATGATGACATCGCTGAAGCTGCCTATGAGGATTGGGTTCCGGAAGTGCTCCCACACACGCTCAGCGACGGCAGTTGCGAAGTCCCGGAAGCCCCTATCCGCGACCCCCGTAGCACTGCTCCCCTCCTGCCCTCTGCTACCGGCATCACCGCTGGGCGCCCCAACCGCTGTGGAACTTGCACCCTTCTCCCCCGCGATCTTGAGCAGCGCCATGGCGTGCACCGCGCACGACGGAGCCAGCCGTGCAGTCTGCTGCCGTACCAAGGACGTTACCGGCGCCACGAGGCAGCCCGTACACGTTTCGTCCTGGGCCCCCGCGCCGCCGCCGCCGCCACCATCACTGTCACCGCCGCTGCTGCTGCTGCTGCTGCTGCTGCGACCAGCCAACCATCCTCGCACCCTACCGCTGAGGGTGCCGTGCGACGCCATGACGGCTACCATGCTCGGCACCAGTACGGCCAGCATGTGCTTGTGCCCCGTCAGCTCCGTCCCCTCTGGCAGCGCGCCCACCAGCGCACACGCCGCCGCTAGCAGCCGGTGCGGCTGGCATGCCAGCAGCTGCGCTGGGGGCAGCAGCGCGTTGCGCCACCACTGCATCGCACATTCCAGCACGCCGCACACAGCCTGTGGCCCCAGCCCCCGCGCCACAGACATCTGCACCGCCCGCCCGCCCGCCGCCGCCACCCTGGATGCCGTACCGATCTCCGCCGCCAGCTGCCACGCCAGCGCCGCCGCCAGGTTGCTCGCCGCCCTCGCCAGCAGCGCCAGCGCCTCATGCATCTCGTCAACGCAGCCCGCCTCCTCGCTTGCCCCCTTGTCCCCCTGGTCCCCCTGCTCCCCCCTCGCCGCTGTCACCCTCTGCTCCACCTCCCCCATCACGCTGCCACACACAACCGTCAGCAGCGTCAGCGCCTCCGCCGCCCAATCCACCACCTGTTGTCGCTGCTCCCCTGCCCCCGGCGCCGCCTCCAGCGCCCGGGTCAGCAGGACCGCCCGCTTCGACAGCGTAAGAAGACACCCCAGCTGCTGCTGCTCTCCTGCCACCTCGCCGCCCTCCTTGCCGCCACCGCCAGCGGTGCCTCCCTCTGCCCCCGCCTGCCCACCGCGGCGGCCCTCGCTGTCGCCAGATGTGTGCGGCTTGAACAGGGGCATCACACCAGCCTCCATGGCTGCCCCGCACATGCTAGCCGCCTCCCCAAGGGCCTTGGCGGTTGCCGGTTGGCCCGCGTCCTGCGCGCTGTACGACAGGCGCAGGGTGTGGTCCAGGGTGGCCGCCAGGCCGCAGCGGAACAGGCGGCGGCGCACGTCCGCTTGGGCAGCGGCCGTCAGGGTCTTGAAGCCTGCAGCATAACGACCAGCAGAGCGTTGCATCGGGGGCCATATGATCACCTAGCATGTACACATACCGGTAAGGCAGCGGTCGCAGGTGGGTTTAGGACATGCAGCAGCAGTTAGCTGGTGTTGTGACTCGGGGTAGTGCGTAGGGCCGCGTAAAAGGCAAGGGCCGCGGAGAAGGCCAGGGCCAGGCTTTGTGGATGGCATGACGGGTGCAGGAGAGACCAGTCGACCCTTTTGGGGCTGGAGGGGCCTGGATCCCTTTTGAAACTGGAAGCGAGCCCGGAGGACGGGGCACGAACTCCAGGAGGCCATGTTAATGGGGTGGCTTTAGAAGGTAGCTGGTAGCAGGCGCTGAAGAGATGAGAAAGACAACCTAGGAGAGCTGTATGGAGCATGCCCGTGTGTTTGGATGCGATCGCAACCCACCGGCAGCGTAGTCGTAGGCCAGGTGGTTCAACGCCTTCAGGACGTTGCACAGCGTTGCTGCCGGCGAGTCCCCCATGTCCGTCTGCGGTCGCACACACGTCACGCAGCCGCTGGAGTGCAACCACCAGTCAGGAATGCAACCACCAGTCCAAGACACTGTACATATAGATACAGCGCGCCGGCCCGGTGTGCAACATGAGGCCTGAGAGCCGCGGGCTCCCAGCCAACCTGCTCCAAGCCACAGTACCGTACTCCAGCCCACAACTCGAAAGTCAGAGCGAACGCATGGCGATCGCTCACCGGGCTGCTTGCGTCGCACCCCCGGACTCAAATTTAAAAACATAAATCCTCAAATAGGAAAAGATGTATTTTAGTACTTACCAGGCCGCTGGCGTCGTGCCCCTGGGCTCAAATTTATAAACATCAATCCTCAAATTAAAAAAAGACGTATTTTCTTATACTCACCAGGCCGCTGGCATCGTGCCCCTGGGGCTGGAACGGCTTGAGGGCTGGCAGCCGCCCCATGGCGGCGGCCGTGGCGTCCGCCAGCAGCGCCGCCAGCCAGCCCGCCGTCTCCAGCCAGTACGGCAGGCAGGCGCGGGCCGTGGCCGCGGAACCCGGGCCGCCCTTCAGCGGCAGCAGCGACAGGAGCTGCAGCACAGGGGGGTTTACGGCACATGGGGCAACGGTACCACGCGTGCGTCAGTGGACCGAGGGAGTTGTTGGACTAAGTCATGCTAACGCGGTGAGCGAAAGAAGCTTCAGCTGAGGGGGTTTATGGCACATGGAACACGGTACGGGCAGTTGGCTTTCCCTCTTTCAGCAGCTGTTGTGGTGAAGACGTGTCACAGGGAGGGGAGGGGCAGCCTGCCCACACGTGTACACGTTGCCCCTGTGTGGTTGCGCCCCCTAGGTGGGTCCGTCTCCCATGTAATAGCAGCGGTAGAATAACACGTAATGAGGCACAGTCCAACCCTGATCCGGTTGTAGGCGGTTGTATCAAGGCGGTTGTATGCCGGGGTAACCCTTTCCTGTCCAGCGCAGTAGGCGAGTGCATTGACTGACGCTGGCCACGACTGCCGTGCTGCCGCCACTGTGCCCCCAGCCACCTCCTCGCGCCATCTAAGCCACGCACCTCGCTATTCGCAAAGTCCCACTCCGGCAGCGTGTACGCCCCTCCCAGCCCCTGCCCGCGGCACAGCCGGCACAGCGCCTCCGCAGACCGCGCCGCCATCTGCGCCGCCAGCAGCGGCGGCACCGCCTCGCTCCCTCGCAGCCCACCGTCAAGCCCCCCTGCCAGCTGCCCCTGCTCCTGCTCTCCAACCCATGCGCCCACTGACACGGCCACAATGTCCCAATGGTGGTCCTCCAACGACCCACCCGTCATGCCACATCCCCTGTGTGTGCAGCCAAACTGCCTCCCGTCCTTCCAGTCTGTGCCCTGTCCCAGCAGCTGCCCCCGCTGCGCCTGCTCCACCGCAAGCCACCACGTGCCACTGCTGCCCGCCCAGCCGCCGTCCTGCTCTTGTTCCTGCTCCTCCGCTGCAGCTCTTCCGCCGCTCCGCCCGCCGCTGCCCTCCCCCACGCCGGCAGCTGCCGGCAGCTTCGCAGGCAGCCCCGCGTGTGCCGCCAGCTGGTCCAGCAGCGCCACCTGCAGCCACACAGGATACCATGCCACAGAAAATGCAATAGGGCAACTCACTAATAACGGTACCGATGCAAGACATCTGTAGCAGGACGGAATCAGTGCTTTTACTTAATTTGATACGGTCGCTGCGCCGCCGTACCTGCAGCCGCCGTACTGCCACGTGCCGTGTCATGGCCGTCACCCTCGCCGCCAGCCGCCGCCCGTCGGGCCCCGCAGCCTGCGCCACCTGCACCACCTCGCGAAGGTAAAACATGGCGCGCGTGGTCTCGAAGGACGCGTCCTGCACCGCGGCGCAGAGCCGGTCGCGCTCCTGCTCCGAAAACAACAAGTCGGAGTCGTACACAGGGGGGCTGTCCAGGACGGCAACCGCGGCAGCTGCCAGCAGCTCCGAGTCTTCCCACGCCTGCACTAACTCCACGGCCTCCGCCGGGATGTGCATGGTAGCAGCGGACTGAAACGGCATTGAGCCGAGTGCGGCCTCCAACCCGCCCCTCGCCCCCATCACGCGGTAGAACAGTATCTGGGCCAGGACCATTGCGTACACCCCAACCGCACGTCCGGCCTGCGCAGCCATGCCTTGGCATTCGGCACACAGCCGGGTCATGTCTTGCTCCAGCGGGCCGGGGGACAGCTGCTGCTGCTGCTGCTGCCGCTGCCGTGCGGCGACTTCGGAGCGGAGCTGCACAGCCGTCGCCACCGCGCCGCGCGCCGCTTTCGCCGCGGCGGTTGCGAGGCTGGTGGAAGTTAGGGCCGCGGCGGCGGCGGTTGCCACGTGGTTGCCTGACACGCGGCTGCCGTGGGTCGTGAGCTCGCCGAACCAGGAGGCGGCGTTGTGCAGCAGCAGGAACGCGGCTTTGGAGGCGTGCACCGATGCATGGCAGGCGGCCCACCTGCAGGGGTGCCGTGGGCACGTGGAGCGGGTACGGACAGGGTTCCGGCCTTCGAGTCATTGGCTTTTCGAGGGCACTGGGGCGGCCTTGCAGGAATGCCAACAGGACGCTCAGTCGTTTAGGATCGTGGGGAGCTGAGGGCAGTGGGGCGGCCTAGTCAGTACTGATCAAGTCGGCATGGGTGGGCAGGAGAGGGCTGGGGAGGTGGATAGGGATGTACAGCCCCAGGACGAGTTGTCGTACAGTAGCCGGCAAGGAAAGGGGTGCTGGGAAGCAGTGCACTTTGACTTGCAGTCGTGCTGCAGGGCAGCGCGGTTCTAAACGCCAAGGGGGTTAACCTAGCAACCCCAATAAGAGGTGCATTGCGGTCAAAGGTTTGAGACCAGCGGGCTCAGGTCCCAGGGCCAGGGGCATGTTCACGATGGGTTACGTGCATACCTAGCTTCTTGACTGTTGACCGTCGAGGCTGCGACCGTCGCCCTCTCGTGAATCACTAAAAGAAGTGCCTCTAGTTTCTTAAATATGCCGTTATTGAGGAACGCCTCGAGCCAGGCTTTCGCCCATCCCGCTCTCTTTGCTTTGTCAGCGGTCTTCTGGCGATTCAGTTCAGTTTTGATTCCGGCCTTAGCTAGCGCAATTACTGCACTTGCTTGCTCTGCGGCTGTTGAAGACGATTCACCGGGAGTATACGCCTGGACGACACGGTCTGTGAAGCGCAGATAGCGGTCAAGGGACTTGCCCAAGGTAGTTGGGTTCATCCTATCATGAGCATACGAGATTTCTAAGCAATACAATAGCTAGTACTTCACTGTCCCGGAACTGCCGCAGAAGATGCAAGGTGCCGGGCTGCCGGTACACAACAGTACGGCATGCCATCCCGGTTTAGGCCTTCTGACCTTGCCTTGATTTGATACATGCGATGTACCTCCCATCACTGCATCCTGCTACACACTACAGTACGGCATGCCTGGCGACACCAATTACCTCCGTGCATGGCAGCCTAGCACCAGTCCCATCCGTAGCTGCATGGCTACCCAGCACCCATACGCACCCCTCCCCTAGTTTAAGCGGCCCTGCGATGCTCTCTCAGTGGTTGCAGACAACTGACCTCAGTACCCCAGTTTGCCCGCCGGGTGACAGCACATGCTCAGGGGCAGGGGCTCAGGGGCTCTCCCGTGGGGATCTCGTGCTCTTCCCAGCTGCAGCCACTTGCATCAAGGCCCGAATATGCCCCGTTCGCCCTGATCCGCCAAGCTTCGTCCACAAGCAGTGTCAAGTAGCGCCCCATAGCACACTGAATACCTTACGCTTGTTCTCAGTCCTTATGCGTGCTACTGCATCAGCATCGCTCCACTCTGCTCGTTGGTCTTTGCACCAAGGCCTATAGCCTGGATAGCCTCCCAGCCAGGCATGCTGCACGGGCACGCTGCGGCACAGGTGACAACGTGACATGCACGCGCTGTACTGACGGGGCTATGTGCAGGGGGTGCCAAGATTACTTGCGCCATGCTGGCACCGCCAACTGACCCTACATAGGTGCCGTACATGCTATTAGTAAACCCCAGGAAACCTGCCACGGTACCAGCTCACGTCCCATCAATTAGCAGCCCCATTCCTGCGCAATCCCAGCATATCCGCACACAGATCGGCAACGACCTCGTCCGTTCACGCACTGCTGTGCTTCAGTTACTCCTGGTCCACTTCGTATCTATCACACGAGCCCCCAGGAGCACGTGTCGCCTACCACCCTCAAGGTGCGTGGCCCACCACAAATCTCAGCCACACAGCTTCATAGGTGCCACAGGAATTGTCAAAAGAAGCCCATAGCTCTGTGCATGCCCCCGCCAAGCACTCATGCACGTGTACAGACGATGCCCCCTGCACCTGCAACCTCATATGCTTTTTTTTGCTCTCTAAGTTAATAGCGGTGGAAAGCCAGTTGCAGGAAGCGCAGGTTGGCTGGCGCGGCATGCAAGGATGCAGCGTGTCCCAAAAGACAACACACAGATCATGCACTAGGGCGGGCCTGCTTGATTACACACCGCAGCAGCGGAGTTATTGGCAACAAGACCACGCACACAACCCACAGCAGCAGTCACAAGCCCCGCCCAGCCCCATATGTACAGCCGCTGTTGCCCTGTCCACCCAGGTCCACCTGTTCCTGCTCCTGCCCCTGCACCACCGCGCGTCCACCACATCCTGCGGCTCTCATCAAAAGCGGGCGTAGCTGGGAATAATGGTGCGCGGGGGCCGCCGCCCCGTGAGGCAGGACCTTCGACCGCAAGCTTGCCACGCTGGTGCCACGTGCTGCCACGCTGGTGCCACGTGCTGCCACGCTGGTGAAGCGGCAGCAGCGGTCTCGCACCTCTGACCCCCCGCCCCTACCTCACCCCGTGCCTGCTGTGGGCCGGTGGCCTGCCCGCGTGCCGCCCAGTCAGTTGCGGTACAGGTACCGACCGGTAGCTTTGGGCGTACTCGCGATGGTGGAGGCGAAGGGGACGCCTGCAGCACTGCTAGAACGAGGCAACACACCGGCGGTGTTGCGGATGGCGGCCTTGGCCTGCCTAAACGTAAGGCGCTGGGCGTGCGCGGCAACATATCGAAACACGCACCTAGCTGCATGCATGCAGCATGCAGCGCAATTCCCCCGCGCCCGGTTGCTTGGGGCTGGGGCACAGGCTCGTGGCCCTCCACCCCCAGCTTAGGCGGCGTTGGCACGAGGCGCTTGTCGTGCCGTTCTGACCGGTACCGATACCGGTACCACACCACGTCTGAGGCGTGGTTGGTCTACGTTTGTTGGTCCTGTCGCGACTGCCTTGCAACCGGTGTGGAAGACGGTGCGCTTGCCTGATTCGCCGCTCTTGTGCTGGGCTGACACCCTGTGGCGGCTTTGCCACCCTCATGAAGGTATTCATGTACCGTGTGATTGTGCAGTTTTGGTCCCCTTCAGAGCTCAGCCCCTCCCAGCCGGGAAACAGGGTTGGTTCCGGCCAGGGGGTTTCCCATCCCCTCCTGTCCCTACGCCTTTTGCTGTACGGTTAGGGGTTAGGAGCAAGGTTGCCCCTGGGTGGGATTCGGTGCTTGCAACGCAGTGTCCTCTCGCTGGCCTCAGGTCTTGGGGGTCGTTGTCACACTTCCGCACGCCTCACACTAATTCCCCGTCTGCCTCGATCTCCTGCACACCAGTTCGCTTCGATCGCGTGCCTGGCCAGGTATGCCCAAGCCACGAGGCCAGTCCCGTTTAATGAGGCAGGCCGTGTATTGCATGTGTCCCCTTCAGTCAAGTAGCTCGGCGCTTAGGAGAGTCCATGTCCTTGTGTTGGTTGGGGCTTTCCCAGGGGAGGGGAAGCTTCCCCACCTCAGGGAGTAAGGCAGGGGAGCTCCCCTGGAGTAAGTAGCAGATGTTACAAGAGGGCCCAGGGTGAAGCATGCGGAGTCCAGTCCATGCACACCTAAGACCTGGTGTAACGTGTTCGTCTGGAGCTCTGGACCCTCATTTGGTTCCGTGCGGTTCCCCTTCCTATGCACGTGCCCTCTACCCCGCAACTGGCCTATTACTATACACTTGCATTGCAATACGTTTACCGTAGTCTCTGCAGGTCTTGTTGCATGGACGGTCTTGCTGTATGTCCCCTGTATTGAGACACTCTAGCCCGTCGTTCCGTGTGCCATACTTGTCCTACAATTTGTTCCGAAGCATCTCAGCTTATTAGACGTGAGCAACCGATACTACCTGTACCAACATCAGCAGCAGCTGAAGCATTACTGGAACGACCATGTGGCCGACGGGACTTTGCAACATGACCTATGAAACTGAGATCATTGCATGTATTATATAGCTGACTTGTGGAGCTGGGGTTGGCGAGGCCGTGTCGCCAGCGCCAGTCGCCGGCCATAAGCCCCGGGCGGAACACCTCCTATGTGCTGAAAGGGCCTGAAGAAGACGGCAACAACTTGGTTATGATGCCAAATACTCAGCAGAGTGTGCCTGTGCAAGTAAGCCTGGGACCACGTGATTTCGTCGAATTCCAGCCCCCCGCTCCAACAAACAAGCCCGTGCCTGTAGCAGCTAATGATACACATACGTTATATGATCTGCCTACGCCGCGTCATGGGCTGAGCGGTGGAAAATGCCTTGCTGTACTGTCGCCTACCCCACTAGCTACCCTGCCTGTCCTGTGCCCTGTGCGCTTTTGACCCATCAACTGCACGTTTACCACAGCCATGGAGAAAATTGTCAAGCACGCAACACTCCAGACGCCCAATGCTTTCTTACATTACCACTGTCGTCCTCGTTGTGCCGGCCCACCACCCCCAGCTCGCTGCTCAGAGTGGCGCAAGCTGCGGCTCGCAGCTCAATGCCACCAGGGCTATCGGGGACCCTCAGCCATGTGTGGTAAATGGCCACGCTACAGCCCACCGCCTGCTGTACAACGGAGCTAGCGGCCAGAGGGAAAGCCCGCAGTACGATGCAGCAACGGAGGTGTGGGCAACGGACACCACAGCGGCACTGGTGGACTCGGGGCCCGTTGCGCGGACAGCCCGCGAGGGGGCGAAACTGGACTTAGGGGATGGGCTGGACAAGGGAGCTGCAAGCGGCCCGGAGCAGGAGGTGGGTGCGCCAGTGCTGAAGGGCGGGAATTCCCGGGCATGCCGCTGTGGCCTTGGCAGGTGGCAAACAGGGCTGCTGGCGCTGTACGGTGCGTGTGCGCCTAGGACCTACCTTGCGGCATGCACAGTAGGCATTCAGGGCGTTTCAGTGGCCCTGCTTGCTGCCTGCGCTTGTTTTACTGCCACAGTCTCGTCCAAGCGAGACAAACGTTTCTCTGGATGCGCCAGGGCCAGGGACCACATAGGTGAACTCCGCCCAAGGCCCCTCCACCTTGCTGTTACAAGCCGTCCTGATCCCACCCCGCTTGCCGTATGGCGCAGGGGCAATCGGAGCTGGTGTCCACGTGCGACAGCTGTAGTATAACGCTTGGCGCATTGCCCATGATTCCCGCTGCGGCACCCCTGCGCCCCGCCAAGACTCACACGCGCGCGGGGGCCAAAGGGGGCGGGGCAGGCGGCTCGGGGGCCGAGGACCAGCCGGGGAAAGGCCCGGCGGGGAGTGGGAGCCCGTTCGATCGGCCTTCACAGCCGATGGCGTGCCATGCACCAAAGGTCAGGGCTTGCGGTGTACGGCTCTCTGTGCTCTGTGATGGCTGGCCGGCACTCGCTTACAAGGAGAGCTACAATCTTTCGTCTCACCCGACCTGTATGTTGATGAGGAAGACATTGTGTTCAGACCCCATACCGGTACGGCATTGCATGCCCTCCGTCGATGCGACAACGCCTGCCTGCCCCCGCTTGGCACTCCAGCCTCCAGTCCCTCCGAAGCGCCCGTATCCTCTTTGCAGAGCGGGTTGACCAGGCAGCAAGACAGTTGTACTGCAATCGTTATGTTGATACGAAACGCCTGCCTGCCTCCGCTGAGCACCCTTAACCTGTGGCCTCTAATCAATCCGCACATTATGCGTGTACATCATGTATTATGCAGAGCGGGTTGAGCCGGCAGCAAGACAGCAGCGGCCGCGGGACTCAGAGCGACAGCGCGGAGTGGGTGGACACGGTGACGATGTGGAACAGCGTGCAGACGCGGGGGGAGGAGCTGCAGCGGCGCCGCCGCCTGCATCCCACCTCCTCCAGCTGCACGGGGGTGGACTGGATGGCGGGGCCGAGGCGCCTGCAGAAGCGCGTGCGGACGCAGGTGCGGGCGGGGGAGGAGGGATGGGGGAGGGGGTGCTGCGGTCCGGGGTAGGGGGTAGGGGGGCTGGGGAAGAGGGCGATGTCTCAGGCGCGCTGCCGATAGTGCGCCGCCAGGGCTGGTTGCCGTTCCGCCACCACGCAACGCCGCTCACACCTAGCACTTGACTTCCCAACCCCCGCCCGCCAACCGACAACCGCCAGCCGGCCCACAGCTGGTGGTCATGGCGGGGGCGGTGATGGAGGGCCCGACGACGATGCCAAGACGCCTTGCCGAACGTAACACTTACCTGGCTGGTGCTCTGTTTCCCACCCGTCTGCTTTCCAACCGCCCCCCAGCTGGTGGTCATGGCGCGGGTGGTGGTGAAGGACCCCATGACCGCCATCATACCGCTGGTGGTGCTGGTGTGCCTGCTGGCGTTCGGGCTGTGGGGCGTGTTCTCGGTGGCCTACGCGCTGCGGGACGGCCGCCGCCAGGCAGCCATCAACGCCGCGCAGGACCTCAGCCAGACGCTGACCAGGTGCGGGTGTAATAACTTCAACCAATGTATTCATTGGTTGTTCTTTGAGCTATATTTTTTACAATAGGGACGGCTGCCGCCAGCACGCCGACCTCAGCCCGACGCTGACCAGGTGCGGATAACAAGCCGCTTCGTTTCCTCGTTCTTTGTTTCAGCAGAACAGTAGTGGCGGGCCGGAAGGGATGGGACAGACGCGGAGACGAAGGTCAAAGAAAGGCGCAATTCGGATGTCTGGCTGGGTGCCATGGGGAATGGGCCGGGTACGGGCATTGGAAGATGTTGGTGGGTGTTGTGTCAGGCCAAGCGCTGCTGCCTGGCTGCCTGGCCACCGTTTGTCCTACTCACCACCACCGGCATACCTGGAGCTTGGTTCTGTAAACACTCCGAAAGGCAGTCACCTGAGCGGCATGCATAAAGTATCCACCCCACGTTGACGCACTGTTCCCGACATACTGTGCCGACGAAAAGTCCCAAACCGCCTTGTCACGCCACCTCCCCCCAGCCCTATGTTTCAGGCCTCAACCCCGTAGCCCCTAACCCCTTCCCGCCCGCATCTGCCCCCACAGCCACATCCTGGCAACAGTAGCACCTGCCAGCACCGCCAAGATGATGATCCTATTACCTTCATGCCTTCCTACCGCCACACCCCAAACCCGCCCCTGCCCCTAACCCCGGTTCCCCACCCACCCCCTGCCCCACGCAGCCACATCCTGGCCACGGTGGCGCCCGCCAGCACCGCCAAGATGATGATCCTGCTGGAGCGGCAGGTGCCGGCTGTCAGCGCCTCCTTCCACCGCCTGGCGCCGGACCTAGTGCGCAAGGAGACGGCCAACGACGCGGTGCTCACCATCATCCTGGCGCCGCAGGGCATCATTACCAGCATCATACCCGAGCCCGCGCCGGACAACCCGTGGTACCAGGTGGGCCGCGGGTGGACACAGCAGCTGTGGGAGGTTAGCGGGGGCAAGGCGAAACAAGTCTGGGCCAGCACCAGACAACCCGTGGTACAGGGTGGGCGGGTGGTGAGGGCACGGTCCGGTGGGGCCTCCGCAGGGTACTTTCATCAGCAGCGAATCCAGAGCCAGCGGAGAACAACCCGTGGTACTAGGTGGGGCCGACGTACCGTATGGCAGGCAGCCAAAGGGCCGGTGGTGGGAGGGTGCTGGGGGAACAGTGTGGCAGGTAGCAGGTGGGGCATTATCACCAGGAACGAGTCTGAGCCCGCGCCGGACAACCCGAGGCATCGGGTGGGCCGCGAGAGAGGGCATGGTGTGTAGGGCGTCCGCAAGGCACTGTCATTAGCAACAATCCAAACCAGCCCCGGACAACCCGTGGTGCAACTGTTGGGCGGCTGGTGGGGGCCGTGTGTGGCAGTAGGTGGGCGGCTGGTGGGGCCAGCGGTCGGCAAGCAGCGTAACTTGCAAGTGACAAGCGGAGACATGGTTAGAGTAAGCTTAGGTGGAGACCGAGCGGAGGGTACCGGTAAGCAGGTGTGTGAACGCGGCTCTGCGGTGGGCAACTGGTGTCGTGGTTGACCAAGCGGTTGCTGCATTCGTACCATGGTGAGCCACCTTGTCGAGCCACCAAAATGGCTGACGTGTAGAATATAGTTTTGGTGCAGGCTCACCGTGTGCCACCGTGTACCCCATGCTTGCTTCAGGTGTACAACTACAACCTGCTCAACGAGACCCGGTGGCGCAACGACGCCCTGAAGACGATACGCAACTACCGGCAAGGGATGGTCATGACTGGGCCGTCCACGTAAGCCCCCGTAAATGGGCCGGGTACACCGGGCCAACGGCGGCACGGGGGCAACGGTTGCCAAGCCACACGCGCACCCAACCCTGTCTTACAACATGGTCTTGGCCACACATGACTGGGACGCCTATGTAAGTTCCCTGAGAAGGAGCCTGGCCGAGCCGAGGAGCTGGGTACACCAGGCCAACGGCGACACTTGAGGGGGCATCGGTTACCAAGCCACACGCCACCAACCCTGTCTCTGCAACCCTGTCTTGGCCACACACTTATCAGCTGACAAGTGGTAACACCATTCCTGAACTGGCCCCTTGATGTAATCATTGGTGCCCCCAGGCTGCGCGTGGGCAAGATGGGCCTCGTGACGCGCTACGCTGTGTTTGTGGCCAACGCAACGGAGGGCGAGCTGTTCGGCGGCCCTGGTCCCGCGTACGAGTGCGGGGACCTGTGCTGGGAGCGCACGGGGCAGCTGGAGGACGGCACACCTGTGGGCAACAAGTTCTGGGGCTTTGCGCAGCTCGCGGTGAGGCCGTGGGTTGGGGGGTAACCGCATAGCGGCAGCGTGAAGGAACCGGAAGTCAGGAGGGGCAGGGGCTGATACTCGCATGTGTGCTGGGGCAGCAGCTGCAGGGGAACCGGGTGGCGTTACGAGCTTACGTAGGAAAAGGGGTCAGGGGCACACTAGGTTTAGGGAACAAACTACCATCTCATCGGATTTGCTTATCCGCATGGTAAGATTCCTTCCTCGCCTTGTTGTTACGTGTCAGAACCTTGTATCGGCGGCGCTCTGCAGGTGGACTGGGAGGTGCTGACGCGCAACGTGTCACGGCTATACGATCTGTGCGACCGGGACGGGATGGTGAGTGAGGGCGTCGTATGCCGTACATTATGTACGACACTGTACGGGAGGGAGGCGTTACAGTTACCGTAGTCTATCGAGCCATGGCGCCTGCGTGTTGGATTTTGTGGTAGTGGGGACCCTACCGTGCATGGCAAGGAATGCCAGGCGGCACACGGTCGGCTCCTCGTGCACAGGTGCAGTTAGGTTGTCCTGCCGCGTGGGTTAATGGGTTAATGTGCCTTTTCCAGCATGGCTACACCGGTGTCCGTGGCAGCAAAATGCACAGGGCAGCTACCAGTGTGCATCATGCGCTCATGATTCGGCGCCAGTTGGGTGCCCACTACCGTACCGGTTCGTCCTGATGGTGAGGCTAACCAACCCCTATGTACGGCTCGTACGACAGGCGTTCAAAATGACGTACATCGACCCTGTGACGGGCGAGAACCGCACCGTCGCGCACTCGGAGAGCTGCGGCAGGGTCGGGCGGGACCCCGTGTGGGTGCACGTGGACGTCATGTGAGTGGGGGCGGGCGGGCGGGCGGGGTTCTATTTTTCGAATGTATTCGTTTTATAATGTATGTATGTGATTTCCGGTCACCCCCTGGCACAAGGACCCCGTGTGGTGCACGTGGACGTTGTGTTGGCGTAGGGCTGGGTTGCATGGCGGTGTGGGTTGCATGGCGGTGTGGGTTGCATGGCGGTGTGGGTTGCATGGCGGTGTGGGTTGCATGGCGGTGTGGGTTGCATGGCGGTGTGGGTTGCATGGCGGTGTGGGTTGCATGGCGCAAGGGTGACAGCCAGGGGAGCGGCGTGCGGGGCATAGGCCCAAGGACTCATGAAAAGCCCTGGCAACCCCCGAGTACAGCACCTTCCGCAGGTGTTGCCATCATGGGCAACACCTCAACATGCAAGTAACGCCCTGTCCTGTCCTATTCAGCCTGATCACAGGTACCTTGTGCGTGCTGCTACCCTACCTGTAGGTTGAACCACTGGGTGCTGGCGGTGACGGACCGGCGCGGCTGGATGCCCGACTGGCTGCCGCTGGTGGTGGCGGTGGTGGTGGTGGTGTCGCTGTGGGTGTCGATCGCCATGGCCGTCATCATGATCAACAGGCGGGAGCACATGTGGCTGCTGCAGGCCATGCTGCCCAAGAAGGTGCGGGATGGGGGCGACGATGGCGGGATGGGGGCGACGAATACACAAAGCACCGGTGCACGATATACAGGTATGTTGTTTTGTCCGGCGGTCGGCTCGGGACAACACCTGGGGGAGCGGGGTTCTATTGTTTTGTCGATTGTGCGATGCTGGTTTGACACCTAGCGGGTGAGCGATGTCATGGAGACAGATCTTTGCGCTTTGCGACCATGCAGCCCCCACCCCATCCCTCAACGATTTAGCTGACCGTGTGCCGTACCTACTTAAGGCACGCCCCCTGCTGAGCTCCCTTGCGCTCTGTGCCCACCGCCACGCTTGCAGGTCATCGCCACGCTGCGGCGGGGTGAGGACTACTTGGAGGCCTTTGAGAACGTGACGGTGCTGTTCAGCGGTAAGCGCTTCAAGTTATCTCATACAGCCCTGTCCAAATGCGCCTATGGCCCTTGCTTGTAGCTCTCCGGACGCGCCCTCCTGGCCTTGTGCAGCTGTAACTGGCAAAGGCGCGCCATATGCGGCGCGCCCTGTGAACCGTGCGTGTTCGCCTTGACCGCACCGCCTGCGATTTACCGTACAATGGTGCCGTACCCTGCCTTGCCGTACTGCCGTACAGATGTGGTGTCGTACACCACCCTGGCGTCGGAGATGGAGCCGCTGCAGGTGGGTGCGTCGGACGGGCGGGCGTGGGTCGTTCGGCAGAGCCCAACTTCCGGAAATCCGGACTTGTCTGGGCTACGGCACCCCTACCCGGACAACGACCGTTTTTTTGTCAGTTGTTGTTCAACTGCTGCGCCTCTACCTGGTCACCGGTGCCGCACTTGCTGAGTAGTGCTAAACTGGACAGGTGAGGTACGACATGTTCGACAGCAGCTGAGGTGCGGAACCGGCCTGCCGTACAGGTGGTACGGCTGCTGAACCTGATGTACTCCGCGTACGACGCGCTGGTGGATGACTACGCCTGCTACAAGGTGGAGACCATCGGAGACGGTAAGCCCGTCTCATGCATAAGGACACCCGACGCCATCCATCTCCTCTTCCTGCCCCCTCCTCTTATACACCCCGCCGGTGTGCACGGCACCTGCACGTGTCCGCACCGTACATGGCCGTGTGCGGGACGCAGCCCCAAGCTTCCGTGTATCCACGTGCCGGTAACCCTGGCACCCACCCTGCCCCAGCGTGCCCACGTGCGCATGCAGCCTTCATGGCGGTGCGCGGCACCCAGGGGGTCGAGCCCCTGTATCCCGCATTCGTCCTGCAAGGCTCCCCATTCCCGTGCTCTCTGCCCGTGCAGCGTTCATGGCGATGTGCGGCATGCAGGGGCAGGACCCCGTGGCGGCCGCGGCCATGTGCCATGTAGTCACGTAACAATGCCACGTGCCCTGTCCCCACGTGTCCGCAACCTTCATGGCTGTGTGCGTCACCCAGGGGGAGAATGTGTGTGCCAAAGATTTCCCTGCCATTCACCCTGCCCACACCTGTCCACAGCCTTCATGGCGGTGTGCGGCACCCAGTCCAAACCCTCCATCTGGTTCCATGTCCTACCACTCATCCTGCTCACGCGTGCCCACACGTGTCCACGTGCCCCCGCAGCCTTCATGGCGGTGTGCGGCACGCAGGGGGAGGACCCCGTGGCTGCAGCCGTCAAGGTGGCCCGCCTGGCGCAGGCCATGGTGGCCCGCACACGCGAGCTGGTGTCGGCGGACGGGCAGAAGGTGCAGATCCGCATCGGGCTGCACAGCGGGCCCGTGGTGGGCGCCGTGCTGGGATTCAAGATGCCGCACTTCTGCCTGTGGTGAGTGGGATGGTTGAATTATAATATTAATTTATTGATCACTATCTGAAAAAGACACATTTTATTGCCAGCGCTTCTACCTACCTATGGTGGGCGCCGTGTGCTGGGATTCAAGATGCCGCACTGGTGCCTATGGTGGGTGGCAGGACTGTATTGCACTGCGCTTCCTGCAAACCGGTTTGGTGGGTAACAAGGCTGTACTACACCGCACTTCCTGCCTGCTGGTATGGTGGATGGCTGAAGCACGGCTGGGCCCACCTTGCTCGGCCGCTAGGGCCTACGACTGTGGATTAATGGTTCAACGTTTCACCGCTTTCTAACGTGTTGCACTCGGACCGCAGCGCCGTGATGTGCCCGAGGACAAGTTTGCACCAGAACATGTAGCGCTGTGCATACGTGTTCCGTCCAGTGCAGTAACCCACCAAGCAACAACTGAACGCCCGTTCCTGCCTTGGCCCCCGCCCCATGCAACCCTTTCCGACCTTGCGCGGCGCTAACTCACAGCGGCGACACGGTGGGTCGTTGGGTTGTGTGGCAGGGGCAGCAGCACAACCTGGTGTCGCAACAGGGTCTCGAGTCGTGTGTGACTGCGGCACCACCACTGGCGCCTGCTGACCGCCACTGCTGCCCCGCCACTGGCCGCTGGCCATCTTATTGCAAGCCATCATCAGCGCTGACCCTTTTCCCAGCACCCACCCGATCAGCGCTGACCCCTTTCCTAACCAACGAACCCCGCAAGCTGTTAGGTCACGCCAGCGCATAATCCTGCCTGTCCACATCATACCGACTGAGTACCGTTCAAATGCCTTTTGAAAAGTGCAGGTCAACACGGCCAACCGCATGGAGTCCAACAGCAAGCCATCATATCAACACCACTCAATATCAATCAATTAATATCAATTGCCTTATTGTACATTGCAGGTCAACACGGCCAGCCGCATGGAGTCCAACAGCAAGCCCATGCGCGTTCACGTCAGCGACGCCACGCAGCGCCTGCTGGCAATGAGCGGGGAGCGCTTCGCCTTCGAGGAGCGAGGGACCATCGACGTCAAGGGCAAGGTGAGATGCGGGAGAGGTGAAGATTGGAAAAGATGAAGGGCAAGCTGGGTTGTAGAGTGGCGTGTGGCCGGTACCCCGACCTGTCTTGTAATGGCCCTAGGGTGCGTGAAGGGAAGCCGGAGGCGCGGGTCGATGGACGGCTAGGGTGTGGCTCACGGGTCTGTGCACGGCACGCTTGCCCCGGTAGCTCCACGCGCCGTCGTACCAACTACTGCCCGTACCAACCGTCGTGTCGTACCAACCGTCATTTCCCCCAGGGCAAGATGCACACGTGGTGGCTGCTGCCCGACAACGACCCGCAGCCGGGCCCAGCGCCGGGCGACGCCCCTGCTGCACACAGCCATGCCCCCACCAGCACCGACAAAGGCGGCAACGGCGGCAACGGGAACGGTAACGGTAACGGAAATGGAAGCTGCGGCGACCCGTGCCGCCGCGCCTCCTCCTCCCGCCTATCGTTGCAGCCGGGAGACTCCGACACGCTGCCGCCGCTGCAGAAGTCGCCCGTGGCGGCGCCGCTGACGCCCCGGCGGCCGTTCCTGTACGGCAGCCGCCGCGGCGACTCTAACGCGAGCATTAGCACGGACGGCGGGCGGCACACGGGCGGGTCCGTGCTCTGGGGCGCGGCAGGGGGGCTGCCGGCGTCACCTGCCTCCGGGTCTGTGGACCTGATGCCACCCTTTGCGCGGTCCAAGTCAAAGGCGAGGGTGGACCTGCGGCTGTTCCAGGCGGGGCAGGGCAAGGGCCAAGGCTGATCCAGCACTCGGGTGGAAGGTGCGTGCGAAGGGCTTATGAGGTCAGGGGCGCTGAGCACTGGCGGCAGGTGGGACAGTTGAGGTGCAGTGAAAGGATTGTTGTACTGGATGAGCTGGGAAAGATGCAGGAATGGAATGAGAGCCGATTCGGCGCGTGTGGAGGTGCGTGAGGTGCGCGTTAGGACAGGAGCGCGGAGCATTATTAGCGCCATGCAAGGATGATGAGTTACCGCCTAAGGGCTTGTTGTGCTGATAAGCTTTCCATATACAGCATGAGTCGAGTTGGTTGTGACACCGCTAGTGCCACCAAGGTGGCGGTGTCGCAAGCGTTGTGCACCGCATTTCGGTACGATGGCTGGTTGATCCTATACCTAATGATGAGCGGCTGTTTCCGGTCGCATTATTCAAATTGCAAGGGGGGTTGGCCCACGAGCAACTCCCTTGCTTACTGCACACTTGTGGAGCCCCATATCAGGATGCGTGTGGGTGTTACTGTATAGCGTCGGGGGAAATGGTTGCACGTGAGTCAATCATTGCCATGTGCACAGGTACGCAGGTTTCCCCTTTCGATGCTGTAGGATTGATGCAGTGCAGGACAGGGGAGCCTCCCCTCGTGCAGGTGTATTAAAGCATGGATCAACACAGGATGAGGGCCCCTTTCGCCGTGAACGCGGCCGGTTCAACGTTTTGGGTAGACTCAGACTCTTGGTCGCAGCGTTTTGTCATTGTTGCGTGCTTGCTTGGGCAACTGACGTGCGTACACGGACATACATGAAACTAAGCGCATGAGAGGAACTTGGGCTTTAGCATATGCTGCGGGAGCATGCGCGTGCATGGACTGTTGCTGCGCATGACACTTGTATGGAGATCGTGCTGAAGCAAACTCGCTGTGCTGCGCGACGCGGCGCAGTTTGCTGGGGTTGTATGTACTAGCACAAGGCAGAGATGTACCAGTCGGTACCAGTTGAAGCGAACGTGCTGAGGTTGCGTGGTGAACAGCACAAGTCAACCAGGCACAAGGCGAAGTGAGCCTGCTGTGCGCTTCCCTGGTGTGTTGCATCCCAGACGACAGTTAATTGCTCGGCCATTGCCGTGCGGACGGACGTGCGACGTGTGGGCGGAATAAATAATGCTGGCGCACTGCGGGCGAGGATGGACCAGCGCATGCAATACGCTGGTAATTGATGTTGCGGTGCGACTGGTTTAGCGCTAGGCTTGCCAATAAAGCTCCTGGACAACCGCAACACGCGGACTAGGGGTTCGGGATACTAGGTCCTGGGACTGGCAGTGCTGGGTCTCAGGCATGGCGCTGGGCGGCTGGGCGGCTGGGCTGTGTGAACGCAGGGGCAACAGCTCATGTGATGATCTCCCCTGCAGGCGAGTTGTGTTCCGCATGCCCAAGCCTTGCGCCCTGCCATGCTTCGTGCAGTAAGGCGCATGGGTAAACAAGTGATGCGCACTCACGGGGACCACTTTGCATTGCCCTGTACATTGTCGGACGGGTGTTGTGTACGGACGTGTCCTTCGTGTCGGTATGCGGCTGTCGCGCAAAGGAACTGTTGCTGTTGCTCCCTACCCCGCTGAGCTATATCATACTATGGGGTGTTGGCCCAACAGGCGTTTAATGAGCGCATTATAGACTCTCAAAAGCCAAGCCTGTGTCCAGCACTTGCAGCACATCTTGCACAAAGGGTTGTCCACACGGTTACCTACTGCGGAGTGTGCAAGATGCGCATGACAAGCGTGAACCTATAACTTGGTTTGGTTCGGCTTGGTTTTCTACAGGGGACCCCTTCGGTCGGGGTGTCGTATCACACCCACCACCCCGAGAGGGCAACGAGACAGCTCTCCCGAAGCAAAAAAGCCCGCTGCTGCCAAGGCTTAGTCGCGGCCAGGGCACCACACCATGAAGCCCTACGCACAGGCAGTCAAGTACGTAGCACGGCAAGAAATCGGGCAGAGTGAAACAGTAACTGTAATGTGCTCATACTCCGAGTAGCATCTGGGATTTGAGGGGTAGTCGTATGGCAGTATGGCACAGGTGCACCGCTTGCGTGCGGCGGTGCGGGGCCCAGCCGGCAGCGGCCCCTGCTCAAGTGTCAGCTTGCTGAGCACCTAGTGAGCTGATGTCTTTCCTTGCCACCCGTAGGCCAATGGGCCAAGGGGGACTGCCGTACGCACTGCCGGCAGGCCACATGCATATCGCCGACTGCATTCGACAGTGGTTTGAGCGCAGGTTTGCTGAGCATAGGCAGAGTTGCTAGCGTGACATACGTTGACAGCTAAGGCACCACGCTAAGGCACGCTGCCATCCGTTGACGTGCCTGCTGACTTGCTGAGCCAACCGATGTAGGGCCCCAAACACCATTACGCTGCATTACAGCACGTGCGCCACACCGTGATCCGCACAATGTGCAGCTGGGCCCTGCTTTACACGGCGGCGGCGCGGCGCTTTGGCAAACAAACTCGTCGATCGAAGCGCCGTATGTTCAAATTTAGCCGCATAACTGGGCCGCATATGCACTCCCGAGCACCGCAGTCCGTGCCTAATCACCGCACCGCAAGCATGAGCCGTTGAGGGTTGAGCCCCTCCCGCACAACCGCCAGGCGAGCCCACCGCCGCCCTGACTTGCAGCTTCCATTGTGCGATGCGCCTACATCCTCCTGCACGAGCAGTCGAGCACCCACACTGCTTCGTTTCGCCAAGGGGCTGCGCGGCAGTGCTGCAGGCCACAGAGCCTCGCGGGTACCCTCCAAAATCGTCCAAACACAGCTTGCGCATCCTACCAACCACAGCTTGCGCGTTGCGCCGCCACCACGGACCACCACCACCCACACCTCGCTGCTCACGAATAAAGGGAGGTCCCAGGTGTCCGGTGCGCACAATTGGACGTTGTGCACCGTAGCCACAAGCCCCGTCTCCAGGCCCCACAAGCCATCCGCGTGAACCTTACACCAGCTTCCCAGGTCCCATGACCCTCGCAATGCCTATCTTTCGAGCGCTCAGCCCTTTCCTATGCCCTTCTTCGTACCCACTCCCGCCACGGCACTCTCGCTCCATCTCCTTGGATTGCCTCATCGTCCGTTGACCCTCGCCCGTCACGCTTACCCTGAGCTCACACGTGCTCTCACAACCTATCTATGCAACCTCGCCACGTTGCCCCTCTCCCTGGTGCCTTCCAAGCCACTCCCTTTGCAACGCAGGTAGCGGCATCGTTCCATGTGACCCGCCCGCCACAGATCCACGGGCCAGGGCGACCTGAGTTCCGAACGCCTCGTCAGCTAACAGCCCCACGTGCCGGGACGGCCCTGCCTTTCCCATTGACCCACCAGCTCACAGACCCACGGGTCGGGGTGCCCTGCACGCCCCCCACTGATCCGCCAGCTCACAGACCCACGGGTCGGGCGGCCTGCGCCTGGATGGCAGCACGTGCCATGGCCCGGTCGCTCTCGATCATGGAGTGCAGGAAGAACTCCCCTGCCTTGTACGACGATCGAACCATGGGTCCGCTGGCCACGTAGCGGAACCCGATCTCCTCCTGCCCGTACTTGCGCCAGTACTCGAACTTCTCGGGCGTGACGTACTCGACCACCTGCCGTACCACGACACAAGGGGACACGGGGGCACGTGTAAGTGTTGACCAGGCGAGCGTTCCTCCCGAGACGGAGGGACAGGAACGCAAATATTCCTGCGGGCGCCTTTGGTCACCTCCCTCTCCTTTCAACCCCGCCTTCCCCCCGCCCCCAAACCTGCTCCCCGCCCACTCTCTCCACTCCCACCGCTCCCACCACTCCCCCTAATCCCGGCCCATGGCCTCTAAACCACCTGCCATACCACGACACCGGGACACGGGGGCACGTGGACACGTGTGGGTGCGGAGTACGAGACGCTATAGGCTGGTTCATTGCAGTTGGCTCCCACAATTGCCATCGTGTACAGTACTTGAGCGTGCAGGTAACCCCCGTGGACCGCCCCTGAGGCGGTAGGGCATGCAAAGGATGTAAAAGTGCAACAATTGTATTAAACATCTCGAATTACCTCGCCCTCATTTCGACCACGCCTCCCAATCCCGCAGGCATTATGGATTGCCTAGTGCTCCCGTCCCCAGCTAGAATCCCGCTCCCGGTCGGCTCCCACGACACTCTTCCTGCTTCAATTGCCCCCAATCCCGCCCCACAGCAACGCCCATACCAAGCCCGCTTGCCCGCCTGTGTCCCCGCCTGTTCCTCGTTCACCCACGCCCTTTGCCCACGCTCCCGTCGCCCCAGCGCCACAACCGACAACCCATCATCCCACCCCTCACGCCTGCCTCCGTCTCCACCCCCGATAACGATCTCTCCCAGCCACCCCAGCCAAACTTCACTCCGCTAGCAACCCAGCCTACTGATGTACGTCAGCACTGTACGGCACCCACTGGCAGGCGGCGCGCCACCGCTCCCGCCTCCCCACCACCCTTCCAGCCCCGGTGCCTCCAGTCTCCACCCCCGCCCCCTTCAACCCCAGGTATCCCCTCCCCGTCCGCTCATGTACGGCAATTATTACGGTACAGCACCCACCGGTGGTTGGCGCAGCGTAAGCTGCAGGGACGTGCTGCGTCCCCCTCTCAGCCCCAATCCCTTAGCCCACGCTCCTTTGCCCACGCTCCTTCCTTGACACCCCCTTGCCAAGCTCCCGCCTCAGTTACCCCTGCCCCGCCACCATGGTTCTGCCCCCGCAGCATCTCAGCCTCCGCCGCTGCCCCCGGGCCCTAATCCCCATGCATCCAGGCCATTCCCTGCGTCCGCCGCCAGCCCCGCCCCCTGCTGCCGTACTACAAGCCGTACGGCAGGTGGTGCGGCGTAGGCTGCGGGTACTTACCGCCTTCCCAGCTATGCCCCCATGCGCTGCCCCCGCCTACGTCACCCCTGCCCCCGCCGCCCCGCTCCTACCCCGCATGCAACCCAGCCCCCGCCGCCACCCCCGGCCCCAAATGCATCCCGACCATTCGTGCACCGCTACCGCCCCACCAGCACCCCCAACCCCCGGCTGCCGTACAGCAATCCGTACGGCAGAACCCATCTGCAGGTGGTAAGGCGGCGTGGACTGCAGGTGTGCGTCGCCTTTCATTTGCAGTCCGCGCCCCTATGCCCACAATCTTTGGCGTCCACCCCGCCCCGTCACGCCCCGTCCCTACTCCCACCTCGACCCCCGCCGCCGCCCCCGCCGCCGGCCCCGGACCCCCCATGCATCCCGCGCATTCCCACACCCCTACCCGCCCCTCCTGCGGCCCCAAACCCCCGCCCTGCCGTACGGCAATCCGTACGGCACAACCCACCGGCAGATGGTGCGGCGTGGGCTGCAGGTACTGCCCTAGCGTGAAGATGTCCACGCCGACCGAGCGCAGGTCGCACATGGTGTCGATAATCTCCTCGTCCGTCTCGCCCAGCCCCAGCATGATGCTGGATTTGGTGTACACGCCGCACTCCTTAGCGGCCCGGAGCACATCCAACGTCTGCATGTAGCCGGCGCGCGGGTCGCGAACGCGCTTCTGCAGCCGATCCACCGTCTCAACATTGTGCGCGTAGACGTCCAGCCCCGAGCGCGCCAGGTGGCGAACCGCGTCCAGGTCCCCCCGGAAGTCGGGCGTCAAGCACTCGACTAGGATGCCCGGCTTTAGCTCTTTGAGCGTGCGGACGGTTTTGGCAAAGTGCTCCGCCCCGCCGTCGGGCATGTCATCGCGGTCCACGGATGTCAGCACGACGTAGCCGACGCCCCAGGAAGCAACCGCGCGCGCGGTGTTTACGGGCTCGTCGGCGTCGGCTGGAGGAGGTGTGCGGGCGGTATTGACTGCGCAGAAGCGGCAGCCGCGGGTGCAGGTGTCGCCGAGGAGCATGATGGTGGCGGTGGCCAGCTCGCCGTTCCAGCACTCGCCGATGTTGGGGCACTGCGCCTCCTCGCACACCGTCGCAAGCTTCAGCTCGCGCATCTGCGACTTGAGCCCTTCGTAGATGGTGCCCTGCGGGGCCCGCTGGCGGAGCCATGAGGGTTTGCTGGAGTTGGGCAAGGAGCCCAGCGCGGGGCCGAGCAGGCCCGACGCGTTGGTCGGAGGTGGCGTCGGTGCAGTCTTCTTCTTTAGGTGCTGCTCCGCCAGGGTCGCGAGCGAGGGGTCCTTGGCGACGGCCATGCGCACGAGCTCCTCGAACGCATCGATTTGGGGCGTCATGTCCACGTCGTCATGGTCCCCATGCTGCTCTGTTACAGGCGCGCTTGCCCGTAACAGCGGGCTCCGCCGACTGCTGCTGCTGCTGCTCTGGCATAGGCGGGGCCGACCGAGGGATTGCCGCTGCCGCCCGCATACTGGCCAAGCGCCCGCGCGGCTGTTGTGGCTGTGGATTATCATTATTGTTGTCTATTGTAACAATGTATCACAGCAGCAGTCTAGGTAGCCATGGCGCAACGCACTTCAAGGTGGAGCAAGCGTTAGCTATGAACAACCCGCCCTCAGCAGCTCAGTAAGTGAACAAATATTATCAAAGAAGTATGCAACAGGTGCTGTAAAGTTACAGGCGCTCGAACATGACTTTCCCCGTCCTCAGCGCCATCGTGGCCCTCGTGCTTTGCCTGCGCCCTGATTGACGTCAATCCAACGCTGATCGTCAATGCACATATAGCTCTGAGAGCTCTCACTGTACTACTCTCCGCTACAGAACACACACGGCACACGACGGCCCAGACAAAGACATCTCCGCTAACCGCCTGCCGATGATGCTCCTCCAAACTCGTGTTAGCGCGGGCATCGCCCGCCCGCGCGCCTCCGTCCAAACCAGGAGAGCTGTTGCCACATCGGCAATGCCCGATCGGACTCTTCACACGGCCCTCGCCGGGGCGTGTGCCTCGCTGCTGCTAGCTGCGCAGCCTGCAACCGCTGCCGGCATCGAGTCGATCGACCTGCTGCCGGAGAGCATCGAGACCCCTTCTGTCTTCGCGGGGATGGCGCAGGAGCAGAAGAGCAAGCTGGATGCCGCTGACGAGGTGTGAGGGGCACTCAGCTGCAGTAAGGAAGTGCAGCAACCACATGTGCACGCTACAACACAAGTACACTAGGGCGACAGTCCCTGCACAGGGCGGACTCACAGGCGGACTCAAGGGGGCCTTGCCCTGAATCACTCCAGTTGCACCCACTGAACACAACTGATATTTAAGGACACATGGGCTGTAGCCATGCACTTATCTACAGCAGCGTGTTCAATGCTGTGTTGCCAGGATGTGGTTGAGGGCGCGTGGGTTATTGACCTTTGTGCGCCAATCACGGAAGCAGCGGTATGGCGCCGAAACCGAGCACCATCCACCGGTTCAAACCTGCCCTGTGCCATCACCCCACACATGGCACCTCCGCACCGCTCCTGCCACGCGTTGCCGTGCCACTGCTGCCCCTCGTGTCGAGATCTAGTGCTGAGCTGCTGATCGTCGCCACGCTGGGCTGGCTCCACTGTCACGTTGCATTGCCGCTGCTTCAACGTGCGGCCCGCAGCTATGAGCCACTCACTGCCCGTCGTGTATGTACCGGGTGCTGCCATGCCGGTCTCACATGGCCTATCTGCTGTAGACTACCATGATGTACGGCAATGTTCTTCTGCTGCTGCTTCCACGTGCGGCCCTCAGGCGTTCCAAAACAGCAGCACCCTGAAGGAGCTGCTGGCCCGCAGCGAGGCCAACAAGGCCAAGAACAAGAAGGACATGTGAGTTAACGGGCAGCAGCAGCAGCAGGGGCAGCAGCAGAGGCAGCTGCACTTGGTGCAGCAGCAGGGGCAGCAGCAGGGGCAGCAAGCAACAATGGCAGCTGCGGGTGCAGCTGGCGTGCATGGGTGCCATGTGCCAGTCAGCCCATGCCACGCGGCTGACCCTTCGCATGCCACGTGGCACCGGCACGCCGCGCCCTGTCAGCTGCCACGTGCCTCACACCTCTTGCACGTACGCGGTATTGTTGCACGTCCTCGCGCAAAAACGAGGCCCTGGCGATAGGACGTGGGTTACGGAGGCGCGAGATACTCGTAGCTGCATAACCGTGGCAATGCAGTTGATGGACTCACCCCAACGCTACCCCGAGCAAGCCCAACGCCAAAGCCTATGCAGCCACAGCACGCCTGTCGGGCGCACGTTCCCCTCCGCGTCCGACGCCCAACGCTTAATGTGCCCCCGTGCGCTTCACTTCACCCCTCCCAAGACCCCGCAATCCAACGCGCTTTCCCTATGGTCCACCTCGTTACTTCCTTCTGTTCGTTCCCCTCCGCCTTCAGCCAGGACAAGTACTGCTGCCGCTGGTTCCGCACAAAAATAGGAATTAAAAATAAATATTAAAATGATAAATTCAAGTAAGAATACCCCAACTCCCCTACGCCTCCCAGCCAGAACAAGTACTGCTACCGGCAGGCGGAGCTGGGCGTTGGCGACTGCGGCGGTCTGCGTTACATCCCCGGCCTCACGGACTCGGGCAAGCAGAAGACGCCGCAGGTGCGAAGGGCGGCTTCGCTATTGATTACCAACACAAGCGGACGCAAGGGAAGGTGAACACGAGCACACATGCTCCCTGGTGCTCGTCGGTTCGAAGCTCGGCGGTCCAGCAGACGGCCCCTGCCCTTCGCCTCCACGCGCTGCACTTCCCGGCGCATCACCTGCTTCCACCGGTCAGGGCTCTCGTCCCGGACGCTGGGCCAAGTGTTCGACACCGCAGCCCCCAGCACGTGCACCACGACGAGGACGGCGCAGGTCAGCTGCACAGTCCTCGTCGGAGTGCACGTGCTGGTGGCCGCGGTGTAAAACAGCTGACCCAGCACCGCTGGCGGCAGGCGCTGCGCCGGGGGGGTGCAGCGCCTTGAGGCGAAGGGCGGCGGCTGGGTGTACTGCTGCCGGCTGCTGGACCGCAGAGACTCGAACCGATCGTGCCCTTAGTTGGCTGACTCGGGATCTGCCGGCCCGCTGCGCCTGGCGTGCCAGCTGCATCTGGCGCCCACTTGTTTCGACGGCGAGAGCAACTTGCTGGGCGCACGAACGCAAATGGACTGATTGGCAATTTGCAATTGGCCAATTGGCCGCACGCACGCTTTGCATGCACAAACGCTGCGGCACAACCCTCGATGGAGCTTCGTACCGTACCCCATTGGTCGCACCCTCCGCGGCCTTCTGCAGTCCATGGTATGCCCGAACCTGCTTCCGAAGCGTGCTTGCCCTTTCACCAGCGCCACACTCTTAATTTGCCATCGCACGCTACGCTACCCCACATTCAGTGGCTGGCGAACCTGCTTAGACTTTGGCACTTCGCAACGTGCAGTGCCCGCCCACTCGAGAATAGTTCGCCGCAACGTGTCAATTTTTTGGACGTCACGGTGTAAACGTCAGTTTCCTCGTCTGCTCCCGCCCCTTGCAGTGGCTGGCGGACTTGCTTGGTGTGGACACGTCGGCTCAGGAGCAGGCGTCTGGGGGCAAGACCCTCAAGGAGCTAATCGAGGGGGCCAGCAACTGAGGTGCTACTTGTGGCTTAGCTGCAGGCCTCTAGCCGGGGCGGAGGTGCTACGGTGGACGAGGCGCAAATCTTTGGCGGGGTGGGGAAGGGCATGTGGCCGTGGCTGCGGGAGCAGGAGCGGGAGCAGGAGCAACGGGGTAGGCAGGGCAGCACATGGGAGGCCGAGCAGCGTGCGTGCTGTGCGGGCGAGGCGTCGGCACGTGGCGCGGTGTGGTGTAGCGTGCAGCAGCTTTCGGACAAGCAGGCGGGGCAGGCAGGCAGGCAGTCGCTGCACCAGCACTCCGCGTGTAAGGAGGTGTTGGCGTGTAACGGCCGCCGTCCCGACAACTGGCAGTGTGTGCGTCACGGAGTGTTGGCACGAGGGGACGCGCGTATGAGGTGTTGCCGGAGTGCAACGGCCGCCGTTTGGCACACTGACACTGTGTGTGCGTCACGGAAAGATGGCGCGAACGCGGTGGCTTGGGGCGGGCTGCCACCTGCTGCGGGTTCGGGAGTGCTGTGCAGGGATGCAGCATGCAGCCAAGATGTGGGCTGCGGCACTGGTGTAAGCAGGTCTGCGGGGCTAGTCCGTGGGCACAGGTGCGCCATGTAGTAGTTGTTACAGTACATTGATCGTTGCTTTGCCAGGCCGGCTCGGAGCTCCTGCTGCAGGCGGACATCGGTCTGGTGGCTGGGGCCGTTCCGAGTTGTGCGGCGGCAGAGGAGCTAGGGGCAGGCAGGGGCCCGCACGCTGTCCTCGATGCACGGCAGGTGCCCGTACTCTGTGCTACCGTTGTGGTGAAAAATGGTCTTCGTGCAGACCGGTGTGAGTTGAGCACTCGGGCAAGCTTGCCGATCGGGGTGTTTCCACGGCAACGTGCTGTGGCTATACTGGTGTGGCGTACGGTAGGTGCCATTGGTTATGTGTTGCCAAGGGAAGCTGGGTTCTCGGCCCGGGCTCGTGCTCGCTGACTACCCAACGGCGGGTTGCGGTTCGGCGCGTTGCCCGGGCAAAGGGCACACAGCCAGTCCGTGCGGTTGCTCATCTTGTACTGTGCTGTGGCGTTGAGTGCGCATGCTGGAAGGGTGCTTTTCGCGCGCACACCAGGGCGGTGTTGCACCCAGAACCCCTCAAACTGTCCCTCGGCCGTGCTGTCGTCATTGTCCCATGCGCGTCGCTGGTTGCGAGCGTGCTCTTTGTTGTAAATCCAGGTGTAACGCAACTGGTGATGTTGGGTGATGCCATGCGGAGCCCTGGGGGGCGCTGCTGCTGTGCCAACGCCAGGTGCCTCAGGTCCTGCAAGCTCGCAACGTGCAAACTCCGGTGGTCCTGTGTTCCTGCTTGCCCCTGCTGCCCGCACGTGTGCTTTCTGCTGGGCGGACAGCAACGAGTCCAGACGGGTTGGGTCCTGACCAGTTTAGTGCCGTTGTAACCTGTTGATCGGAACGAAGCCTGAAGGCTGGTACGTGGTGCCAGGCGGATCTGTTGCGGTTGATGCGCAGCACGGCCGCTGGCCGTACATGGTCGTTATGAACGCAGCCATGCACCTGCTGTGCACTATCTTCTCTAGTGCCTCCGCCTCCTGCGCACGCTCGTTCCTCTCCAAGCTCAGGACTCTGCCACTTCATGACACGACGCAAAGCAAGTCCGTGCCAGTGCCTTTACCTAGTTCCAGGGACGGGAACAGGGGAGACCGCCAAGACCGATTGACCGGACTAAACCTATCACGTTAACAAGCAAATAATTACGCAAAGTAACCAAATAACTGCTGGAGAGGGGGCGCTCGGCGTGGAAGTCTCAGCCACGGCGCTGGTCCGCGATGCCTTTCGCCAAACTGCAAAAGGTCTGGCGCAACGCAAAGCCCTGGCAACGGCGAAACATCGTGGCCTCGGGAGCTCTGATGGCTTGGGGTGCTTTCCTCATCGTGAGTCTCGAAGCGCGTTTTGGCGGTCCACCTGCCAAGAGGGGCATGGGCAGCACACACGCAGTGGTGCCAGCGATGTTGCTTTCTCGCCTCCCTAACCCTGTCTTGAGGCATGCTTTGTCATACCTGCACCGCTCCCTACTACACACATGCAGTGGTGTACCAGCAGTCATTTCGCCCGTGCCTGGTCTAGTCTCCGGTCTGACCTGGTCTCGTTCGCACTAGATGGGGTGCATTTCTGGCCAGGAAGTACCTTGCCTAGCCTTCCGTTGGCACAGCAAATTTGCTGGAGTCACTGGAAGTTCCCAGGGCTGTGCGCCCATGCATCCGGCACCTTGGGGACGCTGCGGTGCTGACGAACAGTCTGAAAGGGTGCGCACTGGTGCCATCACGTTACCCGTGTGCTGCGGTGGCTTTCCTAGCTGCAGCCCATCAACCCTGCAGCGCACCTCTTCTACGTCGTACTGCATTTCTTTTCTTCCCCCCAGGTAGACATGTACCACCTGAAGCAAGACACAAGGTGGGTTCTGGCGCTGCTGGGTCGCAAGCCGCGGGGTAACGAAGGCCCCTGGCAGCGAGCACCTGGTTCTCTGTCCCCTAGGGGACGATGGGTACCCCACTCATGCCCTATTAGCAAGCGCAAAAGATGTTATAGCACGTGCACCAACGCGATACGGTTGCATGGGTGTGGCAGCGCTCGCCTTTCCATGGCACCGTCTGGAATGTGTCAGCTTCGTCAGTCACACCACGCTCCGTCCTACTGCTGCCGCTGAGGCTTGGCAGCAACGCGGAAGGGGCGCCCCTCAGAGCTGCTGCCGCATGGATTTCCCGTTGTTTGTTTATATCATGTTGCACATGGTGCAACACTCTTCTTGCCGCACTGTTACGGGAGCATATGTGGCTTGTACCTCGCAGCCACCGCGCATTTGCTGCCCCATGCAAGGCCCGAGGCCCTCACAGCTGCCCCCAGCACCAGGGCCTGTCCAGCACTCACGGACCAACCCTGGCCTAGCACCTTGTCCCCGTCCCTTGCCCACCACCGCTAACTTCTCCCCTCGCCACCGCCAACCACCATAACGAGCAGGGTACGGGAGAAGTTCAAGCTGGATGAGAAGCCTGAGCAAGACTACTGAATGAGGTTGAAAAGATGAGGCTTCAACGGTTGCCGGATGACAGGGATCACGAACTAGGGTGTGAGTGTAAACGTAAGACGGCTTAATGAGGAGAAGCTTACGTGCTGGCGAGCGGGGCACCGGTTGCCCACGCATCCCTGGTTGAAGTGACCATGGTCACTACCACCACTATCACCACCATGACGTGCGTGGGTCACGAGTGGCAGCCGGAATGGAGGAGGCCGGTGATGGACTTGTTGTTGGACGCAGATGTAGCCTGGCCGTCTTTTTGGCAGTGTATGGCAAGTGAGGTGTTGAGCGCACCGAGGTGAGACGGGAGTAACGCCACTGGCGTCCATGAGTGCCCGAACCTGGCCGGAATGATCGTAGCGGGGCTGCGCCATGGGTACCGCCATCATGCACCACGTATGGCACCCTGGAGCAGGGTTTTGCACTTTCCTGCTGAGGGGCAGTTTCCACGGGCAGTTTCTTGTTCAAGGTTAGGGCCAGGGTAGGGCCCTGGCATACGGGGATCCAGGACGGGCAGTGGCATGAAAATTTTGTTGATGCCGGCGTGTGGTTTAGGCGATACACATGGCAGATAATGAATGTAGTTGTCTGTTGGTGTCACGTGATGTACATACCTGCAACGACACGGCTTTGTGTTTGTATTGACCACCATACCTGAAACGGTGTAGTAACTGCAGGGGTCATGTGCGGTTGTATGCGTCAGCCCTGAAGACGATGCTGTTTGGACGTCGCTATGCCCGTGGGTGCAAGGTGACAGGCAAGCGCAACTGTCACACCTGGTCACACGCACCCGCTACTTGAGTGCTAGAACCGGAATTGCCTGGCCACCCCAGAAGCCCCCATTATTGGGCTTTATGGATGGCACTTTCCCCCAGCCTTTCAGTCTCCCGGACTCTCTTGGCAAGACTTGTTCTCTTACATGGAAACACAGCGCATCCTCCTGTGGTGCGGTAAGGGCAACGACTCCTGGACAAGCTTTGTGGACTGTGTCGTGTGAGGGCTGCCACCAGCCGCGGCGAATAGCCGCCTGGGTGAGGGAACTCCCTTGGTTGTAAGTGGTCTCCCGCTCACTTTGCCTCCCGGAATGCCCTGGCGACGCCTGAAGCTTTTCAATGGTTAAGCATGTTTCCTTGTGACCTGCTGAGCTGTGGGTATTTTCCCCGCCGCTATTTTGTCCAAAATGGCGGGCGCATACGGCAGCCGGCGAACAGATGACTGTGGAAACGACGCCGTCAGGGATCTGACTTTTTCATTTGAGCTTACAATGGTTGTACACAAAGCTTTTGCCTGACGTAGGCTATCACCACACTCGCCCACAAAACGTTGAGCATCGCGAAGTCCGAGGAGTCCGGCGTATCCATCCATCGCCTAAATGAGGGTAAGTACTGTAGTGTAACAGCAGCAATGTTAGGTACAACATACGTTGGGTCCAACAAGTATGGGAGTTGTGACCTTCCCTGGTCCGGGCGCTGCCGATGTCAGCCAGTGTCGCCGGCACAGTCCCCTGCCTTGGACCCAATAAACAACAGAGATGTTTGCGGACATAATGCTATAATAACGTTGGTGCTCTACACCTTACGTCGCGATGCTACTCCTTCTTGCGGCAGGTCTCCCGTAACACCTTCCTGCTGGTCTGCGAGTGCGCATGGGGGCAGCTGTTGCCGTGTGACCGCCGAGCCATCCGCGCAACCTGCAGGGGAGGCCGCGACCTGCACGACCGTTCATTGAAAGACATGAAAATATTGGGTGGCGATAACATTATACCACTCAAGAGCTTGAAGACCAGGCGTCAGCCGCCGACCCCTGCTGAGCTACACACGTGCATTACCGGCGTGCTGCAGCGGGGCGGCAAGCTGACGTCCCTCCAGCTCAGGTTCTCTAATTCTGATGACAACGAATCTGCACCATCAAATGGAGAGTACGAAGAACAGCTGTGAGTGTGCTAGGGTTTGAGAATGACACATGACGGCCCCTCCTGAAGAGACACCTTTACCAATTGGGCCCAACTGTGTCCGCATCCGGTCCCCTGACTGCAGGATGGCTGCGCTGTACGCCTGCGACTCCTACCCCCTACCCGCCCTAGGGCTGTACGGCGCCATCCCTCACAGCAGGCGCCTTTCCGTCGCGGTGGCTGCCGCATGCCCACACCTCACCAGCCTGACCCTGAGGTACTCAAACCCGAATACCACCGACGATGGGCCGTGCGAACCAGGAGTTGAGCAGCTCAGCCCGGAGGGCGGCGAGGCAGTCAGGGCGCTCCTCACCCTGAGCGGCCCCAGGCTGAGGGAGCTCACGATGACCAACGGGGCGCACCGATGGCCGGCTGAGTGCTTCGCCGCCCTAGCGCTGTGCACCGCCCTTACCAAGCTGGAGCTGCAGGCAGGCTCCCGAGATGTGGACAACGTGACTAAGCACGACGCGTACAACCAATTCCTGGGTAAGGATGCGCGCAACGGGCAGAGCCAAGGCAACAGAGATCGGCTACTTCGCACGTAGTACTCTGCTGGGGGTGCGTGGCACGCCGCCGTGTGCGAAAGTAAATAGCATTTATTGCACACAGGAAATAACGTTCCACCTGCAACGTGCGTGCGTGTGTCGGTGCTGATAAGCTGCAACACGTGTCGCAACTGGCTTGTGCAATAAGCCACGCTCTTGGCCACATGGCCAGCTACGCCCCGCAGTCCTTCAAGCACCGGTGCCGTACACCTCCCACTGTCCCACAACCACACCAACAATCGCCCCCGTTGCTCCCCATGCCGCCCCGCCCCGCCCCTCCCCTCCACCAGACTCGGTCGACACAGAGGCGCTCGTCTTCTCATCCATCGCCCAGCTGACACAGCTGCGGTCCCTGGACCTCCGTACCAACCCGGCACCGGGCACGTGCTCTCCGGACGCCCTGCTGCGCCACATCCCCGCCCTAGGCAGCCTCTCCGCCCTGACCGCCCTCACCAGCCTCGAGCTGGTGCTTCCCGTGTGCTACATGCCCATAGCCGACAACCATACGAGGCTCCTTGACAGCGGGGAACAGTGGCAGGCCTGGGAGCTGGTGCGGCAGCTGCAGCACGGCGCGCTGCTCGCCGCCTTCCGGTCCATGCCCCACCTGCAGCGGCTGGCCTGCCCCACGCTGCACCTGGCGCCGTCCGACACGTGCCTCACCTGTCTGACCAACCTGACCAGCCTAACTCTGGGAGGGTTCCTGCCGCCGCCGCCGCCTGCGCTGTCACCAGCACAAAGCCTGCAGGACAGCGGTGTCGCGGCTATTGCGGCAGCTGTTGCTGCTGCTGCCGCTGCTTTCCGCCCTGGTGCAACACCACCGGCTGGCAGCAGCTTGCTGCCTCCGATGCTACAACAGTTGGAGCTGGTGGCCGGAGTGTCACCAGGCGCGCTGGCGGAGCTGCAGCTTCCGCCAAGCCTCACGTGGCTTAGCGTGCCCCGGATTCAGATCGGCATGTCAGGACTGACTGGCGATGGGAGCATGCGGCCGCAGACGGTGAACGATTTGGGCGCGGCGGTGCAGCTGATCCTGTCGCTCCCGACACCACCAGAGTTATCAACTTCAAGCATTGAGCTGGTTGCGGAGGGCTGCCTGTCCCTGTCAGGTCCACGGGCCCATGGACCTCAGGGCTACGCAGAGTGGATCCCCCAGCTGGCTGGGCTCGATGCCTTTCAGTTGCTTACGCTGAGCGGAGGCATCCGCCTGCAAGAAGGCGACCTGGTCTGCCTGGCGTCCACGCTACCTGAACTGACGGTGGGTTACTGAGCAGTGGTACACCTCCACCTGCACTGCTTGCGACAGCGCCGTACCGTACATGCCGTACATGCCCGTTTCGTGCTAGTCTGCTGTATTCCCCGTGGTGGAGATGCTGCAGGAGCTTGCGCGCTGCTGTGTTGCCGACCTGCGCTGCTGCGGCGCTTTGCCAAGCCCCGGCAGACCCGTCCCAACACACCTTGCGTTGATGAGTACCTGACGAATTACCCACCGCATCCTGCCATGGTGCCGTGTGCGTTTCCTGGCTGGACCACAGGAGCTGTCCCTGCAGCACACGGACGTCCCCTTGGCAGCTTTGCGCGCGCTGACTAGCATCCAGCAACTGAGTGCACTTCAGCTGGACCTCGTGCACCTCGACCAGCTGACCACTGAGGAGCTGGCGGACCTCCTGTGCACGCTGTGCGGCGAGCTGGACGACCTCTCTTTTATTTGCGTGGAGGTCGATTCCCGCTTCCTGGACGCTGATGCGTGCAAGGAGTCGGTGCGCGCGCAGCTCGAGGAGTGGGAGGTTGGGCACGTGGACGTAACGATCACGCAGCACCACGTCGCTGGCACGGCGGACGGCCCGGGCCCGGATAGCGAAGTCGCTGAGGGTTGTGGCGATGGCAATGGTGGCTACGATGGAACGGAGGGCGAGACGAGCGACAGCAACGGCGATAGCGACAGCGATGTGCGGCTGTTCGACTGGTTCGGTTAGGCGTGCGGACGCCCGTGGGCACAGGCAGAGGGTTGTTGGCGCGGTTCGCTTGCAGGCCGAGCCTAGAACATACCAGCAGGATTATTATTGTTGATCATTGCTTATTGGCTGTTCAGGCATGGTTCCAGGCAGGTGTTGACTTAGGCCATGTTGGGCCGTGCAGAGGGGGCGCTCGTGGCGTGTATTTACCCCACTGCTGATGCACTACCGGTAGCGGAACCTACCGAGCGCTAGCGTCGCGTGATGCGTGCGGCCAGTAACGTTTGTTTATGCAAGATGAGTAGTTACCGGTAACCTGTTGGGTTAGCTGCTTGCTTGTTGCCGCCCTGCCTGGTACTTGCCTACCTGCTAGCAGTGTTGAAACGGGTTGTGGCTTATTGGGGCTTATCACGCGCGTGCACCTTCGTTGGGCGCCTGGGCAGCGCTGTACCATAGTGGTTGTGAA
>VFQN01001322.1_pt1 | contig 41902 bp, 40 predicted proteins | sample 3512371 | NCBI WGS metagenome assembly VFQN01 (sample SAMN10412370, study PRJNA504923) | tailings metagenome | isolation source: Replicate 2 from Balatoc abandoned mine | place: Philippines: Itogon, Benguet | collected 2017-08-28 | reverse complement strand
CGTCGGTGAGCGCGTCGGCGGCGGCCTCGGGCGTCGGAAAGCCCTGAGGTTTGGCGGACTGAGCCGGGACACTGTTCGCAAATGCGGCTCCGAAGCCTGCCGCCAGGACGAGGGTCAAAAACGCCTTCCGGAACATTGCACCGCTCATTGCCGGCCTCCGCCGCGATTGCCGCCACCGCCCGCGCGGCCTCCACCGCTTCCAACTCCGCCGCCACCGCCCGCTCGTGCGCCACCTCCGCCGGACGGATGCGTGGCCGCCCGCGATTGCTGCGCCCGGCCGCGGGCGGCCTCGCGATTGACCTGCTGGCCGTTGTTGGTTCCGCGGATGGCGCCGCCGCCGCGCGACGCGCCGGCATGATTCTGAAAATTCGGGTGCTGGCCGCCGGCGGCCCGATTGGTGACGTTGGGACGTTGCGCAGTGCCAGCGCCGCCGGCGGGGCGGTTCGCCGGGGTGGGGCGCGCATTGGCCTGCGGCCGCGGCTGGTTTTCGAGGCGGCCGCGGAACTCCTGGCGCTGGTCCGCGCCCGGCCGCGTCTGGTTGAAGCGCTGGCGCGTGGCTGGATCGCGATAGGCCATCCCCTTGCGGTGGACCGGCTCGTGTTGCCAGCGGCCGTTGTGGATGTTGTTGACGTTGAAGTTGCGGTCGATATTGACCGCGCGATTGACGTTCACATTGACGTAACTGTTGCCGCGCCCCCAGTTCCAGCCGCCGAACATGGCGCCGGCCGCCGCGATGCCGACGCCGAACAGCAAGCCGGCAAGCAGTGCCGAGCCGTAGCCGTAGTTCGGTGGCGGCGGATAGTAGGTCGGCGGGTAGGCCGGGTAGGGCCACGTCCCATAGACTGTGTTGGGGTTGTAGGCCGGTACGTAGATCACTTCCGGGTTCGTCGGTGCAATGACGATGGTCCGATCGGCACCCGATCCCTGCAAGGTGACCGTCTGCTCCTTGCCGCTCTTCAGGTTGCCGGCGTCGGCCGCCTTGGCACGCAGGCGCTGGATCGAATCGGCGACCTCCTGCTGCTGAGCGATCATCGCGTCGCCGACCTTCTGCATCCAGTCGAGATTGTCGCTGAGCTGGCTCAGGACCTGGGGGAAGGCGACCAGCGACTTCACGCTGACGTCCCAGCTTTTGTCCTTGACGGCCGCGACGGCGGCATCGCCCTTCAGGGTCGGGTTGGCCTTGGACCAGCGGGCCGCCTCGACGACTTCCAGGGGATAGCTCGCCGCCATCAAGGTCTGCGCAAGCAGGGCGTCGGGATAGAGCGCGATCGGCGCCAGTATCTGGTCGAGCTGCTCGGGCGTGAACGGCTTGCCGCCCACGTCCTGTGCCCATGCGGTGCGCCAGGCGCCGACGGCGAAGGTGCCGGCCAGGGCGAACATCAAGCTGCGGCGCTGCATGGAACTCTCTCCTCGTGGTCGCCCACTCTAGCTCTTCGGCATATCATTACGAAATCATGATGGGTTTGGGAGCCCGGGCAACGTCGCGAGGCGACTGACCTGTACTCGGTCCGCGGCAACCTGCCTGTGGCCCTGCCGCGAATTGTGGGCGTTCCTTCACCCAATCTTCAATTTAAGCACATCGCTTGCGCTCTAGAACGAGTCCCGAACGTCTGCACTCTTGAGAGGTCGTCGGGAGTCGCCCGTGGCCACGCTCGGGACCTGCAGGCCGGACTACTCGGGAGAGTATCTGTGAGAGGCCGCGTCGGTGTCGTTATTCTGGGTATCGTCGGTTTGCTGATCGCGCTGGGCGCGCGGCCGGCGGCCGCAGAATCCACCCTCGACGCAGTGAGGAAGCGTGGATATCTCAACTGCGGAATCGACGGCGCGTTACCGGGCTTTTCCTGGCGTTCGAGCTGGGGGTGGACCGGCCTTGATGTGGACATGTGCAGGGCGGTGGCAGCCGCCGTTCTCGGCGACGCGAGCAAGGTCGCATTCTTCCCGCTAACGACGAGGGATCGCTTCGCCGACCTGCAAGCAGGGAAGATCGACCTGCTTGCGCGAAATTCGACCGTCACACTGCAGCGCGATGCCGCCAATATCGAGATCGCTGCAGTGAATTTCTATGGTGGCCAGGCTTTCGCCGTGCCGCGAAAGGCCGGCATTACAGCGCCGTCCGAGTTGGCGACGTCCAAGATATGCGTGGTGAGGGGAACGATACACGAAACCAATCTGACGAACTGGTTTGGCGCACGCCGCTACCACATTGAGGTCGTGCCGTTCGACGACGCCGAGGCGATGTACGAGGCCTTCTTCGGCAGCCGCTGCGCCAGTATGACCCGCGAAGCGTCGGTTCTCGCCGCGGTGCTGGTCAGCCGCAGGCGGCAGGCGGACTACATCGTCCTGCCGCAGACGATTTCGCGGGAGCCGCTTGGCCTTTATGTGCGGGGCGGCGACAATAGATGGAGCGACATCGTGCGCTGGTCGTTCCATGCCATGCTGGCGGCGGAGGAACTGAACCTCAGCAGGAACACGGTCGCCAGCGAGCGCCAGTCGCCTGATCCTGACGTCCGTCAGCTGCTCGGGACGACTCCCGGCAACGGTCACGCCCTCGGCCTCGACGAGGATTGGGCGTACAACATCATCCGGCAAGTCGGGAACTACGGCGAAAGTTTCGATCGGAATCTCGGCGCCCGTTCGTCGTTCAATCTCGACCGTGGACCGAATGCCCTTTGGACCAAGGGTGGACTGATGTATCCGCTGCCGATGCGATGATAGGCTATTAAGAGCAGCCTTTTCCATTCGCCGCGGCGCAGGCAGGGGCCGTCACCCTCGCGCTCCTCGTCCTTCTGAAGATCACCTTCAGGACCTTGGTCTTCGGCCGGCCCGTCGCGGCCAGGCATGCGGCGACGTTGAAATAATCGATTGTCCAGCAGAGGGCTGCCGAGACAAACTCCGCCCGATCATTCGCATGAGGGGAAGTGTTCATGAGCGTCAGCCAGGCTGAAAAGGCCCGCAAGTTTCGGGCGCTCCACGAGAGGCCGGGCGCATTCGTCATTCCAAATCCTTGGGACGCGGGCTCGGCCCGAATCCTGGCCGGGCTCGGCTTTGAGGCACTGGCGAGCTCCAGCGGTGCCAAGGCGGCGGTGTTGGGGAAGCGTGATGGACGGGTGACGCGAGACGAGGCGCTGGCCAATGCGCGGCAGATCGTGAATGCCACCGACCTGCCGGTCGCGGCCGATCTCGAGAAAGGCTTCGGCGATCTGCCCGAGGACGCGGCAGAGACGATCCGGCAGGCTGCCGGCGTCGGCCTGGTCGGTGGTTCGATCGAGGACGCGACCGGAAACCCGGACCAGCCGCTATTCGATATTGAAACGGCAGCGGCTCGTATCAAGGCGGCGGTCGAAGCGGCGCGTTCGCTGCCCGTCCCATTCATCCTTTCGGCCCGCGCCGAGGGCTTCCTGCGTGGCAAGGCGGATCTCGCCGACGTGATCAAGCGCCTGCAGGCCTACGAGGCAGCGGGTGCCGATGTCCTCTTCGCCCCAGGCCTGCCCGATCTCGCTTCCGTCAAGAAGGTCTGCGGCGCGCTTCGCAAACCCTTCAACTTCATGGTCGGCATCAAGGGAAAGTCGTTCAGCAAGGCGGAACTCGAGGCCGCCGGGGTGAAGCGGATCAGCCTCGCCACCTCGCTGTATCGCGTCGCAATGACGGGCCTGATCGATGCGGCTACCGAAGTTAAGGAGAAGGGTACCTTCACCTATCTTGACCGTGCAATCGCGACGGGCGACCTCAATGCGTTCATGAAGGAGTAGACTGCCGAGATGCTGACTGAAGACGAGATGAAGCGCATTGCGGCCGAGGAGCGTTATCGCCATTCGATCCGCAAGTCACTGGAAGAAGAGTCCGCGAAACCCGCTGCCGAGCCGCCACCGCCACCACCGCCGCCGGGTTTCGGCTCCAAGCTCTACGAATTCCTGAACAGCTCCGTTGGAATGTGGCTGTTGTCGTCGGTCGTCCTGACCGGCGGCGCCGCCTTCCTGCAGCAGGTGCAGCACCAGCATGAGATCTCACTGAAGAACCAGGCGGACCTGACCAGCCACCGGTTCGAGATCGAGCACCGGCTGGACGGGATGGCCTTCCTCCTTCGTCGTGCAACCACGGTCGGCGAGGCCAAGGCGGCCCTGGGCGGTGTCTTCAAGAGCGCGATCCCGGTTACACCGGAGCTGCAGAACCGCAGCCTCGCCTCGCTCTACCTGTCCGTCTATCCGTTGCTGGCCGGCACGGAGAAGGAGAAGACGAACAGGGCCTACAATCTCGTGAAGCAGCTCGAGGATATCGAGCTCGTGCTGCAGCCCTTGCCGGACGACAAGCCGCTCGACGACGCCCAGCGCAACCAGATCGCCAAGCTGATGGCGGCGATCCAGCAGCTCAAGTTCGACGACACCAAATAGGCTTCAGGCCTTGTCGACCGGACCGCCGCTGTCGACCCAGTCCTTGAAGGCGCCTAGGTTGAACACGTTGGCGTAGCCGAAATCCTTCAGCACCTTGCCGCCGAGGGCCGAGCGGCCGCCGGAGGCGCAATAGACAATCACCGTCTTGTTCTTGTCGAAAGCCTTGTCATGGGCGGGCGATTCGGGGTCGGCCCGGAACTCCAGCATGCCGCGCGAGACATGAACCGCACCCGCGACCTTGCCGCTGCTGGCCACCTCGGCCGCATCGCGCACGTCGACGACCAGTGTGTTGCCCTTGGCGATCATGTCCGTGGCTTCCGCGGGCGTGATCCGTGGCACGGCGGCATTGGCTGCCTCCATCATCTGCTTGACGTTCGTGGGCATGAAATCTTCCCTCCTGTTGAAGCAAGCCGAAGCATAGCATGAGCGCGTCCAAGTCGTTGGTCGAAGAGGGCGCCGGGAGCATGGTGTCGATAGGTTCAGGAGGGAATCGCAAACATGAGCAGCGGCGACATAACACGCGTGCCCAATAAGAGTGTCCCGGCCAAATCCTCGGTCGCCATCTACCGGTTGCCGGGCGGCGGCGGCTTCCTGTGGGGCGTGGCGACCTCCCCGGACCGCACGCAGGACATCCGCGTCCAGACATTGGGGGCGCTGGGCGTCATCGACGGTTACCTGAAGGAGGCGGGCCTCGACCGGACGCGCATCGTGAAGGCCGAGATCGTCGTCACAGACCATGACAGCAAGCCCGCCTTCGACGAGGCATGGGCCACCTGGATGCCGGCCAACCATGGTCCGGTCCGCTCGTTCGTCCAGTCCGTCATGCCCGAGGGCGACCTGATCGAGATTATCATCACGGCGGCGCTGTAGGGGCGGCCGGGCGATCGACAAAGGCGAGTTGCCAGCCTCATTCCTTTCCGCGATGAAGTCTGGATGGATACAATCGTAGCGCCCGAGCCGCAGAGCCGCACAGCAACTGAACAATTCGACGTGCTGATCGTGGGCGCCGGGCTTTCGGGCATCGGCGCCGCCTGGCATCTGCAGAAGAACTGTCCCGGCAAGCGCTATGCGATCCTCGAGGGACGCGCCGCCAGCGGCGGGACTTGGGACCTGTTCCGCTATCCCGGCGTGCGCTCCGACTCGGATATGTACACGCTGGGCTATCGCTTCCGGCCATGGAAGGACGCCAAGGCGATTGCCGACGGTCCGTCGATCCTGAGCTACATTCGCGAGGTCGCGAGCGATCACGGCATCGACCGGCACATCCGTTATGGCCATCGCGTGGTCGGCGCGTCGTGGTCGACACCGGATGCCCACTGGACTGTCGAGATCAATCGAGACGGAGAGCGCGCCTTCATCTCCTGCGGCTTTCTGTGGATGTGCAGCGGATACTACCGGTACGAGGCCGGCTACCTGCCGGAGTTTCCGGGTATCGATGGCTTCAAGGGCAGGGTCGTCCATCCGCAGCACTGGCCGCAGGACCTCGACTATGCCGGCAAGAAGGTCGTGGTGATCGGTAGCGGCGCCACCGCGGTGACGGTCGTGCCGTCGATGGCCGAGACCGCCGGCCACGTCACCATGCTGCAGCGTTCGCCGACCTATGTCGTGGCGCGGCCGGCGCAGGATCCGGTCGCCAACAAGCTGAGGCGGCGCCTGCCGCTCAAGCTCGCCTACATGCTGACGCGCTGGAAGAACGTGCTGATGGGCATGTATTTCTACCAGCTGTGCAAGCGCAAGCCGGAGAAGGTGAAGAGCCTGATCCTGGGCGGCGTGCGCCAGATGCTGGGGCCGGACTACGACGTCGCCACCCACTTCACGCCGAAATACAATCCCTGGGACCAGCGGCTCTGCCTGGTGCCCGACGCCGACCTCTTTCGCGCCATTCGGAAGAAGAAGGCATCTGTGGTGACCGACACGATCGAGACCTTCACCGAGAAGGGCATCAAGCTGAAATCGGGCGCTGAACTGGAAGCCGACATCGTCGTGACGGCGACCGGCCTGGTGGTGCAGCCGCTGGGCGGCGCGAAGCTGGTGGTCGACGGCAGGCCGGTGAAGCCGTCGGACACGATGATCTACAAGGGCATGATGTATTCCGACGTGCCAAACCTCGCGTCAGTGTTCGGCTACACCAATGCGTCGTGGACGCTGAAGGCCGACCTGGTCTGCGAATACGTCTGCCGGCTCCTGAACTACATGGATCGCAAGGGCTTCACCAAGGCGGTGCCTCACAACAGCGATCCGGCCCTCACAGAAGAGCCGTGGGTGAACTTCTCGTCCGGCTACATCCAGCGCGCCCTGCCGCACCAGCCCAAGCAGGGCAGCAAGCGGCCGTGGAAGCTCTACCAGAACTACGTGCTCGACCTGTTGACGCTGCGATACGGGTCCTTGCGTGACAAGGCGATGGTTTTCACGAAATAGACCTCAGATGAGCGAAACGGTCACCGAGCCGAAGGGGCCGAAGTCGGCGAGGAAGGTCTCGCCGGGCTTGGGCGCCAGCATGCCGGTGAGCGTGCCGGTGCTGACCATCTGGCCTTCCTTCATGCCGATGCCGGTCCGGGACAGCTCGTTGGCGAGCCAGGTGAGGGGTACCATGGGATGGTCGAGCGCTGCCGCGGCCGTGCCCGTGCGGCGCCGGCGGCCGTTGGACGAGAGGGTCGCTTCCTGGCCCGGGACATCGCGGTTCCGCCAGTCCTCGATGGCGGGGCCGTAGACGATCGTACCGGAGCCCGCGCCGTCGGCCAGGATGGCCGGCAGCCGCGGAAACGACGCGTCGTGGATGAAGCGGCACTCCGCCAGTTCCAGTCCGGGATGCAGCGAGGCCACCGCATCGGTCACTTCCTCGACGCCGTAGGGCTTCTCCCGCGGCGGCAGGTCGCGGCCGAGTTTCGCCTGGTACTCGACCTCCGGGATCGGGCTTGCGAGCGTCGCATGCACGACATTGTGCGGGGTCTCCGTCACGAAGTAGACGCGGCCGTAGATCGGTGAATCCGTCCGAAGCGCCTGCTGCATCTCCTCCTTCATCGCCGCGATTTTCCAGCCCAGCACCGGCCAGCCCAGTTCCTCGGCGACCATGCCGGCGATCCGATAGGCCGTCTCCTTGTCCGGCGGCACGAGATGCGGGGCGAGGCCGCTCTGGCTGCGCCGATCGCGGCGCAGGGAAGCGAGGAGGCGGGCGAGTTCCCGTTGCGCTGTCAGGTCCATCGGTGTTCCTTAGCAGAAAGTGGAGGAAGCGGGATGCGCAGCCAGGCTGAAAAGGGACGGGTGTTTCGCGAGCTGCACGAGCGGCCCGGCCTGCTGCTTCTTCCCAATCCCTGGGATGCGGGAACGGCCAGACTGCTGCAGTCACTGGGCTTCGAGGCGTTGGCCACGACCAGCCTCGGCCTGTCGAATGCGCTGGGCCGCGTCGATGGCGACAATGCCGTGAGCCGCCAGGAGCTGATCGAGAATTGCCGGATCATCGCGAGCGCGACCGACCTGCCGGTGAACGCCGATCTCGAGAACGGCTATGCCGACGACCCGACGGGGGCCGCGACCATCCTGCGTGACGCGGCCGCGGCCGGCATCGTCGGCGGTTCGATCGAGGATTGGAGCGGGGAGCGGATCTACGACTTCAACCATGCGGTCGAGCGTGTGGCGGCGGGAGCGGAAATGGCGCGGTCGCTCGACGTGCCCTTCACCTTCACGGCGCGGGCCGAGAACTTGATCCGCGGCGTGACGGACCTCGACGATACCATCCGGCGCCTGCAGGCCTTCGAGAAGGCCGGTGCCGACGTGCTCTATGCGCCGGGCCTCCGCGACCTCGCGACCATGCGCACCGTGGCGTCGGCGGTCAGCAAGCCGCTAAATGTGGTGATGAGCGCCGGAGATCCCGACCTCACCGCCGAACAGATCGCGGCAACGGGCGTGAAGCGGATCAGCGTGGGCGGCGCCCTCTCCCGTCTCGCCCTGGCGGCTTTCATGAAGGGCGCGACCGAAATGAAGGCCGGCAGTTTCCAATGGATGCGCGAGACGATGCCAACCAGTGAGCTGAAAAAGGTGTTCTCACGGACATGAAGGGCAAGTCGAAGAACACCCCCGCGATCCCGGGCCCGGGCGAGGGCAAGCGGGGTGCGGAGGGTCACCTCGGCTACCTGATGCGGCAGGCCCATGCGGCGGTGCGCGGCGCGATGGAGAAGGCGCTGGCCGATCTCGACGTAACGCCACCGCAGTTCGCGGTTCTGACCATGGTCGTCAACTATCCAGGCATCTCTGGCGCGGAGCTTGCAAGACTGACTTTCCTGACGCCGCAAACCATCAACGTAATCGTGAACAACCTGGTCAGAGGGGAACTGGTGGCCAAGTCGGCCGATGTCGTGCATGGCCGCATCCTGCGGCTCCATGCGACGGAACGGGGCGTGGCTCTCCTGAAGCGGTGCCGGGCCCGGGTGATGGAGGTCGAGAAGCGGCTTCTCGAACTGCTCGGACGGGACGAGGAGCAGGTCGTCCGACGATGGCTCGTTGCCGTCGGCAATAAATTGTCTGGGGAAGGTTGAGAAGGTGGCGTGCACGCATTTGCGGGAAGTGTAACATAAAGGTCATGAACGGCCTGTAGCAGCAGGCGTTCGACACGGGTTGAAGATCAGGGGGGCTGAGGAAATGATCGATCGCACCATCTTGAGGCGTGCCACGCTGGCGGGCGCCGCCGCTCTCGCCATGTTAGGCCTTGCATCGCCGGCCTTCGCGCAGAAGACTAGGCTGACCGTCTACACGGCGCTGGAGAACGACCAGCTCGATCCGTTCAAGAAGGCCTTTGAGGCCGACAATCCCGCGATCGAGATCGCATGGGTGCGCGATTCCACCGGCGTCGTCGCTGCCAAGCTGATGGCCGAGAAGGACAATCCCCGCGCCGACATCATCTGGGGCCTTGCGGCCTCGAACGTTGGCCTGATGGCCTCGATGGGCATGCTCGAGCCCTACACGCCGGCCGGTTCGACGGCGCTCAACCCGATGTTCCTGAGCGGCAAGTCGCCTCAGACTTGGGTCGGCATGGACGCCTATCTGTCGCTGGTCTGTTTCAACACGGCAGAAGGCAAGAAGGCCAACAAGCCGGTCCCGACCAGCTGGGCCGACCTGATCAAGCCCGAGTATAAGAATTCGATCGTTATGCCGAACCCGGCGTCGTCGGGTACCGGCTACCTCACCATCGCGGCCTGGCTGCAGATCATGGGCGAGGAAGCGGGCTGGAAGTACATGGACGCGCTTCACCAGAATATCGCGCAGTACATCCACTCTGGCTCCGCGCCCTGCGTGCAGGCGGCCAAAGGCGAGCGCCTGATCGGCATCGGTCTCGACACCCGCGGCGCCTCGGAGAAGACCAAGGGCGCGCCGCTCGAACTGGTGATTCCCAAGGAGGGCCTCGGCTGGGAGCTCGAGGTCACCGCGATCGTCAAGGGCACGAAGAACCTCGAAGCCGCGAAGAAGCTCGCCGACTGGGCGGCTTCCAAGAAGGCCAACGAGCTGTACGCCAAGACCTATCCCATCGTCGCCTATCCGGGCGTCGCCAACACCCCGCCGAACTACCCGCCCAACCTCGAGAAGGTGATGGTGAAGAACGACGTCGAGTGGATGGCCAAGAACCGCGACCGCATCCTGGCGGAGTGGACGAAGCGCTACGACGGCAAGTCCGCGCCCAAGGCCAAGTGACGAACTAAGTGGCCAACTATCTCGAAGTCCGCAATCTCTCCAAGAGGTTCGGTGACTTCTCGGCTCTCGGCGACGTCTCGCTCGACGTCGTTGAGGGCGAGTTCGTCTGCTTCCTCGGCCCTTCGGGCTGCGGGAAGACGACGCTGCTGCGAGCCATTGCCGGTCTCGATCCCCAGACGTCCGGCACGATCCGCCAAAAGGGGCGGGACGTCTCGGCCCTGCCGCCCGCGCAGCGCGATTTCGGCATCGTGTTCCAGTCCTATGCGCTGTTCCCCAACCTGAGCGTGGCCGACAATGTCGGCTACGGGCTGGTGAACCGGCGCCAGAACAAGGGGGCGATCGCCAAGCGCGTCGCCGAGCTGCTCGCGCTGGTCGGCCTGCCCGATGCCGGGCCGAAGTATCCCGCGCAGCTCTCCGGCGGCCAGCAGCAGAGGGTGGCCCTGGCGCGTGCGCTGGCGACCTCGCCCGGCCTGCTGCTGCTCGACGAGCCGCTGTCGGCGCTCGACGCGCGGGTGCGCCTGCGTCTGCGCCACGAGATCAAGGCGCTTCAGCGAACTCTCGGCGTCACGACGATCATGGTGACGCACGACCAGGAAGAGGCGCTGACCATGGCTGACCGCATCGTGGTCATGAATCATGGCGCTATCGAGCAGGTCGGCACGCCGCAGGAAATCTACCGCCGGCCCGCGACGGCGTTCGTGGCGGACTTCGTGGGCTCGATGAACTTCCTGGCCGGGACCCTCGCGGCGCCGGACAAGGTTCGGGTGGCCGGCGTCGAGTTCGCCTGTCCGGCGCAGGATGCCTTCGAGCCCGGCCAGAAGGTGAGCCTCTGCATTCGGCCCGAGGACGTGCGCGTGCGAGACCTGCCGGCCGACATCGCCAACCGCGTCCCGGTCGAGGTCGCGGAGATGGACTTCGTCGGCGCCTTCTGCCGGGCGACCCTGCGCTTACGGGCAGCATCCGAGGTCGCCGTCACCGCCGACTTTTCCAGCAACCTGATCCGCGACCTGGGCGTCGACATTGGCACCAGGATCGACATTGCACTTCCGCCCGACCGACTCAGGGTCTTCGCCTGATGGGTTGTTCGTGAGCCTCGTGGTTCCCGGGCTGAAAGTGGGCCTGTCGCGCGACGACCTGACGATGCGCGCAGGCGTTGTCGTGCTGGCCGGAGTTCTCCTGGTCATGGTTGGCCTGCCGCTTTGGGCGCTGCTCGCCAAGGGTTTCGAGGATCGCGACGGCAAGTTCATCGGCCTCGCCAATTACGTCTCCTACTTTTCCACGCCCGCTCTGTTCCAGTCGGCGCTGAACAGCCTGCAGATCGCCTCGATCACCACGGTGATCGTCGTACCGCTGGCCTTCCTCTATGCCTATGCGTTGACGCGAGCGGTTCTGCCGATGCGCTGGCTGTTCCAGGGCATTTCCCTGATCCCGATCTTTGCGCCGTCGCTGCTGCCGGGCATCGCACTGATCTATCTGTTCGGCACACAGGGATTCTTCAAGGCACTGCTGGGTGACGGCTCGATCTACGGCATCGACGGCATCGTGATCGCGCAGATCTTCTACTGCTTCCCGCACGCAACGCTGATCCTCACGACCGCGCTCGCCACCGCCGACGCGCGCCTATACGAGGCGGCCGACGTGCTCGGCACCTCCAAGCGGCGGACTTTCTTCACCGTGACGCTACCCGGCGCGAAGTACGGGCTGATCAGCGCCGCGCTGGTCGTCTTCACCCTGGTCATCACCGATTTCGGCATCGCCAAGGTGATCGGCGGCAACTTCAACGTGCTCGCCACCGACGTCTACAAGAAGGTGATCGGCCAGCAGGATTTCTCGATGGGCGCGGTCGTCGGCATGGTCCTGTTGGCGCCGGCGGCGCTGGCGTTTCTGGTCGACCGGCTGGTGCAGCGCAAGCAGGTGGCCCTGTTGACCGCGCGCGCCGTGCCGCTGGTACCGCGGCCGAAGTTCGCGCGCGATGTCTTGTTCACGATGTTCTGCCTCCTTGTGTCGGCCGCCATCCTCACCATCCTCGGCATGGCGATCTGGGGCTCGCTGATCAAGTATTGGCCCTACAATCTCAGCCTCACCCTCGACAATTACGACTTCGCCAAGTTCGATGCCAACGGCTGGCAGTCCTACTGGAACTCGGTGCGCATGGCGCTGGGCGCCGCGGTGTTCGGCACGGTGCTGATGTTCACGGGCGCCTGGCTGAACGAGAAGACGCGTGGCTTCGGCGCGATGCGCGGCGTGGTGCAGTTCCTGGCCTTCCTGCCGATGGCGGTGCCGGGCCTGGTGCTGGGTCTGGGCTACATCTTCTTCTTCAACGCGCCCAATAACCCGCTCAACTTCCTCTACGCCACCATGGGCATCCTGGTGCTCAACACGGTGGCGCACTTTTACACGGTGGGCCATCTCACCGCGACGACGGCGCTGAAGCAGATCGATCCGGAGTTCGAGGCCGTATCGGCGTCGCTGAAAGTGCCGATCTGGAAGACGTTCGCGCGCGTGACGGCGCCAATCTGCCTGCCGGCGATCCTCGACATCGCGATCTACCTGTTCGTCAACGCGATGACGACCGTGTCGTCGGTAATCTTCCTCTACGCACCCGACACCAAGCTCGCCTCGGTGGCGGCCGTAAACATCGAGGAGGCGGGCACCACGGCGGCGGCCGCCGCGCTTTGCGTCGTGATCGTGCTGACCTCGGCCGGCGTCAAGGCCGCCCACCTGATCGCCGACCGCTTCCTCTTTGCCCGCCTGCAGGTCTGGCGGCGGCGATGAGGCCCGATGTCGTGGTGATCGGTGGCGGGGCGGTGGGATCGTCCGTCGCCTATCATCTCAAATCCGACCCGTCCTTCGAAGGCACGGTTACAGTGGTCGAGCGCGATCCCGCCTATACGCGCGCCTCCTCGGCCCTGTCGGCGAGCTCGATCCGGCAGCAGTTCTCGACGCCGCTGAACATCCACCTGTCGCGCTTCGGGATCGGCTTCCTGCGGCGCGCCCACGAGTTGCTGGGCGTCGATCTCGGTCTCAAGGAGCCCGGCTATCTCTTCCTCGCGAGCCCGGCCGGCGAGGCGGTCCTGCGCGCGAACCATGCCGTTCAGAGAGGCGAGGGATGCGCGGTCGAGCTGCTCGATCCGGCGGCCTTGAAGGCGCGCTTTCCGTGGATCGCGGAGGAGGGGCTGGCGATGGCTTCGCACGGCACCGCCAACGAAGGCTGGTTCGACGGGCCATCGCTGATGCAGGGCTTCCGGCATACAGCGCGGGCGCTGGGCGCGACCTACTTGGCCGATGAGGTGGTCTCGTTCGATGCGGGCGGCGTCGTCCTCAAGGCGGGCGGTCGCCTGGAGGCCCGCACGGTGGTGCTGGCGGCGGGACCGTGGTCCGGCGAGGTCGCGGCCCGGTCCGGGATCGCGTTGCCGGTCGAGCCTCGGCGGCGTTCTGTCTTCGTCTTCGACGTCCGTGAGGCGCCCGGAGAGACGCCGCTCACCATCGATCCGTCGGGCACCTGGTTCCGGCCGGAGGGCCGCTTCTACCTCGCGGGCACCACGCCGGCCGAGGGCAATGATGCGCCGGGCGCGCCGCTCGAGGTCCAGCACCAGGAGTGGGACGACATGGTGTGGCCGACGCTGGCGGCGCGCGTGCCGGCCTTCGAGGCGGCCAAGGTCGTGAACTCGTGGGCGGGCTATTACGAGTACAACACGTTCGACCAGAACGGCATCGTCGGGCGTCATCCAAGAATCGACAACCTGATCTTCGCCACGGGCTTCTCCGGTCACGGTATCCAGCAGTCGCCGGCGGTCGGTCGCGCCGTCGCCGAACTGATCGCGCACGGCGACTACCGGACGCTCGATCTCAATACTTTTGGTTATGACCGCCTTGAATTGGGGCGGCCTATCCGCGAACTCAACGTCGTGTGATACTCGCGGCCTCACGCGAGGAGAGTGACGTGCCCGATCAAGCGCTGGTGAATTCGGATCTTCAATCGGCCCTGGCCGAAGCCAAGCAAGCCTATGTCGATCGCAATCCCAAGAGCTTCGGGCGCCACCAGGAAGCCTGCACGGCGATGCCCGGCGGCAACACCCGCACCACCCTGCACAATGCACCGTTCCCGCTGACCGTCGTGCGCGGCGAGGGCTGCCGGCTGTGGGACGCCGACGGTCATGAGTATATCGATGTGCTGGGCGAGTACACCGCCGGCATCTACGGCCATTCCCACCCGGTGATCCGCAAGGCGATCGACAAGGCGCTCGACCATGGCTGGAACTTCGCCGGGCGCAACGAGAGCGAAGGCACGCTCGCCAAGCTCGTGGTCGATCGCATTCCCTCCATCGACCTCGTGCGCTTCACCAACTCCGGCACCGAGGGCAACGTCATGGCGCTGGCCGGCGCGCGCGTCTTTGCCCAGCGCAAGGGCCGCACCAAGGCCACGAAGGTGATGGTGTTCCACGGTGGCTATCACGGCGGCGTGCTCTACTTCGTGAGCGGCGGGTCGCCAGTGAACATGCCCTACGAATATGTCGTGGCGCCGTACAACGACGTCGAAGCCACCCGAGCGCTGCTCGCCAAGCATGGTGAGGAGCTGTTCGCCGTTCTACTTGAGCCGATGCAGGGCAGCGGCGGCTGCCTGCCCGGCAATCTCGACTTCCTGCGGATGGTCCGAGACGAGACCAAGGCGCGCGGCATCACCATGATCTTCGACGAAGTCATGACCTCGCGCCTGTCGCCGGGCGGGCTGCAGGAGAAGACGGGCGTGATTCCCGACATGACGACACTCGGCAAGTATATCGGCGGCGGCATGTCGTTCGGTGCCTTCGGCGGCCGGCGCGACATCATGGAGCTGTTCGATCCGACCAAGCCCGATTCGCTGCCGCATGCCGGCACGTTCAACAACAACGTGCTCACCATGGCCGCGGGCGTCGCGGGCTATGGCGAGGTCTATACGCCCGAGGCGGCCAAGGAGCTGAATGATCGCGGCGACAGGATCCGCGAACGGTTGAATGCGATCTGCCGGAAGGCCGGCGTCGAGTTCCAGTTCTCCGGCATCGGCTCGATGATGACGGCGCATGCCACGACGCGGCCGATCAGGAACGCGGCCGACCTCGCGTCGAGCAATCAGGACGCCAAGGAGCTGTTCTATTTCGACATGGTGGCGGCCGGCATCTGGATCGCCCGCCGCGGCTTCGTGGCCCTGAACATCATGATCGGCGACGGCGAAGGCGACCGCTTCGTGTCGGCCGTCGAAGAATTCGTTTCGGCGCGAAAGGCCCTTTTGCAGCCGGCGTAACGGCTTACAGTGGGAGAATGACCAGGAGCCAGGACTTCCCCCAGCCGGTCGCCGGCACCGTGGTGCCGCGGTTCGGCGACGTCGCCACCTTCATGCGCCTGCCGCTGTTCCGCGACCCGTCGGAGGTCGAGATCGGCATGGTGGGCGTGCCGTGGGATGGTGGCACGACCAACCGTCCCGGGGCTCGGCACGGGCCGCGCCAGATGCGCGACCTCTCGACCATGATGCGGCGCATCCATCACGTGACGGGAATCGCGCCCTATGAATTGGCACGGTGCGGCGACCTCGGCGATGCGCCGGTCAATCCCGCCAGCCTCGACGATTCGCTCGACCGCATCGAGAAGCACTACGCGAAGCTCCATGCCGCCGGCGTGGTGCCGTTGTCTGCCGGCGGCGACCATCTGATCACGCTGCCGATCATGCGCGGCATCCGCAAAGGCCTGCCGCCGCTCGGCATGGTCCATTTCGATGCCCACAGCGACACCTGGGATACCTATTTCGGCGGCTTCAAGTACACGCACGGCACGCCGTTCCGCCGCGCCGTGGAAGAGGGGCTGCTCGACCCCAGGCGGGTGGTCCAGATCGGCATCCGCGGCTCGCTCTACAAGGCCGACGACAATCAGTGGGCCCTCGACCAGGGCATGCGCGTGATCACCATCGAGGAGTATTTCGATCTCGGTGTCGAGAAGGTGATCGCCGAGGCGCGCCGCGTTGTCGGCAGCGGCCCGACCTATGTCAGCTTCGACGTCGACGGTCTCGACCCGGCCTATGCGCCGGGCACCGGCACGCCCGAGATCGGCGGCTACACCCCGCACGAGGCCCAGCGCATGCTGCGCGGCCTGCGCGGTCTCGACCTGGTCGGCGGCGACGTCGTCGAGGTCTCGCCGCCCTTCGACATGAGCGGCAACACCGCGCTCGTCGGCATCACGATGATGTGGGAAATCCTCTGTCTGCTCTCCGAATCGGTGGCGAGGCGGAAGGGGCGGATCTAACGCTTAATGTCTGGCAGGGATGGCGCCCCTCGGGGCGACGGCGCTATCCTTAGCCTATGCGCGCCTTCCTGCTCAGCCTCGTCCTCGCCTTCGTCGCCGCGTCCGCCTCGGCCCAGCCGGTGCCGCGCTGGCTGACCCTGCCGCCTACGCCCACACTCCCACCGGCCGCGAGCAGCGGCCATGCGCCGGTCAACGGCATTTCGATCTGGTATGCGACCTTCGGAAGCGGGCCGCCGGTGATCCTGCTGCATGGCGGCCTCGCCAATTCCAACTATTGGGGCCACCAGGTTCCCGAACTGGCGAAGACCCACCGCGTGATCGTCATGGACAGCCGCGGCCACGGGCGCAGCACGCGGGACGCCAAGCCCTACGGCTATGCGCTGATGGCCTCGGACGTTCTGGGGTTGATGGACTATCTCGGCGTGCCGCAGGCCGCCGTCGTGGGCTGGAGCGACGGGGCGATCATCGGGCTCAGCATGGCCATGTCGCACCCACAGCGCGTGTCGCGCCTCTTCGCCTTCGCCGCCAACTCGGACCCCGGCGGCGTCAAGGACGTGAACAAGAGCCCCGTGTTCATGGCGTTCATCGCCCGCGGCCAGAAGGAATACGAGGCGCTCTCGGCCACGCCGCGCGAGTACAAGAAATTCGTCGAGGAGATCAGCACCATGTGGGCGACGCAGCCCAACTGGACGGCCGCCGATCTCGCCGGCATCAAGGTCCATACCTGGATCGTCGACGCCGATCACGACGAGGCGATCAAGCGCGAGAACACCGAGTTCATGGCCGGGGCGATCCCCGATGCCGGCCTGCTGCTGCAGCCCGAAGTCAGCCACTTCTCGATGCTCCAGGCGCCGCAACAGTTCACTGACGACGTGAAGCGCTTCCTCGACCGCAAATGGGATTGAACTAAGCCGCCAGTTCCAAGATCTCCTTCACCTCGGCGGAGGTCGGGATCGGGCGCGGGTTGCGGGGCACCCAGGGCGTCCCCATCGCCTGCTGGGCGATGCGGTCGAAATGCTCGCGGCCGATCTTCACGTCGGACAGGGTGCGCGGCATGTCGAGGCCGCGGATGAAGCGGTCGAGCACGTCGCCGGCGTCGTTCCCCGGATGCCCCATGGCATTGGCGATCAGTGCCTGGCGGTCGGCATTGGCCGGCTTGTTCCAGCGCATCACCCACGGCAGCATGATGCAGGACGTGTGGCCGTGCGGGACGTCGAACACGGCGCCCAGCACATAGCCGATGCCATGGCTGGCGCCCATCGGCACGCCGGCGGCGATGCCAGTCATGGAGAGCCAGGCACCGGTCTGGCAGTCGAGACGGGCGGCCATGTCCGACGGATCGGCCTTCACCCGGGCCAGCCCGCGCGCCAGCAGCGACAGGCCGTGCAGCGACGAGGCGTTGCTGTATTCGGTGGATTCCAGGGAGCAGACGCCCTCGACACAGTGATCGACGGCGCGGATGCCGGTCGAGAGCAGGAGCCACATTGGCGTATGGCGCGTCACCTCGGGGTCGAGAATGACGGCCTGCGGGATGGTCAGGGGATGGCGGAACATCTCCTTCACCTTGGTCGCCTCGTTGGTGACACCCGCGATGGCGGAGAACTCGCCGGCCGAGAGGGTGGTCGGGATCGAGATCTGGCGTACCGTCGGCGGCGCCACGTCCGCCTGGCCGCGGATCCGGTCCATGTCCTCGGCCATGCGAACGTCGTTCGACAGGCAGAGCTGGACGGCCTTGGCGGCGTCGGTGATCGAGCCGCCGCCCAGCGTGACGATGAGGTCGGCCCGGGCGGCGCGGGCCTGCTCGGCCGCCGCGACCACCGCGCTGCGCGGCGAATGCGCCGGCATCCTGTCGAAGGTCCCGATGCACTTGGGGCCGAGCGCCCGGCGCAGCTTCTCGATCTCGTCGGTCTGCCGGTTCAAGGTGCCACTCACCATCAGGAACACGCGGCCGGCGCCCTGGCGGTCGACCAGTTGCGGCAGCGCTTCCGCCGCCGGCCGCCCGAACACGACTTCGTCCATTTTGCTGAAAACGACGCGGCCCGATGCGGTCATGCTCATCTCCCTGTATTTTGCTATCGTGCCGGCGAAAACAGGCAAGGGAAAGCATGACCGGGACACGGGATGGCGCGATCGCCCGCGCAGAGGAATATTTCGACGAGGGCGGCTTCCTCGAGGAGCTGCAGCGGCGGGTGGCCATTCCGACGACCAGCCAGGAGCAGGGCTCGATGCCCGCCCTGCAGGAATATGTCTCCGGCGAGATGACCCGATCCCTGCAGAGGCTTGGCTACGAGTGCACCGTGCTGCCCAACCCGCGCAGCGAATACGGTCCCTTCCTGATCGCCCGCCGGGTCGAGGATCCGGCCAAGCCAACGGTGCTGACCTACGGTCATGGCGACGTGATCCGCGGCCAGGAGGAGCAGTGGCGTTCCGGCCTCTCGCCCTGGAAGATCGTGATCGAAGGCGATAAGATGTATGGCCGCGGCACGGCCGACAACAAGGGCCAGCACACGATCAACATCGCCGCGCTCGCCTGCGTCTTGCAGGAGCGCGGTTCGCTGGGCTTCAATTCGACGATCCTGATCGAGACCGGGGAGGAGACGGGCTCGCCCGGGCTCGCAGACTTCTGCAAGGCCAACAAGGAGGCTCTCAAGGCCGACGCCCTTATCGGTTCGGACGGGCCGCGTCTCGACCATCGCCGGCCGACCATCTTCGGCGGGACGCGCGGCACGCTGAATTTCAACCTCTCGCTCACCCTGCGCGAAGGCGGCCACCATTCCGGCAACTGGGGCGGACTGCTGGCCAATCCCGGCATCATCATGGCCCATGCCCTGGCCACCATCACCGACGAGCGCGGGCAGATAAAGGTGCCGGAGTGGCGGCCGAAGACGCTGACCAACTCGATCCGGGCGGCGCTGGCCGACGCCCATGTCGATGCCGGCGAGGGCGCCCCGGAGATCAACGAGGATTGGGGCGAGAAGTCGCTCACCCCGGTCGAGCGCGTGTTCGGCTGGAACAGCTTCGAAGTGCTGGCCTTCAAGACCGGCAACCCCGACCGGCCGGTCAATGCGATCCCGCCCAGCGCCGTCGCCTACTGCCAGCTGCGCTTCGTCGTCGGCACCGATCCGCACGACATCATCCCGGCGCTGCGCCGCCATCTCGACAGCCACGGATTCGGCATGATCGAGATCGAGCAGGCGCGCGACGTGATCATGAACGCGACCCGTCTCGACCCCGAGAACCCCTGGGCAAAGTTTGCCTCCGGCTCGATCGAGAGGACGGCGGGCCAGAAGCCGAACATGCTTCCCAATCTGGGCGGTTCGCTGCCCAACGAGGTGTTCACCGACATTCTCGGCCTGCCCACCGTCTGGGTGCCGCATTCCTATGCCGCCTGCTCGCAGCACGCGCCGGACGAGCACCTGCTGGCGCCAGTAGCCCGCGACGGGCTCAGGCTCATGACCGGCCTGTTCTGGGATTTAGGCGCGCACGGCCGGCCGGGGTAAGCTACCACCCGATGCTTTCAGCCGACGAGGCCGCAGATCTGATCGAAGCCATCGCGATCCGCCAGGATCGCGCGGCCTTTGCCCGTCTGTTCCAGTATTTCGCACCCCGTGTGAAGGCCTTCATCATGCGAAGCGGTGCCGACCCGGAGGCGGCGCAGGAAGTGGCGCAGGAAGCCCTGATCATGGTCTGGCGCAAGGCCGCCAGCTTCGACCGGACCAAGGCTTCCGCCTCGACCTGGCTCTTCACCATCGCCCGCAACAAGCGGATCGACCATCTGCGGCGCAACAACCGGCCGGCCATCGATACCGACGACTGGCTCACGGTTTTTGCACCGGAAGACGGTGATGCCGACAAATCCGTTCTTGCAGGGCAGACGTATACGCGGGTGAAGGAACTGCTCGGGGGACTGTCGGCCGATCAGATGTTGGTGATCGAGAAGGCGTTCTTCGAGGACAAGACCCACACGGCCATCGCCGAGGAATTGAAGCTGCCCCTCGGGACGGTGAAGTCGCGTATCCGCCTGGCGTTGGCCCGCCTGCGGGAAGCACTGGAGAAAGACGAGTCATGAGCCGCCATCCGGCGCCCGATGAACTTCTTCTGGACTATGCTGCGGGCGCACTGCCGGACGGGCCGGCCCTCGCCGTGGCCTTGCATGTCGCGCTGGACCAGCAGTCGCAGCGGATGGTCGACCGGCTCAATGCCGTGGGCGGGGCTTTGATCGACCGCGAGCCGCTGCCGGACTTCGCCGGGGAAAACGACGCTGCCGCGTTGGAGCAGGTGCTTGCGCGCCTCGACGACGTCCCCGTCGAGCCGCGGCCCGGCGCCGCGGGTCTGCGTCATCCAGCCTTCGACTGGGCGCCGGCGCCCTTGGTGCCGCACCTGCGACCCGGCATGGGCTGGCGCCGGGTGATGGGAAAGTTCGACGAAATCCGCCTCGATCTGCCCGGAGACTTCCACCGCGTCTCCCTGCTACGGCTCGAATCGGGGCGGGGCCTGCCCGAGCACAAGCATGCCGGCTATGAGTATACCGTCGTCCTCCAGGGCGGTTATACGGACGAGACGGGCAATTACGGCGTCGGCGATTTCGCGGTCGGGCCGGGTTCCCAGCGGCACGAGCCGATCGCCGACCCGGGCGAGCCTTGTATCGCTCTGATCGTCGTCGAGAATCCCATCGTGCTGACGGGGCCGTGGGGCCGCTGGCTCAATCCGCTGGTCAGCCGCGGCTGGATCTGAAGCGCCGTTGACCGCGCAATGGGTTCCCTTCAGGTTTGCGGCCTGAAGAGAGGGATCCAATGCCGCGCATTCCGTACTACGAAGTCGAAAACGCCACGGGCAAGCACGCCGAGCTGCTCGGCAAGCTCAACCCCATGCTCAACATCTATCGGATGCTGGCCAACTCGGAGCAGGGCGCCAAGGGCTTCCTGCGCATGGGCAACGGTCTATTGTACCGTTGCGAGCTCGATCCGGTGCTGCGCGAACTCGCGATCATCCGTGTCGGCCGCCTCAGCCGCACTGCTTACGAGGTCTTCCAGCACGAGCGTATCGGCCGCGAGGTCGGTGTCAGCGAGGAGAAGATCGCGGCTCTTCGCGACGCCACCATCGAGGCGCCGGCTTTCACCGACAATGATAAGGCGGTGCTGCGCTACACCGACGACGTGGTGCGCAACGTCCGTGCCTCGGACAAGACGCTGAAGGCGGTGCAGGCTTTCCTCGCGCCGGGCGCGCTGGTCGAGCTCACACTGACCATCGGCTACTACATGATGGTCTGCCGCTTCCTGGAGTCGATGGGTGTCGACGGTGAAGAGGGCCAGGCCGAGTGGCTCAAGACGGCCAAGCTGTAAGCGCTGAGCGTAGGAGTAGAGAGATGGCGTACCGCGTCCTGATCGCGCAGTTCATGCACGAGACCAATACCTTCAGCAAACTCCAGACGACGCTGGAGGATTACCGCAAGCGCTGGCTGATCGAGGGCGAGGAGATGGTGCCGCGCTTTACCGGCACCCGGAACGAGGTCGGCGGCTATATCGACTCGGTGAAGAAGTATGGCTGGGAGCCGGTCTGGGCGGCGGCGGCCAATGCCACGCCCTCCGGCAAGCTCACGAAGAAGACCTGGGAGCATATCCGCGACCTGATTCTCGATGCCGCCAAGAAGGCCGGCAAGCTCGACGCGATCTGCCTGTCCTTGCATGGCGCGGCCGTCACGGAAACCGAGGACGATGCCGAGGGCGCGCTGCTCGAGGCGCTGCGCGCCGTCGTCGGGCCGGAGATCCCGGTGGTCGCCACGCTCGACCTGCACGCCAATGCCACGGTGAAGATGGCCAAGAATGCCAATGCACTGGTGAGCTACCGTACCTATCCGCATATCGATGGCTACGACCGCGCGGTGCAGGCCGCGGCGCTGGTTCAGGAGACCCTGGAGGGCCGCAAGAAGCCGAAGTGCCTGCTGGTCCAGCCTGCGATGCTGCAGGGCGCGGACTCCGGCAAAACGACCCAGCCCGGCCTGATGCGCGACCTGCTGGCCAAGGCGGATGCGTTCGAGAGGGAACCGGGCATCAACGTGGTCAGCATCCAGGCCGGCTTCACCTGGGCCGACATCCCCTATACGGGCCCCTCGGTCGCGGTCAGCCACGAACCGGGCGCCGAGGGTCGCGCGAAGGAAGTGGCGGCCGCGCTGCTCGACGAAATCTGGAAGCGCCGGACGGAGAACACCTCGAACTTCCGCCCCGTGGCTGAGGCCATCGCCGCGGCCAAGGCTGGCGCTGGCAAGGAAGGGCCGCTGGTGGTGGCCGACGGCACCGACAATCCGGGCGGCGGCGGTTACAATGACACGACACCGGTGCTGCAGGCGCTGATCGACGCCAAGGTCGAGAACGTGGCCTTCGGCACGATCTACGATCCCGGCACGGTGCAGCAGGCGATCGCGGCGGGCGTCGGCGCGGAAATCGACGTCGAGCTGGGCGGCCATACCGATCCCTCGATGGGGGCGCCGGTGAACGCCCGGGCGCTCGTGAAGATGCTGTCCGATGGCTCGTTCAAGAACGACGGGCCAATGAACGCCGGCGTCGAGACCTCGATGGGACCGACCGCGGTACTGCGCATCGGCGGCATCGACGTGGTGACCATCTCGAACCGCATCCAGACCATCGACCTGCAGGTCTTCCTCAGCCAGGGCATCGACCCGCGTAGCAAGAGCGTGGTGGTGGTGAAGAGCGTGCAGCACTTCCGGGCGGCCTATGCGCCGATCGCCCGCGAGGTCGTGCTCGTGGATTCGGGCGGCATCTGCTCGCCGGACATCTCGCGGCTGAAGTTCACCAAGCTGCGGCGGCCGATCTGGCCGCTCGACGGCGTCAACGATCCCTATGCGGGGCAGCGCACCTGAGCATTGGCATGACACTGGCATGAGGATCGGCATGAACATCACGCGCGAGGCGCCATTTCCCGGTGCATCCTTCGGTGCCACGCTTCGGCTCGACGGCGACGCCGCCCAGATCGTCGCTGCGGCCGAGCGTGATGCCCAGGCGCTGCCGTCGGCGCTGGCTGACGCCAAGGGCCTGCTGCTGATCCAGGGCATGAGCGGGATCTCCGACGATCCCGATCTGCTGATCCGCCTGAGCCGCGTCTTCGGTCCGGAGGTCGAGGATTACCGGCACACGCTCACGAACCTGAACTCGGTGCACGTCTCGGTGCCCGAGATCCTGCTGGTCTCCAACATGCCGCCGGTCTCCAAGGCGCCACCCAAGCGGCCGGAGCCGCCGCTGGCCGCTGACGGCCTGATCCCGACCCAGTATCCCCATCGCATGGGGTGGCACACCGACCAGAGCTACCGCCGGCCGCCGCCTGACATCTCGCTGTTCTATGCCGTGACGCCCGCCCGGCGGGACACCGGCCAGACGCTTTTCGCTAACGGTATCTTGGCCTACGCGGCCCTGCCGCCAGCGCTGAAGGAAAAGGTGGAAACCCTGGTTGGCTTGCACGCGCAGCCTGGCACGGGCCGCTCCCGCGAGGCCGCCTTGGCCGGACGCACGCCGCGCGCCTTCGCACCGCACGAACGCTCGCAGCCGCAGCCGGTCGTGCGCACCCATCCGGTGACCGGGGAGAAGTCGCTATACCTCTGTGAATGGGGCCAGATGGACTGGTTCGAGGGGCCCTTCGTCGGTATGGAACCCGGCCCGCACGGGACGGGGGCCGCGCTGCTCGACGAGATCATGGCGCACTTCACCGACCGGCGCTTCTGCTACGCCCACGAATGGACGGAGGGCGATCTCCTGATCTGGGACAATCGCTGCCTCGTCCATGCCGCGACCTGGTTCGATGGCGACCGCGAGGGCCGACTGATGTGGCGCACGACTGTGCACGGCAATGCCGGCGCCTACTATGCAGGTGAGAAGAAGAGCTGGATTCCGGCGAGTGCGGACTGATCCGGTTCAGCGCTTCTGCCGGAAGAAGGTCGTGAGCGCGTAACGGCGGCCCCGGGTGACCGGGCCGACCGCGTGCAACAGCGAGCAGGAGAAGACCGCCGCCGCGCCTGCAGGAGGACTGACCTTCACGGCGGCATATTCCGGAAAGACCAGCTCGCCGCCCTCGAAATCGTCGTTGAGATTGAGTGACACGGCGAAGGCGCGATCGGCCGTCGTCGGCGCGCCATTGTCGCGATGGGCGGCGAAGAAGTGCCTGCCTTCGGCGCTGTAGGACAGTACGACGTGCGAGTCGAAGGTGAACTCGCGATCGAAGGCGAAGACCTTGGTGAGTTCGGGGCCGATGCGATAGGCGAGGCGATCGGACACCGCCTTCAGCATCATCGGCTCGACGATCGTGTAGTCCTCGGTGCGCTTCAGCGCCGCCATGTCGACATTGCCATAGCGGCTCGAAACGCCCGAGTCCTTGTGGTCGCCCTTGCCCCAGAGGCGGATGAGCTGGGCGCAGAAATCCGGCTCGAAAACGCGCGGCAGGACCAGCACGGGTGCCATTGCCGTCGTGAGGCGCAGATCGGCACCGCCATCGGCGCGGACCGAGTCGGCAACGCCTTGGATCGCCTCGGCAGCTGCCAGAAGGGCGCGGGTGTCGAACGTCATTGCGACGCGCAGGTTGGGATCCAGGACGATCACGCGCTGGCGCAGGCCCATGCCCTGGCCGAAGGACACCGCGCCGGCCTGGCTGAGAAATGCCGGCAGGAACTGGCCCTTGCCGTCGCAGAGCAGCATCGGCTCTTCAGGCTCTGCACCGAGCTTCTTCCAGAGCGGCCCGGCCGCGGCGACCGCATTGCCGGCGACGACGACGAGCTTCGTCGACGCCGCAGCGCAGGCATCACGCAGGGACGCGAACTGCGCGGCGTCGAGGGCCGCAAGATCCGTCACGCAGATCAGGGCGACCGGGTCGCCATTGAACGACCAGACGAACTTTCGCAGCTTTCCGTCGAGTCCCGGCAGCACGAAGTCGGGGACACGGTCCCCGGGCCGGAGAGAAAGCATGTTCGTCATCGTTCGTTCGGGGCTACCGCGGGGAGGGGTGGGCACGATACCGGAAGGCCTGGCTTGCGGGCGCCGCAACTCGACGCAGTCTGTGGATAAGCTCGCGGGGCCCGCAAATGCGCTCAGCCTCTCGCCAGACCTTCCAGCAACAGGGCAACCGCCTCTGCTCCCGGATCCGGAACGCCTTCGAGGTGCGAAGCCGGTACGTGGGTCGACCGGCCGGCGCGTGCCGACGGCATCCGGGCGGTGGCGTCGGCGCCGGCGCGGGCGGCTCTCGCGGCGTCGTCGAGGCCCTGCGGCAGGGCGCGGAGGGCCGGTGCGAGGGCATCGATCATGGTGCGGTCGCCGGGTCTGGCGCCGCCATGGGCCATCATCGCCGCAAGTCCGGATGCCAGCGATTCCTGCCAACGCGCACCCACCGAGGCGGACTGGCTCGCGGCCTCAAAGAAGATGGCCAGCAGAACGCCCGAGGATCCTCCCACGGAGCGGGACAGCGCCTCGCTCATCGCGGCGAAGAAGCGATCGGGCCTGGCGAGCGGCATCAGGGGCAGAGCGGCCTGGAGGTGACGGGCAGCGGTAGCGACCGTCGAACCGGTATCTCCATCGCCCACCCTGGCATCGAGCGCATTGAGCTTGCCCTCGACGGCAATCAGGACGTCACAGGCCCGCCTCACCAAGGCTTCCAGCGTCGGGTTGCGGCTCGCGCGGACGGGCCTTCTCTTCAGTTCCCGCGGCAGCTTTACAAGCCTTCGTTTTGCGTGGAGACGGACCGGCGGCCAGACCAGTGGGCTGGCCGGCGAAAGCAGCGCCTTCTCGAACTCAGGCGTGAGCGGCAGCAGGCTCAGCGAGAAGCCATGCATGTCGAGCGAGGACACCAGCGTGGCAGGCCCCAGCACCAGCCGAATATTGGCCCCCCGCTTGCTCGCCAGCACCTCGTTGGTGAGCAGGTTCATCTCCAGCGCCGTGGTGGAACCGAGATTGTTCACCAGAAGGGCATAGGACCGCGCCGGCCGGACGGCGGCGAAGAGGCGGTCGACGAGCACCCTTGCCGTCTCGCGCGCGCTCTCGAAGGCCACCAGATCGACACCCGGCTCGCCGTGTATGCCAAGTCCGAGTTCCGCCTTGCCGTGCGGGACGCGCTCTTCGCCCCCGCTGCCCGGAAGCGTGCAGGAAGATAGCGAGATGCCGAGCGAGACGACATCCTCCGCGGCCTTCCGCGCCATCGCGGCGACGGTTTTCAGGTTGGCGCCCTTCTCGGCATAGTGGCCCGCAATCTTCTCGACGATCGCCACGCCGGCGATGCCCCGGGGTTGGGCGACGTGCGGCAGCGCGATGTCGTCCTTCACGATCACGACCTCGACCTGCTTGCCGTGTGCCCGGGCCCGTTCCACGGCGAGGCCGAAGTTCAGCCGGTCGCCGGTATAGTTCTTGATGATGACGAGGCAGCCACCCTCGCCCGTCACCGCCATGATGGCGGCGAACACGGCGTCGACCGTCGGCGAGGCAAAGACTTCGCCGCAAACGGCGGCGGTCAGCATGCCTTTGCCCACGAAGGAGGCGTGCGCCGGTTCGTGCCCGGATCCACCGCCGGCGACGATCGCCACACGACCGGGCCGGTGGTCGGTGCGCAGGACGACCTTGATGTCCGGGTAGCCATCGAGACGCGCCAGGTTGGTGCCGCCGCTGCTGCGCAAAAGACCATCGATCGCGTCGACGACGAGGCTCTCCGTACCGTTCATGAATTGCATGGTACTCTCACCTGGTGCGGGTATTGCGGGTCGCGCCGGGGGCGGGAGGCCGGCGCACGAGGGTCCACCAACCGATCAGCCCGACGATGCCGGTCAAGGCTACCCCGATGCCGATGTTCATCTGCGTGTCGTGCGGCACGTAACCGACCAGCAGGGTGAGCACGGCGGCGGTCACCATCTGCACGAACCCCATCAGCGCGGAGGCCGCGCCGACGCGGCTGGAGGGGACCGCGGACAATGCGTTTGCCATCGCGTTGGGCATGTTGAGGCCGTTGCCCCAGCCCATCAGGATCAACGGAGCGATCAGGGCGAGCGGCGTGACGTAACCCAGGGCGGCGGTCGCGATCATCGCCAGGGCGCCGATGGTGAGAACGACCTGTCCCACCGGAATGAGGATCAGGCTCTTGACCCGGCCCTGCAGGCGACTGGAGGCAAGGCTGCCCAGGACGAAATTTCCCGCCCAGGCGAGGGTGAACCAGCCAAATGTTTCCACGGCCACGCCCATGACCTGGATCAGTAGGATGGGACCGCCCGAAAAGAAGACATTGAAACCCGCCGAGGCGCAGGTGGTCGCGGTCATGAGACCGATGAAGCGGCGCTCGCGCAGGACGGCGGCGAAGCCGTCGAGATAGTCGCGGACCACGCCGGTCGTGCGCGGCGCCGCCTTGGGCGCGGTCTCGCCGACGATCCGCCAGACCAGCAGCAGCACGGCGATCCCGCAGGCGGCGGTGAACCAGAAATTGCTGCGCCAGCCGAAGAAGCCGAGCAGCTGGCCGCCGAGCAGCGGCGACAGAGCCGGTGCCAGAGCCATAGAGGAGGCCATGTAGCCCATAGCCCGAGGCGCCTCGGGGCCGGTCCGGCTGTCGCGCACGATGGCGCGGCCCAGCACCACGCCGCCGCAGGCACCGCAGGCCTGGACGAGACGCGAGGCGATGAGCGTCTCGATCGTCGGACTGATCGCACAGCAGACGCTGCCGATCGTGAACACGACGAGGCTGCCGAGCAGCAACGGCCGGCGACCCAGATTGTCCGAGAGCGGGCCGACCGCCAGCTGGGCGAAGGCGAAGGCAAACAGGTAGATCGAAAGCGTCAGCTGCGCGGTGCCGTAGGAGACGCCTAGATCCGTCGCGATGGTCGGCAGCGACGGCAGGAAGATGGTGAGCGCCATCTGCGAGGAGACGGTGGCGCTCATCAGCAGCCAGATCGGCGGTACGGTCGTGCGCATGCGCGGAATTTTCACGTGTCCGCGACAGGCGGAGGGTCGCCTCATAGCAGCCTTCGGCCGCCTGCGGCAGGGGCGCCGTCCGTCAGGCGGTCGGTAGACGCCCCTGGACCGTGAGCTGGCCGCCCGCCATCCGTTGCATCACAACGATTTCGCCGCTGGCGGGAAAGACCTGGCTGAGGGCCGTCACCACCACCTGATGCGTGACGAACACGGTCGGCGTCGCGAGGTCGAGTTGTCCGATCCACTGCCGTAGCGCCTCGATCTGCGCGGCTTCGCGCGAACGGTCCTGGAAGAAGGAGTTGAGCAGCGGCTGTGGGCGCACACCGCCCAGCTTCATCAGGGTCGCGGTGTCGAGGCAGCGGCACCATTGGCTGGAATAGACCCCGGCATCGGCGATGCCGTTGGCGCGGAACAGGTCGCCGATGCGAACGGCCTGCGCCCGACCATCGGCCGAGAGATTGCGCTGTGTCGCACAGTCATCGACGCGAAGGCCGGACGGGTCGTTGGTTCCGGGCGCCGTGGCATGGCGTATCAGGGCGAAGGAGCCGGGGCGGCGCAGGATGGCCCACGGGTCACTCTGGGCCGACGCGGCCCGGTTGCCGCCGCACGCCACGAGGGATGCGAACAAGGCGATCAGCGCACGACGCGACGGACAGGGACGGGAGGCGGGGTGCACGCTTCAACGGTACGTGAGGCCCTCACGCGGGTCCACACGACCCGCCCTCGCTCACCGTGCTTTGATCGCCCGTGAGCCCGCCGCCTCGAGGGCCTTACGAACGACCTCGGGCTCCCTTCCATGGCAGTCGACCGATACCTCGATTTCGCCTGCGAGTTCCGGTGTACCGCGCTTCTGCGGGCCATGGCCGCTCTCGAGATCCGCCCCGGCCGCCCTGACGCCCGCGGAATTCGCGTCTCCTCTGGCACGGACAAAAATGTCGGTTCGCGCGACTCCATGCTCCTGAACGAGATGCTCGACGGCAATCTCGGCGTCGCGCCGCGTCTCGAAGTGGGCAACGATGGTGCGCTCCATGCTCAACTCCGTTTGCTGTGCTGGAAGGTTCAACCTTCCCGGCTGCAAACGGTTGCCTCGTCGCTACCGTCGTTCCTCCGGCTCCCTGAGCGGGCCCAGGGCAAAGATCAGGGCGAGCAGCGCCCAGCTCGGCAGGAAGATTCGAATCTCGAACCAGATTCCGAACACCAGCGTGATGGCGAAACAAACGATCGCGGCCAGGAACAACCCTCGTTGGTCGGCCGACCACGGCCGCACAACCCTGCTCAGGGCGACGGCAAACAAGAGCGCCGTCGCCAGAATCATGGGAAGACCGCCCGTCATCGTCAGGCCGACTCGCCACAGGGCAAGGGAATGCCACGCCCCCACGAATTGCCTGAACCTGATATCCGGCGCCAAACCGTAGCGAAGGGCGATGACGGCAAGCGCGCCCACGATCAGGGCCGCCGCTGCCGGAAGGAACTTCTGCCACGCCCGCATGGACATACCGTAGCGGCTGACGGCAATCGCACTCCAAATGACCGCTGCGAATATGCCGGACTCGCGATTCGCAGAACTGACCATGACGATGCCGAGAAGCGCCCACGCTCTTTCCAGCCAGCTGAAATAGAACAGGAGCGCAATGAACATGATGTCGAAGAAGTCGTTCGTGATCTCGTGGCCGGACGTCATCGGCGTCCACAGATACGCGAAGGCGATCAGCCCTACCGTGAACACGGCACGCTGACGATCCCGGCCAAGCTTGAAGGCGATGACATAAACCGCCCCGAACGAGATCGACGCCTGAAGGACCCGCATCAGCTGCCAGACGCTCTTGTCGGTGATCGCCTCCGGCAGCGTTGCCCTCATGACCCACAGCATGAGCGGGCTCAGAACGCGGTTCTGGAACTCGGGAATGATGGCCTTACCCCGCAGAACCGCCAGATCTGCCTCGAACATCATCGTCAAGGTTTCGGCCCTGAGCCGGGTCGAGATCTGGGCGCACAGCAGGGCAAGCGCGAGGACTACCGCAAGCGGTACGATATGTTGCTTGAGCATCAGGGTCAGTGGCAGGTCGCTGTTTCGGTCAGGACCGCGAAAGCGAAGACCGCTGGGGGCCGCGAGACGTTGGCGAATGGACGTCTGACGTCATGACTGCAATCATGCCCCTGGTACCTACTGGCGTGGACCAAAAGCATTGCACGCGGGACGTGGCTCGGCAGCAATATTCCGCTCCCTTGGCGGGCCGCGTGCCGTGCCCTCTCACGCACGCTGGGCCTCAAGGGCCGAAAACCAAATACCTGAACTTCCGGAAGGTAGATGGTGGGCGCTGTAGGGATTGAACCTACGACCCCACCCGTGTGAAGGGTGTGCTCTCCCGCTGAGCTAAGCGCCCGGAAGGGGCGCGTATAGGGCAGGCGCGCTTGGTCGTCAACGGGCCGATGCGAGGCGGGCGAGGGCCTCGGGCAGGGCGTCGAACCGGTCGATCACGGCATCGGCGCCCAGCTCGCGTGCGGGCTTGGCCGTATAGCCCCAGCTCACCAGCACGGCCGGGATGCCGGCGCCGCGGGCGGCCTCGGCGTCGTGGGTGGAATCGCCGATCATGACGGCTCGCGCAGGGGCGCCGCCCATGCGCTCCAGCAGCATCAGGATGTGGCGGGGGTCGGGCTTGCGGACGGGAAAGCTGTCGGCACCGGCCACGTCGCTGATCGGCGGCATCAGCTTCAGATGCTCGAGGATCATGCGCGACGGCGTTTCGAACTTGTTGGTGCAGACGCCCTGCTTCAGGCCGAGCCGGGCGAAGGCCGCCACCACGTCGGCGACGCCTGCAAACGCCGTCGTGTGGCTGATCGGGTCGGCTTCGTAGTAGCGCACGAACTCCCGCGTCACGCCGCTGAGGGCCTCGTCGTCGAGCGTCCGCCCATGCTTGGCGAAGGCCTTGCCCATCGTCACCTTGCTGCCCTGGCCCATGAAGATTCGCACATCGTCCTCGGTCACGGGGGGCAGGCCATGGTCGGCCAGGACGTGGCTGACGGCGATCTGCATGTCCTTCGCGCTGTCGATCAGGGTGCCGTCGAGGTCGTAGAGGACCGTGTCGAAGCGGGCGGCGATGAGTTTCTCGGCATCTGTCTGCATGAGCCGCTCTCTAGCATGCGGCGGCGCCCGGCTCATCAGCGCCGTCGGGCCGGGAAGGGGGCTTGCCAGCCCAGCCGCGGGACGCCTATCTGGTCCGCACTCAAGAGGTCAGGCGGGCCGGGTCGGCGCCGCTCCGACGGAACAGGGCGATGATACGACCTTCTGCGAACCTGGACTCGAGCAGTTACGAATTCGCGTACGACCGCCTTCGTGCTCTTGCGGCGGATCTTCCGTCGAAGGTCGTGTTCGACATCGGTGCCGGAGACGAGCGCATGCGCCGGGTCGAGGAACTCGGCTTCGAGTGGCATGGTTTCGATCTCAAGCCGCGCAAGGAAGCGACTCCGTGGGACCTGAACGATCCCTGTCCCAGCAATCTGACCCCGGGTGCGGTGATGCTGCTCGATGTCATCGAGCACTGCCTCAATCCGGGCATGGCGCTGCGGAACATCGCAGCGGTGCTGCCCGCCGGCGCCCGGATCGTGGTGACGGTGCCCAATCCCGGCTGGAGCCGCAGCCGCATCGACGTGCTGCTGAAGGGTGTTCCGTCCTGCTTCACCCAATCCGATCTCGACGACAACCACCACGTCTTCACGCCGTGGCCACACATCCTTGAAAAGATGCTGCGCGACGTCGGTCTCGTCGTGGAGGAGTACGTGACGCTCGACGGCAGGACCCGGGTGTTCAAGCGCCCGTTCTCGATCACCTATCCGATCCGCTGCCTGGCCTCGCTGGCCACCGTCGCGATCGAGGCGGCGGATCCGTCGTCCTGCGGCATGAGTTTCGGCTTCGTTGCCAGGAAGATCCCATCCGCATGAAATCGCCTGTAGCCGTGGTCGTCCTGGCGGCTGGTGCCGGAACGCGCATGAAGTCGGCCCTGCCGAAGGTGCTGCACCGCCTGGCCAACCGCCCCATGCTGGCCCATGTGCTGGCCCATGCAGAGGCACTGAAGCCCAGCCGAATCGTCGGGGTGATCGCGCCCGGCGCTACCGAGGTGGCCGGGGCCTTCGCGCCGCATCCGACGGTGGTTCAACACAAGCCGATGGGAACGGGGCACGCCGCCCGGGCGGCCCTGCCGGTTCTCGCAGGGCATGACGGGCCGGTGCTGGTGGTGTTCGGCGATGCGCCTCTGGTCACGACGGGCAGCCTTCGCAGGCTGGTCGCGGCCTGCCGCAGGGCCGAGGCCGCTGTCGGCGTTTTGGGCTTCTTTGCCCGCGATCCCACCCCGTACGGGCGATTGATCGTGGAGAACAGCGAGCTGGTGAAGATCGTCGAGAGTCGGGAGGCGGACGCGACCGAGCGGGCGGTGGCGTTCTCCAATTCCGGAGTCATGTGCATCGACGGCAGGCTGATCGCATCGCTGCTCGCGGCCATCCGCAACGACAATGCCAAGCGCGAATTCTACCTCACCGATGCCGTGCGCCTGGCGCGCGAAGCTGGCCATCGGGCGATCGCCGTGGCGGGCGAGGAGGCGGAGTTCCAGGGCATCAATTCGCGGGCCGAGCTGGCGGTGGCCGAGCAGGCACTGCAGCAGCGGCTGCGTGCCGCGGCGATGGCAGGCGGCGTCACCATGACCGATCCGGGCACGGTCTGGCTGTCGGCGGACACGAAGTTCGGCACCGACGTCACGATCGGGCCCAATGTGCGCTTCGGGCCGGGGGTGACCGTGGGGTCGGACACCGTCATCAACGCCTTCTGCGACATCGAAGGGGTGCGCATCGGCAGGGGCGTGCTGGTTGGGCCGTTTGCTCGCATCCGCCCGGGCTCGGAGGTCGCCGACGGAGTCCACATCGGCAACTTCGTGGAGCTGAAGGCCACGCGGATGGCGAAGGGTGCCAAGGCCAACCACCTGGCCTATCTGGGCGATTCCGACATCGGGGCGGGCAGCAACATCGGCGCCGGAACGATCGCCGTGAATTACGACGGCTACGGCAAGCACCGGACGGTGATCGGCGCCGACGTGTTCATCGGCTCCAACAGCTCTCTCGTTGCGCCGCTCAAGGTCGGCAGCGGTGCCAACGTGACTGCGGGCAGCGTCGTGACAGAGGACGTCCCGGCTGGCGCCCTGGCCTTCGGACGCGCCCGCCAGGTCACGAAGAAGGGGCGCGCGGCGGCGCTTCGTGCGAAACTGAAAGACCGCGCCACGGCTCTCAAGAAGGCTGCAGCGGAACGCTCCGGCAAGAAGTAATCCCCTCTCTCGGTCGAGACAGATCCCATGTGCGGCATCATCGGCATCATCGGTAAAGCGCCCGTCACGCCTCTTCTGGTCGACGCGCTGAAGCGGCTCGAATATCGCGGCTACGATTCGGCCGGCATCGCCACCCTGGTGAACGGCCATATCGATCGGCGCCGGGCCGAGGGCAAGCTGGTGAACCTCGAAGCGCGGCTGAGGGACGAGCCGCTCACCGGCACGATCGGCATCGGCCACACGCGCTGGGCCACGCACGGCAAGCCCTCGGAGCGCAACGCCCATCCGATCGCCACCGACCGGGTCGCGGTCGTGCACAACGGCATCATCGAGAACTTCCAGGAGCTGAAGGAGGAGATGGAGGCCGAGGGCCGCCGTTTCGAGAGTGACACCGACACCGAGGTGGTGGCCCAGCTCATCACCTCCTATCTCGAGCGGCAGATGTCGCCCGAGCAGGCGATGGGCACGGCGATGGAGCGCCTGCGCGGCGCCTTTGCGCTCGCCGTGCTGTTCAGCGGTCGCCACGACCTGCTGATGGGCGCGCGCCGCGGAAGTTCCCTGGCCGTCGGCTACGGCGAGGGCGAGATGTATATCGGCACCGATGCGCTGGCGCTGGCGCCCTTCACCAAGAAGGTCAGTTACCTGGAGGACGAGGACTGGGTCGTGCTCACCCAGGACGGCGCGAAGGTCTTCCAGGGCAATAGGGAAGTGGTTCGCGAGGTCCGCCAGAGCGGCATCTACGGAGAGATGATCGGTAAGGGCAATCATCGCCACTTCATGCTCAAGGAAATCCACGAGCAGCCGGCGGTGATAGGGGACACGCTCCACAGCTACCTCAACCCGGCGACGCGGACGGTGACTCTGCCGGAGCTGCCGGTCGATTGGGCGAAGGTGAGCCGCCTCACCATGACGGCCTGCGGCACCGCGTTCTATGCCTGCATGATCGCGAAATATTGGTTCGAGCGGCTGGCCCGGCTCCCGGTCGAGGTGGAGGTCGCTTCCGAGCTGCGCTATCGCGAGCCGCCGATGCCCAGGGACGGCGTGTGCATCGCCGTCTCGCAGTCGGGCGAGACGGTCGATACCCTGGCGGCGATCCGCTACGCCAAGGCCAACGGGCAGACCATCCTGTCCGTGGTCAACGTCCCGGAGAGCGCGATCGCCCGCGATTCGCACGGCGTGCTGCCGACCCTTGCCGGCCCGGAGATCGGGGTCGCCTCGACCAAGGCCTTCACCACCCAGCTTACCGTCCTGCTCTGCGCGGCAATCGCCGCGGGTCGCGCGCGCGGAGCGTTGAGCGCGGCCGACGAGGCCAAGATCGGACTCGCCCTGACCGAGCTGCCGGCACTGGTCAACGAGGCGCTCAACATGGAAGAGCAGTACCGGCGGATTTCCGAGAATGTTCTCGCCGAGGCGCGTGACGTGCTCTATCTCGGCCGCGGCACTTCCTTCCCGGTCGCGCTAGAGGGCGCGCTGAAGCTGAAGGAGATCTCCTACATCCACGCCGAGGGCTATGCCGCCGGTGAGATGAAGCACGGGCCGATCGCGCTCATCGACGAACTGGTGCCGGTGGTGGTCGTGGCGCCCAACGATTCGCTGTTCGACAAGACGGCATCGAACTTCGAGCAGGTCAAGGCGCGCGGCGGCAAGCTGGTGCTGCTGAGCGACGCCGCCGGCCTCTCGCGCCTGGGGCCGCACGCGGTCGCCACGCTCACCCTCCCGGCGGTCGATCCCGTGGTGGCGCCGATCCTCTACACGATCCCGGTGCAGCTGTTGGCCTACTACACGGCCGTCGCCAAGGGCACCGACGTCGACCAGCCGCGCAATCTCGCCAAGAGCGTCACCGTCGAGTAGCGCTCTCGGGCGGGCGCAAAAAAAGCCGCGAGCCTTTCGGACCCGCGGCTTTCGATTTCGAGGACGCTTAGCGCGTGCCCTGTGGCAGGCCGGGCGGTGGACCCGCGGGGACCGGTGCTGGCGCCGGCTGACCACCGCGCGGCTGGGGCTGGGCGGGACGGGGCTGTGCCGGCTGCGCAGGCATCATCGTCTGCACGATGGCGCGGATCTTGGCGGCTTCCGCCTCCTGCGCCTTCTTGAACTCTTCCTCGCTGATGAAACGGTCCTTGTTGAGGTCCATCTCCTCGAACTGCTTCAGTGCATAGGCCGTCAGCTCGACGCGGTCGATCTGGCCGTCCTTGTTGGTGTCGATCTCTGCAAACTTGCGCATGGCGATCTTCTTGCGCATGTCGAACGGCAGCAGGTTCTTCGCCTGTGGGCCATCCGCGGGGCCCGCCAGAACGGTGTACTCTGCGGCGCTAATCTTCGTATCCTTGTTCTTGTCGAGCTCGTCGCCCTGCCGCAGCTGCATGTCCATGAATTCGTTCAGGGTCATCATGCCCTGGCGGCGACGGGCTTCGGCCTGCTGGCGCTCGGCCGCCTCGCGCTGCATCGCGCGCTGGATGATCAGCCGAACCTCGGGCTCGGTGATCTTGTTGTCGCGGTCGGTATCGTAGTTGTTGAACTCGGCGTGGACGAGCGCCTCGGCCTCGCCGCGCTCGACGAAGCCGTCGCGATTGGTGTCGAGGTTCTGGAACTCGGCGCGGGCGCGGGTGCGGCGCTCCTCGAGCGGTGGCAGGCCGGGCGCATCGGCCGGCGTCACCGGCGGTTCGACGACCTTGATGAACTCCTCGACGGACAGCTTGTTGTCCTTGTTGGTGTCGAGGGTCTCGAAGGACTTCATGCGGTATTTCAGGAAGTCGGCGCGGGTGACCTCACCCTTCTTGTCGACGTCGATGTCGACGAACCACTGCGGCAGCGGGACCGCGCCACCGGGGGCAGGGGCCGTGGCGGTGCCGGATGGCGTTCCGGCCGCGGCGGGCGGCGCAGCGGGCTTTGCCGGTGCCGGCGGGGCGGCCTGGACGGGCGGCTTGTTCTGGGGCCAAGCCTGCGTCGGAGGTGTCTGGGCCATTGCCGGGAGGGCAATGCAGGCGGCGGCAGTCAGGAAGAGGGTCGGGCGAAACATGCGATTCATTGCGGTGAGCCCGCTTTTGGAAGGGGACATTTCGTATCGGTTGCGAAGAGCGGCATGTCAATGTCCGCCAACCGCAGCCAACCTGCGGCGCAATCGCGCCAAAAGCATGGCATTCGTCCATTTGAGTTGCACGTCAGCGCGGGATGCGCCATCGTTGTTGTAGTGCAGACTCCGAAGAAGGGTCGCAAGTACTTGGGAGGACAGGGTAATTTTGCCATGTTGGCGTGTGTAATGCGCCGGCGGGCAAAACCGGCATTCACATGGCAGAACCATCTTCATCCCGCGGCTCGCCGCTGCTCAGCGTGCGCGACGTGTCCGTCCGGTTCGGCGGTATCGTCGCCCTCGATGGCGTATCCTTCGACGTCTTCGCCGGCCAGATCGCCGGCCTGATCGGCCCCAACGGCGCCGGCAAGACGACCCTTTTCAATTGCCTCAGCCGGCTCTACACGCCCAACAGCGGCGACGTTCAGTTCGAGGGCCGGACGATCCTTGACCGGCCGCGGCACGCCATCCCCAAAATCGGGATCGGGCGCACGTTCCAGAACGTGGCCCTGTTCGACAAGATGTCGGTTCTCGACAACGTCAAGGTCGGCTGCCACAGCGTCAGTTCGACCAGCTTCTTCGAGAACGCGCTGCGGCTGCCCAAGGTCAAGGGCGAGGAAGAGGCGATCACCCGGCGCGCTGAGGAACTGATCGCCTTCATGGATCTGGTGCCCTTCGCCGACGCCCTGGCCGGGCCGCTACCGTTCCCGATCCGCAAGCGGGTCGAACTTGCCCGCGCGCTGGCGTCGAGCCCGAAGCTGCTCCTGCTCGACGAACCGGCGGCCGGCCTGAATCACGATGAAATCGAGGTGCTGAAGGGCCAGATCAAGCGCGTGCGCGACCTGCAGCACGTCACCGTGCTGCTCGTCGAGCATCACATGAGCCTCGTCATGTCGGTGTCGGACAAGGTGGTCGCCATCGATTTCGGCAGGAAAATCGCCGACGGCACGCCCGCCGAAGTGCAGCGCGATCCGGAAGTGATCCGCGCCTACCTGGGGACTGCGTAATGGCCGCACTTCTGGAGGTCAGCGGCCTGAAGGCTTTCTATGGCCAGACCCAGTCGCTCTATGATGTCGGCTTCGAGATTCCCACGGGCGGAATCACGACGCTGCTTGGCGCAAACGGCGCCGGCAAGACGACGACCCTGCGGGCGATCTGCAACATGGTCCGCACCGACGGCACCATCCGCTTCGACGGCAAGAACATCCGCGGCATGGCGACGGAGGAGATCGTGCGCCAGCGCATCGCCCACGTTCCCGAGGGGCGCGGCACGTTCACCACGCTCACCGTGGACGAGAACCTGCGCATTGCGGCCTACACCCGCAAGGACAAGCAGGCGGTGAAGGACGAGTTGGAGCGCGTGTTCGTCTATTTTCCGCGACTCAAGGAGCGCATTCAGCAGCAGGCCGGCACGCTGTCGGGCGGCGAGCAGCAGATGCTGGCGATCGCCCGGGCGCTGATGCTGAAGCCGCGGCTGATGCTTCTCGACGAACCCTCGTTCGGCCTGGCGCCGCTGATCGTGCTGGAGATCTTTCGCATCCTGCGCCGCATCAACGAGGAGGAGAAGGTGAGCATCCTGCTGGTCGAGCAGAACGCCGCCCTGGCGCTCGACCTGGCCACGCACGCCTATGTGCTCGAAACCGGCAAGGTCGTCATGTCGGGCCCGTCCGACGTCGTGAAGAACGACGAGAACGTCCGCAAATCCTACCTCGGCTACTGAGGCGATCCCATGGAACAGTTACTTCAGCAGTTTGCCTCGGGCCTTGCCAATGGCGCCATCTATGCTTGCGTGGCGCTCGCGCTGGTCATGATCTACGTGTCGACCGACCACATCAATTTCGCGCAGGGCGAGATGGCGATGTTCAGCGCCTACATCTCCTGGCAGCTCATGGACTGGGGGGTGAGCTTCTGGGTCGCCTTCCTCCTCACGGTGCTGATCTCCTTCGCCATGGGCGTGCTGATCGAGCGACTCATCCTGAGACCGCTTCATAACGCGCCGGTCCTGTCGATCATCGTGGTGTTCATCGGTCTTCTGGCGATCTTCAACTCGATGGCCGGCGCCTTCTGGAGCTACCTGATCAAGGAATTCCCCTCGCCGTTCCCCAAGGCGGACTTCGGCATCGCCGGCGTGATCGGCCCCCATCAGCTGGGCGTGGTGCTGGTGACACTGATCGTGCTCGGGCTGCTGTTCGTATTCTTCCGCTACACGCCGCTCGGCCTCGCCATGCGCGCGGCGGCGCAGAACCCGCAGATGGCGCGGTTGGTCGGCGTTCGCGTCGACTGGATGCTGGCGCTGGGCTGGGGGCTGGCGGCATCGGTGGGAGCCGTGGCGGGCATCATGGTCGCCCACATCGTTTATCTCGAACCCAACATGATGGGCGGCATCCTGCTCTATGCCTTCGCGAGCGCGCTGGTCGGCGGCATCTCCAATCCCGCGGGAGCGGTGGCCGGCGGCTTCATCGTCGGCATCCTGGAGAACATGGTGGCCTATGCCGGCAACCAGATCGAGAAGGCGACGGGGGTCTACATCATCGGCAACGGCGAGAAACTCACGGTGGCGCTGATCATCGTGATCTTCGTCCTGACGGTCAAACCCGCCGGTCTGTTCGGCCGCGTCGTCGTGAAGAGGGTCTGATCATGGCCGCCTCGTCGAAGAAGTGGGTGCTGGGCGTCATCGCGCTCGCGGTGCTGGTGCCGTTGCTGCAGCCGGTCTTTCCGGATGTCGTCTCCAACTACCGGCTGTTCCTGGTCAGCACGATGATCATTGCGGCGATCGCGGTGCTCGGGCTGAACCTGCTCACCGGGTTCAACGGCCAGTTCTCGCTGGGCCATGGCGCCTTCTATGCGGTCGGCGCATACACCGCCGCCATCCTGATGGACAAGCTGAACGTGCCCTATTGGGCGACGATTCCGGCGGCGGCCATCGTGTGCTTCATCGTCGGCTACCTGTTCGGGCTGCCGGCACTCAAGCTCGAAGGGCACTACCTCGCGCTCGCGACCTTCGCGCTGGCGCTCGCTGTGCCCCAGATCCTGAAATACAAGTGGCTCGAGGGTCTGACCGGCGGCGTGCAGGGCATCGTGCTGATGAAGCCGGAAGTCCCGTTCGGCCTGCCGCTGAGTGAGGACCAGTGGCTGTACTACTTCTGCCTGCTGGTCATGATCGTGCTGTTCTGGGGCGCGGCGAACATGCTGAACAGCCGCAGCGGCAGGGCCATGATGGCGATCCGCGACCAGTACATGGCCGCCGACACGATGGGCATCGACACGGCACTCTACAAGACGGTGACCTTCGGGATCAGCGCGGCCTATACCGGCATCGCCGGCGCGCTGTCGGCCTCGGCCATCGCCTTCGTGGCGCCCGACAGCTTCGGCATATTCCTTTCGATCAAGTTCCTGATCGGGCTCGTTGTGGGCGGCATCGGCTCGCTGCTCGGCTCGGTGCTCGGCGGCATCTTCTACGTGCTGGTCGACAACTCGGCGCAATCGCTGACCCAGTTCATCCGCAACGACCTCGGCCTGCCCTTCGACCTCTCGGCCTACACGGTCTTCGGCGTGCTGCTGATCGCCATCATCTACCTGATGCCGATGGGCATCGCCGGCGGGCTCTACATAGCCTACCGCAAGCTGCGGGGTGCACGGGCGTAACCCGGGCCTCCTTGTCCGAAAGTCGCCGGAAGGCGGCCTTCTTTCTGGCCGGAATGGAGACGAAGCTCCGGCGGGCGTTAGTCACTTGGGAGGGAAAAACAATGCGTACGAGCAGGCGTGGTTTTGTAGCGGGTGCTTCGGCCTTCGCGGTCCTGGGCACGAAGTCGGCCTTCGCGCAGAAGAAGTACGACGACGGCGCGACTGACAAGGAAATCAAGATCGGCCACACCGGTCCCTATAGCGGTCCGGCATCGTCCTACGGCCAGATCGGCAAGACGATCGAGGCCTTCTTCAAGTCGGTGAACGAGGCGGGCGGCGTCAACGGCCGCAAGATCAATTTCATCACGCGCGACGACGGCTACTCGCCGCCGAAGATGGTCGAGCTTGTACGTCAGCTCGTCGAGCAGGACAAGGTGCTCTGCCTGTTCAACACGCTGGGCACGCCGACCAACACGGCGATCCACCGCTACATGAACCAGAAGAAGGTGCCGCAGCTCTACGTCGCCACCGGAGCGTCGAAGTGGGGCAAGCCCAAGGAATTCCCGTGGACGATGGGCTTCCAGCCCGACTACCACACCGAGGGCGTCGTCTACGCCAAGCACATCCTGGCCAACATCAAGGACGCCAAGATCGGCGTGCTGATGCAGAATGACGACTACGGGAAGGACTACTACGAAGGCTTCCGCGAGGGCCTGGGCAAGGAGACCGGCAAGATCGTCAAGCACGTGACCTTCGAGGTCACCGACCCGACGGTCGACAGCCAGGTGATCCAGCTCAAGGATTCCGGCGCCAACGTGTTCTTCAACATCGCGACGCCCAAGGCTGCCGCCCAGGCGATTCGCAAGGCCGCCGACATCGGCTGGAAGCCGGCGCAGTACCTCAACAACGTGTCCGCCTCGGTGGGTTCGGTGATGAAGCCGGCCGGCCTCGAGAACAGCCAGGGCATCATCACGGCGCAATACCTCAAGGACCCCACGGACAAGCAGTGGGAGAACACCGACGACTTCAAGGCCTGGGTCGCCTGGATGGACAAGTGGATGCCGGGCGCCAACAAGGCGGACGCCAACCACGTGTTCGGCTACGCCGTCTCCAACCTGATGTTGGAGACGCTCAAGAAGTGCGGCGACACGCTGACGCGCGAGAACGTCATGAAGCAGGCCGCCAACTACCAGAAGTACAAGCTGCCGCTGCTGCTGCCGGGTATCACCATCAATACGAGCCCGACCGACTACTATCCGATCCAGTCGGTGCAGCTCGCACGCTTCAAGGGCGAGACCTGGGATTTGTTCGGCGACGTCATGTCGGCCGAAGGTTCCTGAACGAGAGGGTTCCTAGACGACACGAAAGGCCGCCGGTGATCCCGGCGGCCTTTTTGTTTGATCCCGCACTGCAGCATTGAATTAGCGCGGTACGCGACGTTTGGGCTTTCCATGCCGTTCGATCTGCGCAACGATATTCCGCATAACGAATCATAAGACGGGGAAGAAGCGGTTCATCCAAGGGAGGCAACATTGAAAACCAACAGGCGTACCTTTTTGGGCGGCGTTTCGACGGCCGCGGTCTTGTCGGCGTCAGGCGCTGCCTTCGCGCAGAAAAAGT
>VFQN01001321.1_pt1 | contig 41930 bp, 35 predicted proteins | sample 3512371 | NCBI WGS metagenome assembly VFQN01 (sample SAMN10412370, study PRJNA504923) | tailings metagenome | isolation source: Replicate 2 from Balatoc abandoned mine | place: Philippines: Itogon, Benguet | collected 2017-08-28 | reverse complement strand
GCGAACCCAGGGCGTTGCCCTGGGCTGAGGGCTCCCAGGCCTTCGGCCTGAAAACCCACCGCTGCCGGACTCGAAACTACTGGATTCGCGTTGAACGGTAGCGCGGTTCATCGGAGCCCGGCGCGTGAGCGACGGGGTAGGCTACCCCGTCGCTCACGCTCCGGGCTCCGACGGCAAGGAATCAACGCGATTCGGTATGACCCGGCTCGCCCGCCCGGAACGCGAACGCGGCGAACACGAGGCTGACGTGGTGGTGCCAGCCGGCCCACGTCCGCCCCTCGAAGTGGTCCAGCCCGAGTCCGCCCCGCACCTCGTCGAACCGCTCGCGGGCCGTCGCGAGCCGGTCGCCCTCGTCCGCCGGTGACAGTCCGCGCGGGGTCAGCACCTCGGCGAACTCGCGGGCGTAGGCGTCTTCCGCCGCCACCGCGCCGGAGCCCGGCAACCGCCCCTCGGCCCGCACCTCGTCGATCATCGCCAGCGCCAGTTCCGCCTTCGACGCCGGCTTCCGCGCCTCGTCGGGGATCGTCCGCCCGGCGAGCGCGGTGTTGTCGCGCAGCCAGGGCGCGGGCAGGTACAGCCGCGCCGCCAGCGGGAAGTACCCCGCCGGGCCGTACTGCGCCAGCACCACGCCAAGCTGGCAGTTCACCTTTTGCCCGAGCACCCGCGCGAACTGCCGCTGCACTCCCGCCGAGTGCCGCCCCTTCTTCGGAAATACCGCGTCGTGGACGACCCACACCGAACCGGGGTCGGTGACCGCGCCCGGCCGCACGCGGCGCACGGCGGCGAACAGCCGGGCCGCGTCCCACGGGCTGCGGGTGACGAAGTGCTGGAGCGCCTGCACCAGGTCCGCCTCGGCCGGCGCCAGCCCCACGGCCGCGGCGGCGATCCCCTCGACGTTCTTGCGGCCGGGGGCGGCGAGGAGCCCGGCGAGGTAGGCGACGAAGCGGCGGAACTGGTCGGCGCGCGGGAACACGTCGCGGAACCGCTCGGCGAACGCCTCCAGCCGGGCGAGCCGGTCGGCGTCGAGCGCGGTGGGCAGGGACGGGGCGGACACGGTCACGAATCCCTCGGCATCGGCTGGCGCCGGATGCGGCCGTCGGGCGGGACGAGCCTGGGTGCGAGATCGGTTCGAGCCGGGGGAGTCGGCTACTAACACCACCAAGTATATCGCAGAAGTCGAGAATGACCGCCAGCACATTCCGCCGCGACGGGTCCGAATCGACGGAAGTCGGCCTACTGCGTCACGTTTCAAACCGAGTTTACGGCGAGTAGTGCCGTGCCTGAATCATGTCTCAAGTAATTGAAATTAATCATCTTAAGTCGAGCTATTGGCAAGCAATCGGGGGCCGACTTGACCCAGTAGCACCGAGGTTTCGGGAAAGGGTCTAGGAAGACCGCGAACCATTCACCATCATGTCGATCAAGATAGTGCAGACGCGACACGGCTGCCGACGGGACGGCAACCGGGCGCGATCTCGGAGGAGGAACAGACCCGTGACCCATCACCCCCGCCGAGCCGGGTTCACGCTCATCGAACTGCTCGTCGTCATCGCCATCATTGCGATCATGATTGGACTGTTGCTCCCCGCGGTGCAGAAGGTCCGCGAGGCGGCGGCGCGGGCCAAGTGCCAGAACAACCTCAAGCAGATCGGCCTCGCCGCCCACAACTACCACGACTCGCAGGGAACGCTCGTACCGGCGTTCATCGGCGACAACTCCGAGAAGCTCGACGGGTGGGCGACGTGGGGGGCGCTGCTGCTGCCGTACATCGAGCAGACCGCCCAGTACAACCTGTGGGATCTCCGCTACCCGGGGTCGGCGCAGCCACTGCCGGCGGTGCAGACACAGGTCAGTGTCTACGCCTGCCCGTCACGCCCGCCGCACGTCCTCAGCATCAGCGACTTCATCCCCGGCGGGGCGGCGCTCACCGACTACGCCGCCAGCTTCGGCCCGCACGCCGCCTACACGTCGTCCCTCGGGGCGATCATCCCCAACGTCCCCGACGTGGGCGCGGACGGCTCGGGAAACCCAATTCTGCGGACGTGGCGCGGCCAGCTCGTGCTCCTGAGCGTCACCGACGGCACGAGCAACACCACGATGTTCGGCGAAAAACACGTCCGCCCGCAGTCGCTCCGCGGCAAGAACGAGGACCGGAGCGTGTTCGGCGGCAACCGGAACAACACCCGCCGCATGATGGGGATCAGCAACGTGAACGGCGACCAGCGGGGGCTCATGCCGCCGGAGGCGCAGACCACGGCATTCGCCAACAGCAGCTTCGGCAGCGCCCACACCGGGATCACCAACTTCGTGTTCGTGGACGGGAGCGTGCGGGCGGTGAAGAACACCGCCTCGCCCGAGACGCTGACTCGCATCGTCACCCGCAACGACGGGCTGGTCATCAACGGGGACTTCTAATGGCCCGTCCCACCGCCCTTCCGGCCGACCCGCCGGGCAGGCAAACGCCGGTGCCAGACTGTGAGATGCGGGATGGTCCGGGCACGCCGGCCGTCCGAAGACCGACCGCGGATCAAGGGCGGGTGTGAACGGTGACGCGAATCGAAACAGGAACTGGTCCGTGGACCAACTTGGACCAAGAAAACCCAACTTGGACCAAGAAGAACGGGGCTCACGGTGTCCGCGGCGGCGGTGTAACCCATTCGTGTGAGGTAGTTTCCGGAACAGAGGCTGGTAGCGAAGTCGGGAAAGAATGCCGAAACCGCACCAAGTAGGACCAAATTTCAAGTGCGGATGAGATTGTTCAGTGTCTTCGCCCGCGTTCGAGGAGGAGCTTCCGTGCCGAACGTCCGGATCGCTTGTAGCGGGTTCCTTGCAACCGTCGTCCTCGTCGGCTGCTCGTCGTCCGACGGCCTGCGGCCGGTGACCGGGACCGTGACCGGCCCCGGCGACGTGGCCGTCCTCGCCGGCAGTGCGGTGGAGATCGCGCTGGAGTCCGACCCGACGGTGCGGGCGTCCGGGACGATCGAGCCGGACGGCCGGTTCACGCTCGACAGCCTGAAAGACGGCCAGGTCCGCCGCGGCGCCCCCACAGGGACGTACAAGGCGCGGATCATCCTCGGGGACGACGACCCGGCGCTCCAGAAGAAGGCGGCGAAGGCCGTCCCCACAAAGTTCCTGAAGTTCGAGACCTCCGGCCTGACCGTCCGCGTCCCCGCCGACAGCGCCGTGACGCTGGCCGTGCGCTGAGTGGGTGGTGCTCTGAGTTTGGTGGGACCGGCGTCCCGCCGGTCATTGTTCAGACCGGCGGGACGCCGGTCCCACCAAGCCGAACACCAACCCGTTGCCCCAGACCACACCCGACGGACTGCCGACATGCGTACCCCTACCGCGCTCCTCTTACTGCTCGCCGCCGGCGGCGCCGCCCGGGCCGACGCCCCCGCGCCGGACCGGGCGAAGGTCGAGTTCTTCGAGAAGAAGGTCCGCCCGGTGCTCGCCGGCCACTGTTACGGCTGCCACTCGGCCGACACCAAGCCCGCCGGCGGTCTGCGGGTCGATGACCACAACGGGCTCCTCGTCGGCGGTAACGGCGGGGCGGCGGTCGTGCCCGGCGACCCGACGAAGGGGACGCTGCTGAAGCGCGTCGCCCACGACGCCAAGAAGCGGATGCCCGCCGAGGGCGAGCCGCTGACCGACGCCCAGATCGCCGACCTGACGCAGTGGGTGAAGGACGGCGCCACCTGGCCCGCCGTCCGCGTCCCGGCGACGCTCGGCAAGGGCCGCCCCGAGTACGCCAAGCTCAAGGCCGAGCATTGGGCGTTCAAAGCCCCCACCGAGCCGAAGGCGCCCGCCGTTCAGGACGCGAGCTGGGCGCGCGACGACATCGACCGTTTCCTCCTCGCCGGCCTCGAAGCGAAGGGGCTCCGCCCCGTCGGCGACGCCGACCCCGTGACGCTGCTCCGCCGCGTCACGTTCGACCTGACCGGCCTCCCGCCGACGCCGGCCGAGGTCGATGCCTTCGTCCGCGACGCCGCCAGCCGCAACCCGCGATCCGCATTTGAAGCGGTGGTCGATCGGCTCCTCGCGTCGCCGGCGTTCGGCGAGCGGTGGGGGCGGCACTGGCTCGACGTGGCCCGCTACGGCGAGAGCACCGGGCCGAGCCGCAACATCCCGTACCCGCACGCCTGGCGCTACCGCGACTACGTCATCGACGCGGTGAACGCCGACGTGCCCTACGACCGCTTCGTCCGCGAGCAGCTGGCCGGCGATCTCCTCCCGGCGGCAACGGACGCCGAGCGCGACCGGCTCGCCACCGCCACCGGGTTCCTGGCGCTGGGCGTGAAGGACGTGAACCAGCGGTTCAAGGTCCGGTTCGAGATGGACAACGTGGACGAGCAGATCGACGTGGTAACGCGCTCGACCCTCGCCCTCACCGTGAGCTGCGCCCGCTGCCACGACCACAAGTTCGACCCGGTGCCGACGACCGACTACTACGCCATCGCCGGCATCTTCACCAGCACCGACGCCACCGCCGGGGTGCGCAACAAGATGGGCGGCGGCGGGCTCGACTACTACGTCCCCGAGGCGCTGGTCCGGCTGAGCGGCGAGGCGCCGCCGGCGCCGCCCGAGGAGGTGGCGAAGGCGAAGATCGAGTTCGACGCCGCGAAGAAGGCGTGGGACGCGATCCGCGACACGCCCGAGGGGCTGAAGAAGGGGCCGAACGGCCAGCCGACGCAGCGGCCGTACCGGCTGAAGTTCGAGGCCGCGCAGGGCGCGTACCAGGCGCTCACCGACCCGGCGGCGCGCGGCCACGCGGTCCACGGCGCCCGCGAGGGGAAGGCGGTCGCCGACACGGCGGTCCGCCTCCGCGGCGAGGCGGAGAAGCTCGGGCCGGTGGTGCCGCGCGGGTTCCTCACGGCGTTCCCGGTCCCGGGCGCGGCACCGGTGAACGTGAAGCAGAGCGGGCGGCTCGAACTCGCCGAGTGGATCGTGAACCCGGCGAACCCGCTGACGGCGCGGGTGGCGGTGAACCGCGTGTGGCACCACCTGTTCGGCCGCGGCCTCGTCGGCACGCCGGACAACTTCGGCGCCACCGGCGACACGCCGAGCCACCCGGACCTCCTCGACCACCTGGCAGCGCGGTTCGTCCGCGACGGCTGGTCGCTCAAGCGGCTCGTGCGGACGGTCGTGCTGACGCGGGCCTACGGGCTGGGTTCGGAGGCGACGCCCGCACACCGCACCGCCGACCCGGGGAACCTCCTCGTGTGGCGGCACACGCCGCGGCGCCTCGAGGCGGAGGAGCTGCGCGACGCGATGCTCGCCGCCGCCGGGACGCTCGACCGCGCCCGCCCCGCGGGCTCGCCGGCCCGGGCACTGCGGATGGTCGAGATGCGCGACAACGGCCCGGAGGCCAAGGGCATCCACGAGACCGCCGACACGAGCCGCCTGCGGAGCGTGTACCTGCCGCTCCTCCGCGGCGTGACGCCGAAGGCGCTGGAGGCGTTCGACCCGGCCGACCAGACGCTCGTGTCGGTGAAGCGCGACACGACGACGGTCCCCGGCCAGGCGCTGTTCCTCCTGAACTCGCCGTTCGTCCGCAAGCAGTCGCTGGCTCTCGCTGAGCGCGTCCTCGCCGAGAAGACGTTTGACGCCGACCGCGTTCGCTCCGCGTACCACCTCACGCTGGGCCGCACGCCGACGCAGGCCGAAGTCGAACGGGCGCTGGGGTTCTTGGGCGAGTACGAGTCGGCGTACCGCGCCGACCCGCAACCCCTCCCGCCGGCACCGCGGTCCGCGGCGGCGCCGCAGCCAAAGCGACCCGCGGCGGAGGTGATCGACCCCGACCAGATCGACCAGACCGGAGAGGCGGTGACGGAGGAGTCGGTCCGCCCGCGCGACGCCCGCGCGGCCGCGTGGCTGGCGCTGGCGCAGGCGCTGTACGGCAGCGCGGAGTTCCGGTTCGTGAAGTGACCGTGTCCTCAGCCCCGAAGGGGCGACAGTCAATAGCCCAGGGCGTGAGCCCTGGGCGGCGTGAGGCGACAAGCCGGAGCGCCGAGCCCCACGATAGCCGTAGCCTGCCCGGGGTTCACACCCCGGGCTATTAACTGCCGCCCTTCGGGGCTCAAACCCAAAACACAACGGAATCATCCCATGCACCCAATCTCGCGCCGCGCCGCGCTGAAGCACGCCAGTGCCGGGTTCGGCCTCGTCGCCCTGGCCGGGCTCCTCGACCAGCAGGCGAAGGCCCGCCCGCCGGTCGCGTCGCCGCTCGCGCCGAAGGCGCCGCACTTCCCCGCGAAGGCGAAGCGGCTCATCTTCGTCCACATGAACGGGGCGATGAGCCAGCACGACACGTTCGAGTACAAGCAGAAGCTGTTCGACGACAACGGCAAGCCCGGCCCCGGCGGCGGTACACTCACGGCGCCGAAGTTTCGCTTCGCCCAGCACGGTCAAACCGGCTCATGGTTCTCGGACCTGCTGCCCAACCTCGCCCGCCACGCCGACCGGCTGTGCTGGCTCCGCGGCCTCCACACCGACACCCCCGCGCACCCGCAGGCGGTGGTGCAGCTCCACACCGGCAGCGCCAACGCCGCGCTCACCCGGCCGAGCCTCGGGGCGTGGCTCCTGTACGGCCTCGGCACCGACAACGCCGACCTGCCGGGCTACGTGACCATCAACCCGCCGCCCAACTTCGGCGGGGCGGTGAACTACGGCAGCGCGTTCCTCCCCGCGCACTTCCAGGGGACGCGCCTCGACGACCGCGGCTACCTCCCGAACCTCCGCGGCACGACGGCGACCGCCCTCCAGCGCCGGCAGCTCGACCTGATCCAGGGGATGAACCGCGACCTCGCCGCCGCCCCGGGCGCGCCGGACGCCGTGGACGGCGTGATCGAGTCGTTCGAGCTGGCGTTCCGCATGCAGGGCCGCGTGCCGGAACTGCTCGACCTGTCGAAGGAGCCGGTGCGGGTGCGCGAGGAGTACGGCGCCACCGACGCGCCGAACGCGGCGTTCGCGCGGCAGTGCCTCATGGCCCGCCGGCTGTGCGAGGCGGGGGTGCGGTTCGTGGAGATCTGCCAGCCCGGCTGGGACCACCACAACAACCTCAACGCCGGCCTGATCGACCGCTGCCGCTCGGTCGATCAGGCGACGGCGGCGCTGCTCACCGACCTCGACCGCCGCGGGCTCCTCGCCGACACGCTGGTGCTGTTCGGCAGCGAGTTCGGCCGCCTGCCGACGGCGCAGGGGCAGGACGGCCGCGACCACAACATCACCGGTTACCCGATGTTCCTCGCCGGCGCCGGGGTGAAGGCGGGGTACACGCACGGGGCGACGGACGAGTACGGCATCCGCGCCGTCGAGGGGCGGATGCACACGAACGACCTGCACGCGACGCTCTTGGCGCTCCTGGGGATCGACCACGAGCGGCTGACCTATCGGTATGCGGGGCGTGACTTCCGCCTTACCGATGTGGCCGGCACGGTGGCGCGCGAGGTCTTCGCGTAGCGCGGTTCGTTGCCCCGCTGACGGGGTGACGGTGCCGTGTCACTCCCAGGTACTTCGCGTCAGGTGGTTCCCCTCACCCCGCCGCGAAGCGCGGCGCCCCTCTCCCTCAGAGGGGAGAGGGTGGGCTTGAGCGGTCCCCTCGAATCGTGCCGCGCCGCGTGACTGGCTCCTGATCCTGGCGCCGGCCAGCCCCACCCTCTCCCCTCTGAGGGAGAGGGGCGCCGCGCTTCGCGGCGGGGTGAGGGGGAACCACCTGACGCGAAGCACGGGGGCTGGACCAACGCCGCCCACCTGTTGGCCGTCCGCCGCACTTGCGGGAATATCCTGAAAACTCCGGGCTCTGGTGGGTGTGGGCGGCGCGTGGGCCTGGCGCCGGCCGCGATCCCGAGGAGAGCACCGGCCGGACGACCCGGCCGAGTGGCGGCTTCCTCACGTACCCGTCACCGGAGCACCCGATGCGAAAGGTTCTGTCCGCGCTCGTCCTCGCCCTGCTCGTCACGTCGGTCGTCGGCTGTAGCGGCGGCAGCCCAACCCCTGGGAAGACCGTCGGCACCCCGAAATAGCCTGGAGGGCGCCGGGCCGGGGTGCTAGCCCCCGGTGCGTCACGCCGCCGGCGGCTCGATGCCGAAGTCGCGGATGGTGAACAGCGGGCGGAAGTCGTACCCGGCCAGCGCCTCGCGGGCGCCTTGCAGCCGGTCGCAGATGCACACCACGCGCGCCACCGTCGCGCCCGCCGCCTCGACGGCCTTGATCGCCTGGATCACGCTGCCGCCGGTCGTCAGCACGTCGTCGATCACGACCACGCGGTCGCCCGTGGTCACTTGACCCTCGACGAGGTCCTGGCTGCCGTGCCCCTTCGCCTGCTTGCGGACGAAGAACCCTTCGAGGTGCCGGCCGTGACGGTGGAACGCCGTCAGCGCCGCCGCCGCCATCGGGATGGCGCCGACCTCCAGCCCGCCGATCGCCTGGAACTCTAGGTCCGCGGTCGCCGCGTACAGCTCCTCGCCGAGCAGAGTGATCGCCTCGGCGTGGAACAGTACCTTCTTCGAGTTGACGTAGTAACTGCTCTTCTTACCGCTGGCGAGCGTGAAGTCGCCGAACTGGAGGGCGCGGGCGCGGAACAGGTCGCGGAGCCGGTCGCGGGTCGTCATGGTTGTGGCGGGTCGGCTGGGGTGGTAGGTTCACGTCAGGATACGGAGGAGGGCGCCAACATGGCCGACACGAAGACGTACACCGACGCCGAGGTAGCGGCGAAGGTCGCCGAGCTCGGCCTGACCGGCTGGTACTTGGAGGACGGTTGGCTGCGGAAGAAGTTCAACACCGACGGCTGGCCCACCACCCTGATGCTGGTCAACGCCATCGGCTACCTCGCCGAAGCCGCGTGGCACCACCCCGACCTGAGCGTCACCTGGGCAAAGGTCTGGGTGAAGTTGAAGACCCATTCAGCGGGGGGGATCACGGACAAGGACTTCGAGCTGGCGAAGAAGATCGACGAGGTCGTGCTCTGGCGTCCACCGGCGGGCGGCGGGCTCGAAGGCACTCCGAACAAGTTCGTGAAGGGGTCGTAGCTCAGCCGGCAGGTGCGTAGCCCGAGCCGCCATGTTGCTCGGGGCGCCTGTCAGCGTGACGGCGAGCAGGTGATCGATCCGGTCCCTCGGGCCGGCGATCACCTGCTCGCGCCACTTCATTCCGACTTCGGCCCTGTCGAGCGCGGTCATACGCCGCGCCCCGCCCGTAAACCCGCCGGTCGTTTCGGGCGCCCGGATTGTACCCTACACCCCCGGCGTCAGTGCCTTCTCGATCACGCCGCGCACGTCGCTCATCTTCACCCGCTCCTGCTTGAGCGTGTCGCGGTCGCGGATCGTGACGGTGTCGTCCTGCATCGTCTGGCCGTCGATGGTGATGCAGAACGGCGTGCCGGCCTCGTCCTGGCGGCGGTAGCGGCGGCCGACGGCGCCCTTGTCGTCGAAGAACACGTTGAAGTACGGCTTCAACGCCCGGTACAGCTCCGTCGCCTTCTCCGGCATCCCGTCCTTGTTCACCAGCGGGAAGATCGCCGCCTTGATCGGCGCCAGCCGCGGGTGGAACTTCATCACGATGCGGGTTTCCTCGTTCCCCTTCGCGTCCGGCACCTTGTCCTCGGTGTACGCCTCGCACAGCACCGCCAGCGTGAACCGGTCGGCCCCGGCGCTCGGCTCGATGACGTGCGGGGTGAACTGGTACTTCTCCACGTCCGCCGCCGGCGGGTTGGTCTTCATCCACTCCTTGAACGAGTTCGTCGTGCGGGTGCCGGCGTCGGCGTTCCACCGCTCCTCGTCGAAGTACATGAACTTCTCGTTCACGCCCGAGTGCTTGGCGTGCTGCGTGAGGTCGTAGGCGCCGCGGTGGGCCACCCCTTCGAGCTCCTGCGGGTCGTCGCTGAACGGGAACAGGTATTCGATGTCGGTCGTCCCGATCGAGTAGAACGCGATCTCGTCCTTCCCCTGCTCGCGCGGCTTGAGGTTGTCACTCCGGATGCCGAGCGTGCTGTACCACTTCTTCCGCAGGTCGCGCCAGTACTCGTACCACTGCTGCGACTCGGCCGGGTGGCAGAAGAACTCGATCTCCATCTGCTCGAACTCCCGGCTGCGGAAGGTGAAGTTCCGCGGGGTGACCTCGTTGCGGAACGCCTTGCCGACCTGGGCGATCCCGAATGGCAGCTTGAGCCGGGTGCTGTCGAGCACGTTGCGGTAGTTGGCGAAGATACCCTGCGCCGTTTCGGGCCGGAGGTACACCTTCGACTCGTCCGTCTTGTCGAGCCCGGCGTGCGACTCGAACATCAGCGACACCTGCTTCGCCTCGCCGAGCGGCGCGCCGCACGCCGGGCACGGCTCCTGGAGGCCGGTCGCTTCGAGTTGTTCGGTGGCGACGTACCGAGTGAACTCTTGAAGGCTCGGCGGAGCGTCGGGCTGGCCGTTGACCCGCGTCGCCAGGAAGCTCAGTGTGACCTCGGGATTCTTCACGAGTGCGAGGTTCGGCGCGAGCTTCTGGCCCTTCCCCCTCGCCCACTTCATCAGCCGGTGCGTGTCGTACTGCCCCGTGGCCGGCGTGAACTCCTGGATCAGCGAGTTCATCCACTCGGACTCGGCGAGGATCGCCCACAGCTGATCGGCGCGTGTGAACTTGCCGCACCCGGGGCACTTGCGGGTCGGGTCGGCGAAGGTAGCGACGTGCCCGCTGGCGACCCAGACCTTCGGGTTCATGATGATCGAGCAGTCGAGCCCGACCATGCGGATCTCTTGGCCGTCCGGGCCGGGGGGCGGGTTGCGGACCATGTCCTGCCACCACGCCTCCTTGATGTTCCGCTTCAGCTCGACGCCGAGGGGGCCGTAGTCCCAGAAGCCGTTGATCCCGCCGTAGATCTCGGACGACTGGTAGACGAACCCCATGTCCTTGCAGAACTTGGCGAACTTCGCCATGTCGATGCGGGTCGGCACGTCGGCGTCTCCGGCGCGGCCCTCGGTCTGGGTCGCGCGAGTGAGGGAAAGAGAGCGACCGGGGAGGTAACCCCGGTCGGGCGGCGCTGTCATCTTACGGGACGCGCGGGTGCGCGGCGGGGTCACGACGGGGTCACGCGGCGCGGCGTCAGTGCATCACGTACCCGCCGTCCACGTTGACCGCCTGCCCGGTCACGTTCGTCGCCCGCGCCGACGCCAGAAACACCGCCATCGCCGCCACGTCCTCCGGGGTCTGCCAGCGATTCAGCGGCACGAGCTTGGCGATCTTGTCCGCGGCCCACTCGTCGTAGTCGACGCGCCCCTCCGGCGGCTGGCGGTCGGCCCACGCCTGCCACACGGCGCGGTTGAGCGGCGTCTTCACCATGCCGGGGCACAGCGCGTTCACCCGCACGCCGAACGGCGCCAGATCCTTCGCCGCGCACTTCACGAAGTTCAGTACCGCCGCCTTCGCGGCCGAGTACGGCGGGTCGGTCTGGCTGCCGTTCTGTCCCGCCACCGACGCCAGAAACAGCAGCGTGCCCGACCGCTGTTCCGCCAGCTGCGGGGCGAAGGCGTGGGCGACGTTCACGGCGCCCATCAGGTTGACGTTCAGCACGCGCGGCCAGTCGGCGGGCGCGAGCGACCAGAACGGGAACCCGATCTTCCCCGACCCCACCGCGGCGGCATAAACGACGTGATCGACGCGCCCGAGGCGCTCCGCGGCGCGGGTGACGGCGGCGAAGTCGGTGGCGTCGACGACCGTCTCGGCGGCGGGGTCGATGTCCCAGCGGGCGACGCGGGCGCCCTCCGCGGCGAAGGCGTCGGCGATGGCGGCGCCGAGCCCGCGCGCCGCCCCGACGACCACCGCGACCTGCCCACCGAACCCGAGGTCCATGCGCTTGCTCCGTGGAGGTACGTGCGGCGAAGATACGATACGCCGGAGGCCGCCGATGACCGACGACGCCGCCCTGTTCGCCGCCGCGCTCGCGCACCCGGACGCCGACACCCCGCGCCTCGTCCTCGCCGACTGGTTCGACGACCACGGCGAGGACGAGCTTGCCCGCGGGCTGCGCGAACATTCCCGGATCGTGCCACACCTCGCCGGCCTCACCCGGTGGGACCGGTTCCCCCGGATCGCCCGCCCGCCCACGCCCGCCGCGCGAGTCGCGGCCGCGCTGCTCATCCGCTACCGCACGCACTTCCCAGAGCCGCCCGGGATGCAAGTCGAGTACGACCCGGACGCCGACTGGTCCGGTGAGCACCGGCCAGCGCGGGTCGGCCCGGCGCGGTTCTTCTACGACTGGGCGACCGCGCACCGAGACCAGATCGTCCGGCTGCGCGAGGCCGCGGCCCACGCTGCAGCCCGCTGGCCGGACGAGCCGGTAACGTTTCCGGCGGGTGACGACCCGGTGGCCGTCGAGACGCGCGGCCTGCTGGTCCACGAACTGGTGCTGCGGCACAACCCTGTCACGGCTGCCCGGGCGGCGGCGTGGGACGACTTGGCCGCCCGCGGGCACCCGCTAGCCCGCGTCCCCGGTTCGCTGCTGCCGGTCGAGGCCGAGGCGATGGCGGGGGTACGGGGGTACAATCCGCCCGCGCCACGATCCCGCCCGCTCGGCCCGGGGGTGGCGCGTCCGACAATTCTGGGGCACGCCGAACCGGAACCGGACAGTCCGGCGCGGGCGGCGGTGCAAGCGTGAGTCGAAAACCTGACGGGAACGGCCGAGGCACGAGAGATCGAGTTGGCCGAGCGATTCATCCCGGCGGCCGAATGTGCCGACTGGTTCCGGGCGCTGCCGGTCGAGGCACTGGCCGGGTCCGCCGTGGACGCGCTGACGGTGACAGCTGCGTTCCGCGCGTGCTTCCGGGCGGCGCTCAACGGCGGCGCATACGGTCAGTCGCCCGGGGCGGCCTACGCCCGGCTGTACGCCTGGGACACGTTCGCCTGGCTCGCCGGCGCCGCGCCTGACGCCGATCGGGACGCGGCCGCAGTACGGGTCGAGCGATGTCGGTGGTACTCGTTCGGTGGCGACTGGTTCGAGAACATTGCCGGCGACCTCGGGCTGATCTGCGTCCGCCCGGACGGGATGAGCGCCGCCGTCCTCGCCGCGACCGACGCGGACTAACCGCCACCCCGTAAGCTACCGGCGTGAAGCCGTCCCGCCGCGACCTGCTCGCCGCCGCGCCGTTCCTCGTGACAGCCGGGTGTCACCCCGACCCCGCGCCGGCGCTCCCGCCCGGCGAGATCGTCGGCGCGTCGGACGCCCTCGGCCACCGACTGCGCGACGGGTGGCGGCCCGTGCCGGCGGCGGATGCGTGGAGCGAACACCGCGTCGTCATCGTCGGCGGCGGGGCGGCGGGGCTGGCGGCGGCATGGCGGCTGCGGCGGAAGGGCGTCACCGACTTCGCACTCCTCGAACTCGAGCCCGTCCTCGGCGGCACGGCGCGCGGCGGGGAGTCGGCGGCCGGGCCGTTCCCGTGGGGGGCGCACTACGTCCCCGCGCCGCTCGCCGGCAACCCGCTGCTGGTGGAATTGCTCCGCGAGATGGGTGCGGTCGAAGCGATGAACCCGGACGGCTCGCCGGTCATCGCGGAAGGCGTCCTCTGCCGCGACCCGCAGGAACGGCTGTTCTTCCGCGGACGGTGGTACGACGGGCTCTACCTCCACGCCGGCGAGTCGCCCGACGACGACATGCAGCTGCGCCGCTTCCACGCCGCGGTGGGGAAGTGGGCCGGCTGGCGCGACGCCCAGGGGCGCAGGGCATTCGCCATCCCGGTCGCTACAGGGTCGGACGACGCGGCGGTGGTGGCGCTCGACCGGCTGTCGTTCGCCGACTGGCTCGGGGCGAACGGATTCACGTCGTCGCGCGTGCGCTGGCTCGCCGACTACGCCTGCCGCGACGACTACGGCATGACCGCCGAGCAGACGAGCGCGTGGGCGGGGCTCTTCTACTTCGCGTCGCGGGTGAAGGCGCCCGGTGCCGAGGCGCAGCCGCTCATGACGTGGCCCGAGGGAAACGCCCGCCTCATCCGCCACTTGGCCGACGCCGCGAAGGAGCAAGTACAGCCCGGCTGGGCCGCCGCCAACTTGAGGCCGACCGAGCAAGGCGTCGAGGTGGTGGCGGTGTCGCACGACGGGGCGCGGGTGCGCGGGATGCGGGCGCAGCGGGTCATCGTGGCGACGCCGCAGTTCGTGGCGCGGCAACTCGCGGCGCCGCTGCGCGAGCGGCCGCAGCCGGCGCGGCAGGCGTTCACGTACGGCGCGTGGCTCGTCGCCAACCTGCACCTTTCGGACCGCCCGAAGAGTCTCGGCGTGCCGCTGGCGTGGGACAACGTGCTGTACGAGAGCCCGTCACTCGGGTACGTGGTGAACACGCACCAGCGCGGCGCCGACTACGGGCCGACGGTGTGGACGTACTACCTCCCGTTCACCGATGCCGACCCGCGGGCGGCGCGGGCGAAGCTGCTGGCGATGACACGCGACGAGTGCGCGGAGGCGGTGCTGGCGGACCTGCGCATGGCGCACCCGGACCTGCGCCGACTGGTGACGCGCCTCGACGTGGTGCGCTGGGGGCACGCGATGGTGCGCCCGGTACCGGGATTCGTGTGGGGCGAGGATCGGCGGCGGGCGGCAGAGCCGGTGGGGCACATCCACTTCGCCGGCGCCGACCTGAGCGGCGTGCCGATCTTCGAGGAGGCGCTGTACCACGGCGCCCGGGCAGCCGACGAGGTAATCGGGGCAACGGAGGGAAGAAAATAGACAGGATAACAGGATGAACAGGATACCGAACCAAGCTAAAAGCCCGGTTCGGTATCCTGTTCATCCTGTTATCCTGTCTATTTTCCAATCGCCTACGCCGGCTGCTTCTCGGGGTGCAGGTACACGAAGCTCTTCCCGAGCCGGCCGCCGTAGTTCCCCGCCGAGATCGTCAGCAAATCCGATGTGTCCTTCGCGGCGGCGATCGCGGCCTGGGTCGCGGCGGCGATCGTCGGCAGGTCGCGGCCGTTGATGATGATCTCCTGCACGCTCACCACCCCCGCCGGCAGCTTACTCTGTTCGCCGAGTTGGTCGCGCAGCGTCGGGCAGTACTCGGCGTAGGTACTGGCGATGGCGAACTTGTACTTGCTCCCCGCCTTCGAGCCGCTCCCGGCCACGCCGCCGGGGAACGGCAGGATCACGCCGGGCGTGAGCGCGGCGGCGGCGGCGGCGCGGGTCGCGGCTTCGAGGGCACCGTCGGCGGTGGCGCCGAAGAACCACAGGTTCCCGCCCATCAGCCCGTCGGCCCACCCGCAGCGGCGCTCGATCTCGAACTCGCCGCTGAGGATCGGCACCACCCAGCAGCGGCGGCCGTGGCGGTCGGCGGCGTACTGGTGGCCGTCGCCGAAGTACGACACCTTCCGCCCCAGCGGGAACCACTTCTCCTCCGCCGGTAGCACGTTGAACGCCGCCGTCGTCGGGCACGTTAGCACGTTCTGGCACACGCGCACGAGCACCGATCGCTCCAGCCTATGCTCGCGGTCCTTCCAGAAGCGCGGCACGTGGAACTGCACGATCGCGCCGGGGCGGCCGTCCGGCGTCTGGGACGGATCGACGTACACGTCGAGCCCCGCCTCGCAGTCGCACAGGATGGCGGAACTGGCGTTGCCGGTAGCGGCCTGAACGGCGTGGTCGAGCCAGGTGCGGTCGCGGGCGGTGACGAGGACGCTGGCAAAGATGCTGCGGAACGCCTCGGCATACGTGTCGTCGATCGTGGCCGGCATGAACGGGCTCCGGGGCGGAGGGGCAAGGTGATTGTCTGCATCGCCGGGGGCCGGTCAACCGCGAACAGCACGGTTCCAGAGACGAGTGTGATGCCGATCGCCCCGTGCCCAATTGATATGCATAAATCCGATCTGCCAGCTCAATTAATAGGCAGATACATAGGCGGCGTTGGATTCTTGAGCCGACAGGTCAATTTTTCTTGCACGTGGAAGTCATGTTTCTGCCATGAGTTAAGCTCATCGCACGAGCGGCCTGCCTGAACCGCGAGCCGAACGGCACCGACTCTGCTTTAACCTCAGACGGCGAGAGCCTGACACCGCACGGTCAACCGTCTGAGGGGAGAGGCAGACGGTTGGCCGTGCGGTTCGTCGTTTCCCGCTGTTCTGACGCCCACCCGGCCAACCCGGGTGGGCGTCGTCATTTCCCCGCCCCCACAAACGGGTTCGTGCGCTTCTCGTGCCCCACGGTCGTCGTCGGGCCGTGGCCCGGGTACACGACCGTGTCCGCCGGCAACGGCCACAGCACTCGCTCGATGTGGTGCTTCAGTGTCTCGAAACTGCCGCCCGGGAAATCGGTCCGCCCAATGCTTCCGCGGAACAGCACGTCGCCGCCCAGCACCGTGACCGGCGCCGCCTCGCGGATCATGTAGACGACGTGCCCCGGCGAGTGCCCCGGCGCGTCGAACACCTCCAGCTCGATCCCCGCCACCGTCACGCGCTCGCCTTCGGTCACCAGCCGATCCGCCGGGGGGCTGGTGACCGGCATCCCGAACGGGCCGCTCAGGTTCAGGTCGGCGTCGGTGAGCATCGCCGCGTCACCCGGGCCGATCAGGATGGGAGCGGCCGGGAACGCCTTCTTGAGCGCGGTGTTCCCGGCGATGTGATCGACGTGCCCGTGCGTGCAGACGATCGCCGCGAGCGTAAGGTTCCGCTCGGCGAGCGCCTCCAGGATCAGTTCCGGCTCGAACCCCGGGTCGATGACGAACGCCTCGGCGCCGCCGTCGCGCCAGACGACGTAGGAGTTCTCGGCGAACGGCTGCGACTCGACGGTGAGAATCTGGATCGACACGGCGGCCCCACGCAATGCTGAAACGGTCACCCTCCCGCCGGGTTACTGTACATGATCAGACCGCGGCCCGACTCCCGACACGGTACGTGCCGACGGCAACTGCCGAAAAGGTGACGCACACTTCGCGGCGTGAGGACAACATTACCCGATGCACGAAGCGATCGCCGGCCCGGTCCACTTCGTCGAAAAGAAACTCGACCTTCGGAACCTGCACCGCGTGACGGAGGGCCGCGAGCGACTCGTCGGCCACGACGGCACCGGAATACTCGATGCGCAGGTCGGAGTAGCCCCGCTTGAGGTCGCCGCACCGAAGCCGGAGCTTCAGTCGCGCGGACTCGGGCGTGTGCTCCACGTCGAGCAACGAGCCGTCGTGAATGTCGGCCTCGGAAAGCGCGAGTACGTCCGGTGGGAGTTGCAATGATGTGAGGTGACGGCGGTACGCGTCCGGCACGGCTTCAAACGCCGCGTCCGTAAGCTCGCCGCCGAGCCATTCCCTCGTGAAGAACTTCATTCGATACCCGATCCAGCCCCAGCCACCGAAGCCGGCGCGGCCCCGTTCCGGCCACTGGGCGGCTATTGACTCAGCTCCTTCGACAGCGCCGCGACGCGCTCGCCGGTCGGCGTGTTCGCGTGCTTCTTCAGGAACGTCGCCGCCTGCTGGGCCGCCAGTGCTTTCTGGTTCGGGGCGGCGTTGCTCAGCCCGCTGATGAATTGCGTGTACGCCTTCCGCGCCGCCAACTCCGCCGCCACCGCCTTGTTCGACGCCAGCTTCTGCTTCGCCTCCGCCGCGCCCTTCGACACCGGGTCGCCGGCGAAGTGGGCGGCGAGCTTGCCGTGCAGGTCGTACGCCTTCACCGGGTCGCTCGACACGGCCGCCTCGGCGTCGGCCTTCCACGCCTCGGCCTCCGTTCGGAGCACGTCGTACAGCTTGTTCGCCGACTCCGTGACCGCCTTGTTACCCGTCCGCCGCAGCGGCGCCAGCGCCTTCATCCCCGCGGCCCACTGGCCCCACTCGAAGCCGTCGAGCGCCGGCCGCAGCTTCGGGTCGTAGTCCTTCGGGTCGTACTTCCACGCCGCCTTCGCCAGCGCCCGCTCGATCGTCCCCTTCTCCATGTCGTACCCGACGATCTTCCCGTCCGGGCCGATGACGCGGAACTGGTAGATGTTCTGGAGCGAGATCTTCTGCCCGTATCGCGCCTCCATCAGCCCGAGGCTGTCGGCGAACGCCGGCATCCGCAGCCCGGTCTCGCGGTTGTACCCGATCGCCGATCCGATCGGGTCGCTGGCGCCGACGGCGAGGAACTTCACCGGCCGGTCCTCGAACGCCTTCATGACCGCGTTCCGCTCGGGGATGGACTCGCGGCAGCGCGGGCACTGGCTCTCGTAGAAGAACAGCACCACCGCCCGACCGCGGAGGTCGCTGAGCTTGTACTCGTTGCCGTCGGAGAACAGGCCGGCGGGGAAGTCGGGCGCGGGGTCGCCGACCCGCGGCTGGGCACCCGCCGACAGCGTGACCAGGAGTGCGGCCGCGGCGGCCAGCGCGGGGCGGACGGATCGCATGGCGGGCGCCCTCGGTTCGGGTGCGTGGGACCGACGTCACAACCCGGTGGGACCGGCGTCCCGCCGGTCGTGACTGGAAGACCGGCGGGACGCCGGTCCCACCAAGCCAGACACGGCCGGCGGGGGTGATTCTACCGCGCGCCGGTCAGGCGAGGATGTCGCGGACGACGCGGGCGGGGCGGCCGTCGGTGAGGCACTGCGGGCGACCGCCGTGGTGGTACACCAGCCGCTCGTGGTCGATGCCGAGCAGGTGCAGAATCGTCGCTTGGAAGTCGTTCGGGGTCACGACGTTCTCGACCGCCTTGTGGCCCACCTCGTCGGTCGCGCCGTAGGTCATCCCGGCCTTCACGCCGCCGCCGGCGAGCCAGCAGGTGAAGCCCTGGCCGTTGTGGTCGCGGCCCGCCTGCGCGTTCAGTTCGCCCTCGCACACCGGCAGCCGGCCGATCTCGCCGCCCCAGTGGACGAGCGTGGTGTCGAGCAGCCCGCGCTGCTTCAGGTCCGTCACCAGCGCCGCGGCCGGCTGGTCGGTGCGCCGGCAGATGGCCGGCAGGCCGGTGCTAATGGTGTTGTGGTTGTCCCACGGCTGGCCGCCGAGGAACAGCTGCACGAACCGCACCCCGCGCTCGACGAGGCGGCGGGCGATGAGGCAGCGGGTGCCGTACTCGCGCGTCTCGGGGCGGTCGAGGCCGTACATGGCCTTCACCCGCTGCGGCTCGCGCGACACGTCGAGCGCCTCGCTCGCCGCCGTCTGCATGGCGGCGGCGAGCTCGTAGCTGGCGATCCGCGCCTCCAGGTCGGCCTCGCCCGGGCGCGCCGCGAGGTGCCGGCGGTTGAGCGCGGCGAGGAGGTCGAGGTTCTGCCGCTGCACGTCGCCAGCGGCGTCGGGCGGCGGGTTGAGGTTCAGGATGCGCGGCTCTTGCGGGCGCAGTACTGTCCCCTGGTAGAGCGGCGGGAGGAACCCGCACTCCCAGTTGTGCGCGGCGTCCACCGGCGGCCCGCCCGGGTCGGAGAGCACCATGTACGCCGGCAGGTTCCTCGCCTCCGAGCCAAGGCCGTACACGAGCCAACTCCCCATCGTCGGCCGGCCGGTGATGCCGGCGATGCCGCCGTGGAAGTAGCGGATCGACACCTCGTGCCCGTTGAACCCGGTCTGCATCGAGCGGACGACGCAGATGTCGTCCACGACGCCGGCGGTGTGAGGCAGCAGTTCCGAGACTTCCGTCCCGCACTGGCCGTGGCGGGCGAAGCGCCACGGGCTGCCGAACAGCGTCTTGCTGGCACGGTTGACGAAGCTGTACGTCACGTTCCCCGAGTAGTCGCGCCCGCTCATGCGGGTGAGCTCGGGCTTCGGGTCGAAGAGGTCGACGTGGCTCGGCCCGCCGTGCATGAACAGCGAGATCATGGCCTTCGCCTTCGGGGCGAAGTGCGGCGCCCTCGGGGCGAGCGACGGGGTCGGATTCTCGCCCGGCTTCGGCGGGCCGTCGGCGGCGAGGAGCCCGTCGCGGCCGAGCAGGTCGGCCAGCGCGAAGAACCCGACCCCGGCGGCCGTCCGGGAGAGCAGGTCGCGGCGCGTGGGAGCGGGGTGCGGTGTCATTCGAGTGGTCCGGGTCGTTAGGCCGGGGCGCGAGCCCCGGTGGGGTCGGGGGAACACCGGGGCTCGCGCCCCGGCCTAACAGGCAACGAGATCAGTCCACGTACAGGAACTCGTTCGACGCCAGCAACTGCTGGCACAGGTTCGTCAGCGCGGCGAGGTCGGGCTCCTTCGAGCGCGCCGCCAGCGCGGCGGTCTGCGTCGTCAGGAACGCCGCGCCGAGCTGGCGTTCCTCGGCCGCCGGCGGGCGGAGGTACGCCAGGCGCCATGCCGTCTCGGCGAGGCGGTCCGGCGCCGCGACGCTGCCGGCCTCGGCCTTCACGCGCGCCGCGAGGTGGCGGGCCTGCTGGCGCACGAAGTCGCTGTTCAACAGCATCAACGACTGCGGCGCCGTGGTCGTGCTGGCGCGGCGGTCGCAGTTCAGTTCGGCGCCGGGGGCGTCGAACGCGGCCAGGAACGCCACCGGCTTCGACCGCCGCACCTGGAGGTACACGCTCCGCCGCGGCTTGTCGTCCGGCACGCCGACCTGACCCGCCGCGTCCTCGGTCACCGCCACGGGCGGGCCGAACGGCGTGCGGTCGAGGCGGCCGGCGGCGACGAGCATCCGGTCGCGCACCGCCTCGGCTTCGAGCCGCCGCACCGGGAAGCGTGCGTACAGCGTGTTGGCGCGGTCCACCGCGTCGGCGGCGGGCGTGCGGGCCGCCGACTGGCGGTACACGGTCGAGGTCATTACGAGCTTGTGGAACTGCTTCTGACTCCAGCCGAGCCGCGGCAGCTCGGTGGCGAGCCAGTCGAGCAGTTCAGGGTGCGACGGCAGCTGCCCGAGCTTACCGAACTCGCCGGGCGTGTCCACGATGCCGCGGCCGAAGTGGTTCAGCCAGAGGCGGTTCGCCGTGACGCGGCCGAACAGCGGGTGCGTGCCGCTCGTGAGGTGCTTCGCCCACGCGAGGCGGCGGCCGGTCGTGTCCGGGCCGGCGGCCGGCGCGATCTCGAAGCGCTTGTCGTCGGGCGCGGCGATGGTGAGGTCGGCGGGGGCGAGGTCCGGCCCCTTCGGCTGGCGGGCGTCGCCGCGGTGGAACAGCTTCGTCGCCGGCACCCGCCCCGCCACCTCGGCGGAGACGGCGACGAACCCCTCCGCCGGCCGCTCGGCCCGCTTCGCCGTCACCTTCGCCTGGAGCGCCTTGATCTCGTCAGCGGCCTTCTGGTTGTACTGGTAGAGCACGCCGGGCGTGATCTTCAGCTTCGGGTTGCCGTCCGCGAGCTTCTTCTGCTCCGGCGTGCGCTTCGCCTCGGGCGCCTCGACCGCCGCCTTCAGCGCCGGCCGCTGGTCTTCCGGGAACTTGGCGAGCTCCGCCTCGAACGCCACCTTCACCGCGTCGGCCTGCTTCGTGTTCAGCTCGGTTTGCATCTTCCCGGCCTCGGCCTCGACCGCCGTCGCCTTCGCGCGGTCGGCGTCGCTGTAGAGCGAGACGAGGCGTTCGCCGGGCCGCCGCCACTTCCCCGGGTCGAGCGCCGGCTCGAACACGGCGCGGAGGCGGAAGTAGTCGGCCTGCGGCACCGGGTCGTAGCGGTGGTCGTGGCACTGGGCGCAGGCGACCGACGTGCCGAGTAGCGTGGACGACACCACCTTCAGCACGTCGGTCATCACCTGCTCCGCGTTGGCCGGCGAGTTCGCGCTCGCGGTGGCGTCGGGCGCGGTGCGGAGGAAGCCGGTGGCGGCGAGGAGGTCGACCTGCGGCGGGGTGAGGTTCGACCACGGCCGCGGCAGGAGCTCGTCGCCGGCGAGCTGTTCGGTGACGAAGCGGTCGAGCGGCGTGTCGGCGTTGGTCGCGCGGATGACGTAGTCGCGGTAGCGCCACGCGTGCGGGCGCACGGTGTCCGTGGCGCCGTCGCCGTCGCTGTCGGCGTAGCCGGCGGCGTCGAGCCAGTGGCGGCCCCAGCGCTCGCCGTAGGCCGGCGACGCGAGCAGCCGGTCGAGCGCCTTCTCGTAGGCGTCGGCGGCCGGGTCGGCGACGAAGGCGTCGAGCTCCTGCTGCGTCGGCGGCAGGCCGGTGAGGTCGAACGTGGCGCGGCGCAGGAGCGTGGCGCGGTCGGCGTCCGGGTTGAAGGTCAGCCCCTTCTCGCGGAGCTTCGCCAGCACGAAGGCGTCGATCGGCGTGCGGACGCGGTCCGAATCCACCTTCGGCGGGGTGGGGCGCGCGAGCGGTTGGTAGAACCAGTAGGCCCGCTCCTCGGCGGTGATGCCGAGGCCGGGCGGGAGCGTGGCGGGCTCGTCGCGGAGCGTCTTGGCGCCGCCGGCGATCCACTTCTCGATCACCGCGATCTCGGCGGCCGGCACCTTCTTCTCGCCCGGCGGCATCTCGCCGGCCTTCAGGCGCTCGATGAGCAGGCTCTTGACCGCGTCGCCGGGGACGATGGCGGGGCCGTCCTTGCCGCCGGCGAGGGCGAACCGCTTGAGCCGCAGGTCGAGCCCGCCGGCGTGCTTCTCGCCGCCGCCGTGGCAGTCGAGGCAGTAGGCGCGGAGGATCGGGCGGACGTGCTTCTCGAACGTGAGCGGCTCGTCAGCGACCGCGGGTCCGGCTGCGAATACCAGCGCCACGAGGGCGGCGGGGCCACGGGGCATGATGAAATGGGCCTGGCGGGTAGGGCGATCGCGGGAGGGATGGTAGTTTACCACCTCCAGACCGGCGGGACCAGCACATCCTAGTGGTGTCGCGGTTTGGCGTTCCTGACCCGGTTCCTGCTGGTACACTACTTCGTCGAATCGTTCACCGTGCGGTCGGAGGCCAGCTATACACCGCCCATCCCTTGCCGCGTGCCGGTTCTGTTCCTTGCTCTCCGTAACCCTGTTCGTCGCGGCCACACTGACGACATTCATCCGGGGTGATGGACCGGGACCGGCGTGGTCAGTCATGGATGACCTCGGGGATCTCAACCTGTTCACGCTGGTCGCCTTCCCAGCGGCGGCGTGGATCGCGGCTCTCACCTTTGCGGGCGACATAACCGCCCGTGACTCACGGGCGGCACGGTGGGCGAGACTTCCCCCCGTCTTCTGCGGTGCGTGGTTTGTCGTGGTTGCGTGCGCTGATTTCTTGCTCGCACACCCGCGGTGGTGAACCACGATTGGCTCGCCGGCCGTATGAGCCCACCCGAACCGCGGTCAACCCGTCGGGAACGGCGGGGACTTTAAACTGATGCACGACCCGTATCCTCCCGCGCTTGCACACCGCGGGCGCATCGGTTCTCATGCGGTATGGACTTCTCCCAGGAAGAACTCTTCGACGCCTGCGACCGGCTCGTCCACGGGCTCCTCGACCGCGCCGGCGTCACCCAGCCGCCGGTGAACGCGCTCCGCGTCGCCGACGACCACCTCGGCATTCCCGTCGAGGTCGTCGAGCCGGAAGAGGACGACCCCGACGCCCCGCCGCGGCGGCGCCGGCCGTCGGCCGGGATCGTCCTCAACCCGCACATGACCGCCGAGCAGCGCCAGGCCGTCGCCGCGCAAGCCATCGCGATCCTGCTCCTCCCGGACCTGCTCCGCAAACTCGACATCGTGCCCGGGAGCGAGACCAAGCAGGCGGCGACCCACTTCCGCGGGCTCCTCGCCGCGCGGGTGCTCGTGCCGACGCGGATGCTGCGCACGGCACTGCGGCAGCACAAGTACGACGTGCCGGCGCTCCACTCGCAGTTCCGCACGGCGCGGATGGAGGCGGTGGCGCTGCGGCTGCTCGACCTCGATTCGCCGTGCGTCATCGCGGTGGTGGACGACGGCGTGGTGGCGGTGCGGAAGGGGAACGGCCCGCCGGCCGACCGCAAGCTCACCGCCGCCGAACAGCAGTGTCACGACCGGGTGCGGGCGCTGGAGTTGCCCGAGCGGATCCGCACCGGCGGGTGGACGGCGGACGGGTGGCCCGTGCCGAACCGGCGATTTCGGCGAGTGCTACTCCGCGCCGTGCCCGACGAGGTATAATGCCCGAACGACCCGCCCCGGCGGCTGCCCGCGCAGCCGCCGGGCTTTTTCGTCCGCGGCGGGTTTCCCCCTCCCGTAATCGCCCGCGATACCGTGCCGGACCGCCCAGGAGCCCCGATCATGGCCGACGACCGCATCCCGATGACCCGGGAAGGGTACGACAAGCTCAAGGCCGAGCTCGACCGCCTGCGGAACGTCGAGATGATCGAGGTGACCAAGCGGGTCGCCGAGGCGCGGGCGATGGGCGACCTGAGCGAGAACGCCGAGTACCACGCCGCCCGCGAGGACCAGGGCATCCTCCAGGCGAAGATCAACGACATGTCCGACCGCCTGGCGCGGGCGGCGATCGTGGACACGTCCACCCTTCCGAAGGACACGGTGGCGTTCGGGAGCAAGGTCAAGGTAATGGACCTCGACTTGGACGAGGAGGAGGTCTACGAGCTCGTCGGCCCCGGGCAGGAGAACCCGGACAAGGGGCGCATTCTCACCGGCAGCCCGATCGGCCAGGGGCTCCTCGGCCGCAAGAAGGGCGAGACGGTGGAGATCCCGGTGCCGCGCGGGACGATCCGGTTCAAGGTGCTGGAGATCTCCCTGGCCAGCGGCATCTGAGCACTCATCCAGTGTGAGGGCCGGGTGGCTCGGGGCTTCCGTAGGTCGGACCGAGTCTTCGAGACCCGACGCGGGGTAGCGAACACGAAGGCGAAGCGCCGGGCACCCGAACCCACGCGGGGTTTCGTTCTCCGCACCCGGGTTTACGCACCCGCGCCGCCGCGTCGGGCCTCGAAGACTCGACCCGACCTACGAAGACGAGGCACCGAGTCCCCGTAAGGTGATCCGGTCCGAATTCGGGTCGCGGCATCTGATCTGCACTACTCTCGCTCGCCCGGCTGATCCCCGAATGTTCGCGGAATCTTGTTGCAGCCCGATTCCATCGGACGCTATAACTTGAGAGGTGCGGTCCGGCCGCGCCGGTCGTCGGCCACAACTCGTCGGCAGAAATCGGAAAACGGGGATTGACCGCCCGTTGACCTTGACGAATCTTATGGGTATGACGGTCGGTTAAGCCGGCTCCTGTAACACGGGGCCACCGCCTGGAGGCGGCATGTCGGACCCCCGCTTACAGAGTCTACACCTGGAGGGCCAACCCCGGCGGGACCAGTTCCGCGCCGCGCGCCAGGCTATTCAGGCGGCGTGCGGGTCCAACACACTCATCTCCGACCCCGCCCGCCCGCCCGTCCCCGACGACCGCCTCGACGCCCCGACCATCGCCCCACTCGACGGCGCCGGCCTCGCCGGGCGGTTCGCCTTCTACCTGAAGGACGGCGGCAACGTCTACCCGCTCCACCTCGGGATGAATAGCGTCGGCCGGCTGCCGGACAACGACGTGGTGATCCGCGACGAGTGTGTGTCGCGCCGGCACTGCGCGGTGGTGGTCCACACGAACCTGGTCTGCGAGGTCTACGACGTGGCCTCGAAGAACGGCACGCTCGTGAACGGCAAGCGGATCGGCGGGCCGACCAAGATCCAGTCCGGCGACCAGCTCCTGCTCTGCAACCACAAACTCACCTTCCACATGACCGACGCCACCCCCGAGCCCGTCGCAGCGGCCGCCGGGTAGTCGCGGCGCGAAGCCGCCCCCCGCTCAGCCGAGCACCCACACCAGCGCCGCGAGCAGCGCCAGCACCATCATCACGATCACGAAGCCGCTCGGCCGGGTCGGCGGGCGGTCCTCGGCCGACAGGTACTTCCCGCAGCGCGGGCACTGCTCGGCGTTCTCGTACACCTCCGCCCCGCAGTGCGGGCACGGCACCGTCTCCGCGTCGTCATCGTCGGCCCCGTAGCCGGCGTCGCCGTAGTCCTCGTCATCCTCGTCGTCCGGGTCGTGGCGGGTGTGGCGTGGCATGAACGGCTCCGGGTTGGCCCCGCCGATTGTACCCGCGGGCGTCGGCGGGCGTACCCCCGGCCCGGTCGTGTACTAGTCTGGAGTATCCAAGCCCACCGCCCACCGGGTCCGCCCATGCAGCGCCTCGCCCCCGACCAACTCTCCGCCTTGACCAAGTTCGTCGCCACCGACTGGGCGTCGAACTCGAACCCCGCCGGCGGCGCCGCGCTGCTGGCGCGGTTCGGCGTGCCGAAGGCCGTCTCCCCGACCGTGTACGAGTCCACCCGCGCTGCTTACCAGAGCGGGTTCCTCTCGACCGCGTCCGACGCCGCCCCTGCCGACCGCAACCCGCCGGCCGACCAGACCCTCGCCGCCGTCTGGCGCGCCGGCCGCGACGCCGCCGTGCGGCAGCGCCGCTCGCGCAAGCAGGCCGTGTGGGTCGGCGCCGGGCTGGCCGTCGCCGTAGTCGTCATCCTCGTCGTGATGGCCGTACGGTAGCATCCGGCGGCGGACGTGAACGGGCTCTGCCCGTCACGCCGCCCGGGCCAGCGCCGGCCGCGCGTCGCGCGCCGGACGCCCGAGCCGAGCCGCCACCGCCGCGGGCGCCAGCACCTCCAGCAGCTCGACCGACGCCGCGAGACCGGGGAAGCGCGGCGCGACGTCCCACGTCGCCGGGTACGCGGGCGGGCCGAGGAGCAGCACCCGCTCGCCGTTCACCCGCGGCACCGCCGCCAGCGACTCGTGCCCCCAGACCCAGTGCTCGTACCCGCTCAACCCCTCCGGCAGCGTCCCGTCGGGTCGCAGCGCCGCCGGGCGGTAGAGCTGCCAGTACGCCGCCCCCACGCCGGGCTCCGTCGCCGGCGGCGCGTGGCCGATCAGCTCGGGAACCGCGTCGGCGAGAAACAGGTGGAACTCGGCCACGTCGGCGACGCCGCGGACGAGTACCCGCGCCCCGACGCCGCGCGCCGGGTCGAGCACCGACACCACCTCGTCGTCGGGGACGGCCAGTAGGTCGGCCAAGTCCGCCGCGGCGGGGAGCTGTGGCGCGAGCGCGGCCGCCGCCGCGCGCAGTCCGGGCACCGTCCGCGCCGCGTGCCGCACCTCGGCCGACGCGACCAGCGCCGGCAGCTCGGCCGCGACGCGCTCGTCGAGCGGGTGGCGGGCGGCGGGCGGGTTCGGCCCACGGGCGGCGTCGAGTTCGGCCTGCCGGGCGGCGTCGAAGAAGAAAACGGGCGGCTCCCGCCACGCCCGCCGCGCGGGCCGCTCGCGGGCGGCGGCGCGGAGGTCGTCGCGGAGGCGCACGAAGCGCGGGCGGGCGGCGAACGCCGCGTCCGGCCCGGGCGGCGTGGCCGGAGCGAGGAGGGTGAGGGTGTCGGTCCGCAAGGCGCGTCCTCCGTGACGGGCGGCCCGGCATTAAACGCCGAACCGCGGCCACGCCGCAAGCCGAACCACCGCCGCCAGGACCAGCTCGATTCTCGCCACAACCGTAACCCATGCCGAGTCTTCGGGGTTCGCGTTTCCGTCCTGGTGGGACGTAAACTACGGTTAACACGCCAACGCCCGCACCGAAGCCCCCCGGCGGCCACTATGCGCGACCGTGCGACCCGCGACCTGTTCCTCGTCTCCTGGCTCGTCCTGTTCCTCGAACTCGCCTGCATCCGCTGGTTCCCCTCGCACGTCATGTTCTTGACGTTCTTCACCAACATCGTCCTGCTCGCCAGCTTCGTGGGCATGTCGGTCGGGTGCCTCGCCGCCGGGAACCGCACCCGCTACCTCGCCCGCACCCCGGTGTGGCTCGCCGCCGCCGTCGCCGCCGGGCTCATCGTCGAGCAGTTCCGCCACACCCTCATCCGCTACCTCGCCGTCGGCGACCGGGCCAACGTCGAGGTCGTGTACTTCGGCGCCGAGGCCGGCGACACGCTCGTGAACCTGCCGTTCCGCGTCCCGGTCGAGTGCGTCGCCGGGGCGTTCTTCGTGCTCATCGCCGTCGTCCTCGTCGGGCCGGGGCAGGAGATGGGGCGGGCGTTCACCCGGGTGACGAGCCGCACCCGGGCGTACTCGGCGAACCTCCTCGGCAGCCTCGTCGGCATCGGCACGTTCTCGCTCTGCTCGTACCTGCAACTACCACCGGTCGTCTGGTTCGCCGCCTGCGCCGCCGGCATCCTGTACTTCCTGAAGCAGCCCGAGCCGGCCCCGGCCGGCGAGACGCCGGCCGCGCCGGCCGCGCGCCCGACGATGCCGCTGTTGCTCCTCGGCACGGCCGTGCTGCTGACGGTGCCCACGTCCGGGTTCTTCCCCATGCGCGGCCGCGAGACGAACTGGTCGCCGTACTACCGGATCGACCGCGTCACCCGGTTCAACGAGGTCGAGACGAACCTGGTCAGCCACCAGGTCATCGAGCCGTGCGCCGAGCTGCCGGTGGCGCGGTACGCGAACTACGCCCTCCCGTACCTGTTCCGCCGCGACCTGCCGGGGGCCGCGTGGCCGGACATCCGGCGCGTGCTCATCATCGGCGCCGGCAGCGGCAACGACGTGGCCCGGGCGCTCCAGTGGCTCCCGCCGGACGCCCGGATCGACGCCGTCGAGATCGACCCGGTGATCCAGCGGGTCGGCGCCGCCCACCACCCGGACCGGCCGTACCAGGATCCGCGGGTGAACGTCGTCCTCAACGACGGCCGCAACTTCCTCCGCGGCGCCCCGGCCGGAACCTACGACCTCGTCGTGTTCGCGCTGGTGGACTCGCTGGTGCTCCACTCCGGGTACTCGAACCTGCGGCTGGAGAGCTACCTGTTCACGACCGAGGCGTTCCGCGACGCGCGGCGGGTGCTGAAGCCGTCGGGCGTGTGCGCGGTCTACAACTACTTCCGCCACGGCTGGCTGGCGGCGCGCATCCGCGCCGAACTGAAGGCCGCGTTCGGCGCCGACCCCGCCGTGTTCGTGCTGACCGAGGAGCCGAAGGCGGGCGTGAGGCCGGACGACTTCGACCCGGCCGCGTTCACCGCATTCCTGGCCGGGTCGGAGGACGTGGTCGGCCCGGTGCGCCGGCAGTTCGCCGCCCACGACAACTTCTACTGGGTGCCCGGCGACCGCGCCCCCCACCCGGACCCCGGGCGGTTCCCGACGCGCTGGGGCGGGATCGTCGAGCCGGTGCCGCTGCCGCCGGCGGACGTGGCGCTGCCGCCGGTGGCGTGGACGCCGAAGCCGTGGGTCGGCATCCGCGTCGCCGACGTGGCCGAGCTCGGCGACCTGCCGCTGGCGACCGACGACTGGCCGTTCTTGTACGTCCGCGAGCCGGGCGTGCCGCGGGTGACGTGGCGCGGCATCGGCATGATGGTGGCGCTGTCGGCACTCCTGTGGTACGTGTTCCGCCCGCGCGACACCGGCGCCGCGACCCGCGCCCCGTCGGATTGGGGGCTGGCGGCGCGGAGCTTCTTCCTCGGCGCCGGGTTCATGCTCGTCGAGACGAAGGCGGTGGTGCAGATGGCGCTCCTGTTCGGGAGCACCTGGACGGTGAACTCGGTGGTGTTCGCGGCGATCCTGGTGATGAGCCTGGCGGGGAATCTGTTCGCCGGGCGAGTCAAGCCGGCGCGGCTGGAGCCGTACTACGTCGGCCTGTTCGCCACCCTCGGCCTCGGGCTGGCGATCTCGGTGGACAGCTTCCTCGGCCTGCCGCCGGCGGCGCAGATGATCGGGGCGTGCCTGCTCGTGTTCCTGCCGATCGCGTTCGCGGGGGTAATCTTCGCCACCACCTTCGCCCGCTCGTCACGCCCGGACCGGGTGTTCGGGGCGAACGTGGCGGGGGCGCTCCTGGGCGGGCTGGCAGAGAACGCGTCGGTGGTGCTGGGCTTCCAGTACCTGCTGTGCGTGGCCGGCGGGTTCTACGCCCTGTCGGCGCTGTGCGGGAACGCGGCACCGGCGCGCCCGGCGGACGAGGCGGTCTCGTAGGGCGGGCCTCGTAGACTCGGCCCGACCTACGGAGCCGACCGGTCACGTTTTGAGGGTCACCGGCAACTGGTCGATCTTGGCGGCGAGGATGAAGTCGTTCTCCGTCAGCCCGCCGGCGGCGTGCGTCCACAGCTCGATCGCCGCGTTGCGGTATTCGACGAGGTGGAGGTCGGGGTGATGTCCCTCGGCCTCCGCCAACTCCCCCACCCGGGCGAAGAAGTCCAGGCCCGCCGCGAAGTCTTTCATCACCCACTCGCGGCGGATGCGCACCCCGTCCGCCGTCGGCCTCCAGTCCGGGAGCTGCGCTAGAAGTGCTCGGGCCTGCTCGGACGGCAGCGGCGGCGTCCCGCCCTCACACGCCGTACAGTGCTTCGCGCGCAGGTCGCTCGCGGTCGTCATCACCTCGCCCTCGTCGGTTGCGGGCGACGCCGGACGGCGTGCAAGTGGCGGGCCTGCGCGGCAAAACAGCGAGTCGGGGGCTGACGCCTCCGGCTCGCCGGGATTCACGGCCGCGGTCAGTTCCCCGGCGCCGGGACCGGGTCGTCGGAGCGGACCGGGACCGCCGGCGCTTCGGCCGGGGCCAGTGCCGCGCCGACCGGGCCGGACGCCGCCGCCCGCTCCAGGATGCGCCGCGCCTCGTCCGGCGGGACCGGGGTCAGCGCCGCCAGCGACCGGCCGTGCGGCCAGTGGTACAGGAGCGGCCCCGTCGTCTTCGGCCGGCCTACCGCCGCCGACCCCGCCAGCGCCGCCAGCCCGTCCGCCGGGCTCGGCGCCGGCGCCGCCTTCGGCGGGGCGCCCTTCACCACCGGCGGGCCGCCCCTTACCGGCATCCCGCCCTTCACCACCTTCGGGTCCGGCGCCTTCGGCGCGGCCGCCGGCTTCAGGTCCTCCAGCACCAGCCCGCCGTCGTCGATCGCCACCACCTTGAAGTGCCGCTTCGTCCCCGAGTTCCCGTCGTCGTCGATCTCGAACTCGTTCGGGTCCGGGCGGTACGCCTTGTTCTGCTTCTTCCGCTGGCCCAGGTGCTCGTACTGGATCACCTTCACCCGCCGGCTCGACGCTTCGAGGACGTAGGTCAGCGGGTTGTAGTTGTCCCTCACGACCGCCGACGCGGTGCCGTCCGACGCGGTCGACACGCTGATGAGCACGATCTCGTTCGAGATGTCTTCCTTCGCCTTCGGCTCCGGCGGCGGGGCGGCCTCGTCGACCCGCACCTTGAACGTCCGCTCGGCCTTCTGGCCGTTGGCGGCCAGCGCCACCACCGTCACCGTGCCGGTGCCGGTCTCGTCCTCCTTCGGCGCCAGCCGGAGCGTCTTGCGGGCGTCGTCGATCTTGACCTCGGTCCCCTTGAACGGCCCGCCCTCGACGGTCGCGCTCAGCGTCACCTTGCCGAGGTAGTCGGCGTCGCCGGCCACCGGGACGCGGATCGGGTCGAGCTTGTCGCCGGCCTTGATCGCCACGTCGGCCATCCGCCCGAGCGACAGAGGCGGCGGGGGGGGGAGCGGGCCGTGGAACGGGTCGTTCTTCACCAGCAGGCTGTAGTCGCGGTTCTTCGGCGACAGAACCTGGGCGAGCTGCACCGGCGCGAGCCCGCGCCCGGCCTCGGGGGTGAGTGCGACGCCGTTGTACCCGAGCCACCCGCCGGCGCCGGCGAACGCGGTCGGCACGGGGAGCAGGGTGCGCCGGTTCTCGGCGCCGTCGAGGATGATGGCCTCGGTGCTGAACTTGACGGCGAGGTCGCGGCGGTCGGCGGTCGCCTTGGCCTTCGTCCCGGCCGGGCCGGGGGTGGTGTCCACCCGCACCTCGAAGTGGGTGATCTGGTGGAGGATGTTGAGCCTGTAGTAGCCCTCCAGCACGTCCTTGACGGCCCACATGTCGGCCCGGTCGAAGCTGACCTCGAACGCGACCTTCTGGTACGTCGCCTTCTTGCCGCCGCCGGGGAACACGGGGATGCCGGCGTTGTCGGGCGTCTTCTCGGACACCTTGTAGCCGGGGGCGACGTTGGCCTTGTGGAGGATGCGGGAGAGGAGCTCGTGGTACTCGCGGCGGGCGCCGGCGGGGTCGGCCGGGAGGCTGCGCTTGCGGGCGACGGCGAGGCGCGGGGCGTCCCTGCGGACGGCGTCGCGCTCGGCGCGCAGCTTCTCCACCTCGCCGTCGAGCTTGTCCGCGGCGCTCTTCTTCTCGCCGAGCGGCTGGACGACGAGGAGGAACGCCGCGGCCCCGCCGACGGCGAGGACCATCAGCCCGATTAGGACGGCGGCCAGGGTGCGCTCGCGGGGGTTCATCGGCTCGCGGTGCTCAGGTGTTCGATGAATGACCAATGACCAATGACCCACCAATGGCCAACGAAGACCCGGCGACATGACCCACCAACGACCCGGAAAGCGGACCAGGGATTCCCTTGGTCATTGATGGGTCATTGGTCATTGGTCATTCCCTACGGGCCTTCCTCGTCCTCCGACGCCGGCGGCGCGGCGGCGCGGCGGGGCGGGGTGACGAACGCCGCGGACCGGGTGTAGTCCTTCGGGTCGCGGTGGTTCACCTTCGTCACCAGGGTGAACAGCCGGGGGTACGCGGTGCTCCCGGTCGCCGTCCCGACGGTCGAGTTCTGCGCCCCGACGTAGTACTTCTTCGCGGCCGTGTTGTCGTTGTTGAACGCCGACAGCAGCGCCGACGCCGCGTCCGGGGTCTTGGCGCCCATGAACACCTTCAGCTGCGCCTGCGCGTCCTGCTTGCCGCCCTTGTCGATCCGCGACGCGGCCGACTCGATCTTCGTGACCCGCAGCTGGTCGCCGGGGGGGACGCGGTCGGACAGGTCGTACAGCTCGTCGAGGTAGTTCACCTCGCGCGCCTGCCACTGGTCCGCGGCCTTGAGCCGCTCGCGGTCCGGGCCGCGGTCGGCGAGCTCCTTCTCCAGGTCCGCCTTCTCCGCCTGGAGCCGCGCCAGCTGCTCCTCGGCGGTGGACAGCACCACGTACCCGGCCGCCCCGCCGACGAGGAACAGCAGCCCCGCGGCGACGCCGGCGGCGATCAGGAGCTTCTTCTTCGGGTCGGCCACCGCCCGCGGCTGGCGCGGGGCGGCGAAGTTGATCGGCACCGCGTCGGCGGCCTTCGCGGCGAGGAGCCCGGCGGCGCCGGCGAACCGGCCGCGGAGCTCGTCGGGCACGTCCGCCGGCGACGTGGCGAGCGGGTCGTAGGACTTCAGCTTCCCGGCGAAGCCGGCCCGCTTGAGCCGCGACGCCCACCCGCCGAGGCGCCCCGCCGGCTCGGCGAGGTACACGGTGCCGATCGCGCTCGTGCCCTGGTAGACGGCGACGTTCCGCTTCAGCTCGGCGGCCAGGAGCACGTCGTTCGACGCGACCGGGCCGGGGATCGTGCGGGTGAACGCCACCTCGCGCCCGCGCACCACCGTGAACTCACCTCCACCCGGCCCGAGCGTGACGGCCGCGACCGCCTCGCCGGCCGGCGGCGCCTCCACGTCGCCGGCGGCGACCGCCGCGGCCAGCCCGGCGGCGACGGCGAACGGCCGCGGGGTGACGCCGGCGAGCTTCAGCCCGGCGGCGGCGCACACCGCCTGCACGGCGGCGAACACGTCCTTGCGGATAACCACGACGGTGGCCCGCCGCTGCCCGTCCGCGCCCGGTTCGGGGAGCAGGGCGTAGTCGAGGACGAGGTCGTCGGGGTTCTCCGGCAGTTCCTTGAGCACCTGGAACCGCACGACGGCGGGTTCCTCGGCGGGCGGGACCGGCGGGAACTCGACCTCGCGGAAGATGACCCGGTCGCGGCCGACGCACACCAGCGCCGGCGCCGGCGCGACCTTCGCGGCCTTGAGCCGGTCGCGGAGCGCCTCGCCGAGTTGCTTGGCGGTGTCGGCGGACAGCGCCGGCGGGCCGTGGTCGGTGCCGGGCACCCACGCCACCGTCTGCTCGACCCGCGCGGCCCCGGCCTTCGCCGTGCCGGCCGCGACGAACAGCCCTTGCGGGTCCAGGTCGATCGCCAGGAAACGGGACACTTCGGAACCTCGGAGGCCAGAAGACAGAGGACGGACCGCAGTAAAGACTGAAACCAGAAATCAGACGGCGGACGACAGCGAGCGGATTCCGGTTTTCAGGCCGAAGGCCTGGGAGCCCTCAGCCCAGGGCAAGGGCCGAAGGCCCGCCGCCCTGGGTGGGCGAGACCAACCGCGTCGCAGCCTGAAGGGCTGCGAGCCGGCTCGCAGCCCCTTCAGGCTGCAAATCCCACCCTCCCCGAACCCAGGGCGGCGGGTGCTGCGCACCCGCCGCCCTGGGTTCGGGGCTCCCAGGCCTTCGGCCTGAAAACCCCACACCGACACGCCCACTGCCCTCTTCTTCACCGGGGCGGCTCGAACCCGCGCGGCGTGTCCAGGTCGGTCAGGTCGCGGAAGTACAGGACGCGCGGGGCGCCCTGGTTGGTGTCGATCACCGCCTCCACCCGCGCCACCGGGCCGCCCTGGCCGAAGTACCCCACCGACTGGATGCGGTACACCGTCGTCCGCCCGGTCAGATACCGCTTGATCCGCCGGAACGTCGCCGCGTCCACCGCCGGGGTGCCGCCGGCGCTCCCGCCGGTCACGATCCACGCCCCGGTCACCGTCGCCGGGTCGGTCGGGTCCAGCGAGTCGCGCTGCTGGATGATCGCGTCCGCCGCCTCCTCCGTCATCCCCGGGACGGCGAGCAACACCTCCCGCGGGGCGGTGTTCACGTTCACCCGCGGGGCCATCTCCACATTCTTGGTCGTCGTCGTCTTGTCCATCAGCTCGCCGAACAGCTGGGCGAACCGGGCCGGGTCGGCCAGCGGCGACGAGACCACGATCGTCGGGGCGTCGGCCGGGGCGTCGGGCGCCTTGGGGAGCGTGACCTGGGCGGTCACCAGGTCGATCATCCCGCCCTCGTCGCACTGCCGGGTCGGGATCAGCCGGCGGCTCGTCGGGGCGCCGGCCGACAGCGCGGTCTGGACGGCGGCGTTCAACTCGGCGGCCCCGCCGGTCGCGGTCTTCGCGGTCGCGGTCGTCCCGGTCGTCCGCGTGGACGACGACCCGGTCTTGACGCTGCTGAACGTCCGGTAGGCGAAGACGAAGTCGGCCACGTCCTGCGGCAGCCGGGCGGACAGCTTGTCGTACAGGCCGGGGAGGTCGTCGGACTCGTTCAGGTTGGTCCGCAGCTGGCCCTGCGAGTCGAGGTTGATCTCGCGGCCGTAGACGGTCAGGAAGTCGGCCAGCCCGCGGTCGAACGCCCCGCCGCCGCTGTCGTCGTCGGCGACCCCGTTGCGGTTCCGGTCGGTGCCGTAGAGGATCTGCGCGGACATGCCGCGGACGAGCAGCAGCTCGTCGAGGCTGTTGAGCGGGCCGTTCTTCGCCCGGTACGGCTGGCCGAGGCCGAGGTAGTGGTCGGACTCGGCGCCGCCCTCGCGGGGGTCGTCGTCCGGGTCCACCCAGTCGACGATGGCGTCGGCGAGCTCGCTGGTCATGTTCGGCAGCAGCATCAGCGCGTCGTAGAGGAGCTGGCCGGAGCTGTCGAGCTGGATGAGCGAGTTGATGTTGAGGCGCGAGGTCTCGTCGACGACGCACCCGAAGCGCTGCTCGAACCCGCCGCTGCCGTCGGGGACGACGGCGACGAGGGCGAACCGCGCCTCCGTCCGCGGGACGTCGCCGGACCGGACGGTCTGGGGCGTGAACGCGCCGTCGGCGTAGGGGTTGCCGCCGAGCTCGCCGTTGAGGATGGCCGGGTCGGCCAGCATGGCGGTGGCGTAGTGGACGCCGCTGCGGGCGGCGGCGCGGGCCTGGGCGGCGTCCTGCGAGCGGGCCGCCGCCCGGAACTCGGCGGTCATCAGGTCGGTGAACCGGTAGGCGGCCAGCGACAGGACGACGACGACGATGAGGACGGCGAGGATGACGAACCCGCGGCGGGCGGGCACCCGGCGGCCGGTCGCGTCGTTGGCCCGTCGGAGGAGCATCGGAGGGTGAGGGATGAAGGATGAAGGCTCGGGTCTTCGCCGCTCGCGGCGTTGCACCGGTGCAACGCCGCGAGCGGCGAAGACCCGAGCCATCGGACTCTACGGCGGCGCGGCCCGGCCGGGCCTCAACGTCCGCCCCGGGCACCACCGCCGCCACCGGCCGGGGCCGCGCCGCCGCGTGCCCCGCCACCACCGGCCGGTGCTGCGCCGCCCCGCGCGCCGCCGCCGCCGCCCATACCAGCGCCACCCGGGGCCGCACCGGGAGCGGCCCCGCCGCGACCACCGCCACCCATCCCGCCACCACCCGGACCCGTCCCACCACCACCGGGCGCTCCGGCCCCGCCGCGGCCGCCGCCGGACCCCGCGCCAGCGCCACCGCCGCCGCCACCGCCAGCACCGCCGCGACCACCACCGCCCGGCCCCATTCCGCCAGCCCCACCACCCGGACCACCGGCACCACCACGACCCCCGCCCGCACCCATCCCGCCGGCGCCCGCTCCGCCCATCCCGCCGGCGCCATTCGCGCCCTGCGCACCGTTCGCCCCCTGCTGTTGCTGGGCCGACGGGTCAGCGGCGGGGTCGGAGCCGGAGGTCACGCTGCCGCTGTCGGTGCTCGGCTCGATCATCGTCGGCGTCACCGGGCCGGGGGCGGCCGGGACGCGGATCACCTGAACCGCCGTCTTCGTCAGCGGCGGCTGGCCGGGGCGGTTCGCCGGCACCTCGAACACCAGCGTCACCTTGATCGCCCGCGGCGGCCCCGTCGGCGTCACCCCGTCGGGGCCGGGGGTCGAGCCGTCCCAACTACTCGTCCAGCCTTCGCCGTCCCAGTACTCGAACGTCGCGTCCGTCACCTCTTCCACGAGGGTATCACCGTCCTCGTCGGACAGGTCGGGGTCGGTCGAGTTCCGCACCCCGTCGGCGGTCACCCACGGGCGTTCCTGCCGGCACAACCCGCCCCCCTGGCGGAGCCAGTAGGTCACGCGCCGCAGGTCGCTCGCCGTCTGCGACGCCGACGGGGCGAACAGCTCGCCGGTGTGTGCCAGCGCGTTCGGCAGGCCGCTGGCGAAGATCGTCAGCGTCTTGTCGGTGCCGACCACCCCGGCCTGGAAGGTGATGTCCGCCGCCTTCGGCGCCGCCGTAGCCTCGTCCGAGCCGTCGGTCGGCGTCGAGCCGTCGGACGGAGCCGAGCCGCCACTGCCACCACCACCACCACCGCCGCCGGTCAGGGAGCCCGTCGTCGGCGACGACGTCATCGGGGCCGCGGCGGCGGTCGGGTCGGAGCCGGTCATCATGCCGCCGGTCGGGCTCATCCCCGACTGCTGCATCCCCGAGTCGGCCGGGGCGGCGCTACCCTGGGCACCGGCGGCGCTGTTCCCGCCGGACTTGGGCGGGAGCGGGCCGAGGGCCGAAGCGAGGTCGATGCCGATGCGGTTGAACGCCGCCCGCGACAGGTTGTCCACCTCGACCGCCTCACGGCTCTCGGTGGTGCGGCGGAGTGTCACCTCCATGGCGAAGTACAGCCCGCCGAGCAGGAAGATGGCGATCAGGCTGGCGAGGAGCACTTCGAGGAGCGTGAAGCCGGGGCGGCGGGCCGAGGCACGATTCCGCATCATGGCATGGCCTCCGTCGGCATTCCGGTCCCGCCGTTCGTCTCGGCCGCCTCTACGTCCGCCTCCGTCGGCCGCTCGGCCTGCGCCGCCGAGCCCGTCATCTTCGGGTCGTACATCAGCTGCGCCAGCGTGATCTCGAACTTCTTCCCGCGGGCGTCGCGGCTCACCGTCACGGTGACGCGGTACAGGTTCGTCGCCGTCTCCGGCTGCGAATCGACCGCCCAAGTCCACTCGGGTTCTTCGTCGAAGGTGCCGCTGCCGCCGCCCGTTACGTCAATCACGCCGGCCTCGCACTCGGCCAGTTTGGCCTGGGCGAGGCGGGTGCCGCGGACGTGGAACTGGGCGTCGACCCCGCGGTCGCTGCCCATGTCCACGAGCTGTCCGATGGCGGCCAGGGCAATGAGGAGGATCGCCAGGGCGAGGAGGACTTCGATGAGCGTCAGGCCGGGCCGACGGCGGGCGGGCATCACCCACCCCCGCCGTACTTGGCCTCGTTCGGCAGCACCCGGGACGAGCCCGACACCCCGCGGAGCTGGATGCGGATGGGCGGGTAGTTCCCCTCGCTGACCGCGATCACCGCGCCGACCTCCCGGCAGGTGCCGTCCGGGAGGAAGGTGCCGACGGTGACCCACTCGCCGTCGCCGGACGGGCCGGCGTCGTCCTGGTCGGCGATCAGCCCGGCGGTGGCCTTGTCCAGCCGGGTCTCGATGCAGGTGGCCGCGGCGGTCGCCTCGTTGGAGGCCGGGACGCTGGCGAAGTCGGTCGTGTCCGGGGCGAGGCGGATGCGGGTGCCGTCGGCGCTGATGGCGAGCCGGTAGGCGGTGCCGGACTCCATCGCCAGCCCGCGGGCGTCGGCGATGCGGCCGCGGACCATGTCGGCGGCGGCCTTCTGGTCCGCGTTCCCCTTCAGCGTGCCGAACGTGGGGATGGCGGCGGCCCCGAGGATGAGGATGACGGCCAGGACGGCCATCATCTCCACCAGGGTCAGTCCGCGGCGGCGGTCGGGGCGAGGGCGGGTCAAGGCGGCACCGAAGGCTGGGGTTCCGTTCCTCGGGTCACTCAACTCGGGACAGCGGACCGGCTCCGTACTGGCTGACCGGCGTCCCGTCGTTCGTCTTCGTCCACACCAGCGGCTGCTTCGTTCCGTTCTGCCCGGCGACGTACCGCAGCTGGTACTGCTGGCCCCAGGGGTCGATCAGGTCGTCCGATCCGTTCTTCAGGAACGACCGGCCACCGAACGGCGGCAGGAGCAGTTGCTGAAGGGTTTCCGGGTATCGACCGCCACTCTCCGGGTGCTCGTGGTACGCCTCGATCGTCTGCGCCAGACTCCGACACTGAAGCTGGGCTCGGCTCTGGCGGGCATTCGGGTGGGGGCGGGTGACCGACAACTCGAACACGACCCACAGCCCCACGATCCCGATCACCGCCAGAAACCCGGTGCGAGCCCGCATGGCGACACTAGTTGTTCATGCGTGACAGCGGGCCGGCGCCGTGCTGGCTGATCGGCGTGCCGTCCTTCGCGGTCGTGTACACGAGCGGCTGCTGCGACCCGTCCTGCCCCTGGATGAACTGCACCTGGTACTGCTGGCCCCACGGGTCGACCAGGTCTTCCTGGCCGTTCTTGAGGAACGACGTGCCGCCGAACGGCGGCTGGAGCAGCTGCTGGAGGTTCTCGGGGTACTGGTTGCCGCTCTGCGGGTTCGAGTAGTACGCCTCGATGGTCGAGGCGAGGCTGCGGCACTGGAGCTGCGCCCGGCTCTTGCGGGCGTCCTCGAGGTAGCGCGTGGTGGCGACCACGGCGACCGTGCTGAGGATGACCAGGATGGCGACCACGACGAGCACTTCGAGGAGCGTGAAGCCGGCCCGGCGGTTGACGCGGCGAAGGGCGCTGCTGGCAACGGGTGAGAGGATCATGGTCGCGGTCTCCTTCGGCGGCAGAAGCGTGGCCGTACTGGCGGGAGGTCTCGTCAGCGTAAATATAGTCTGGGGGGGGCTTAACCGGTGATGAGAGAACGCACGCCCGAGCAACTCATTTCGGTCTCAGAGGTTACCTCACCGCCCGACTCAAGTTTCAACCCGTGATCGGGCCAAGGGTTTCGGTCAGTCGGGGCACTGGAAGATTCGGGGGGCTGGGGGAAATCTTCACACCCGTCGTTTGCGGCTTCGCGGAACACGAAGCCGCAAACGATGATGACTTGCTTCCGCATTAACTCTTTTGTCTTCAATCACTTCCGTGCGATTTCGGCTCGAACTGCTATCCGCCCACCGTCTGCCCCATCTTGAAGACCGGCAGCAGGAGCCCGGCGACGACCAGCAGTGTCATCCCGGCCATGACGAGGAGCATGATCGGCTCTAACAGCTTGACCATCAGTTCCAGCTGTCGGGCGGTGCGCTTTTCGAGCCCGTCGGCGATGTCGATGAGCACCCGTTCGAGGGTGTTCGCCTCCTCGCCGATGGCGATCATCTCGACCACGTCGGGCGGGAAGTAGCCGGACTTGCGGAGCGGGTCGGCGAGCTTCTCGCCGGCGGTCACGTTCTCGGCGCTCTTCTCGATGGCAGCGGTCAGCACCTTGTTGCCGGTCGAGTCCTTGGCAATGTTCAGCGCCCGCAGGATCGGGATGCCGTTGTGGAGCATGGTCCCGAGGATGCGCGTGAACCGCGACAGGGCGAGGGCGAGGAACACCTTGCCGAACAGCGGCAGGCGGATGCGCATCCGGTCGGCCCACACGCGGCCGTTGCCGCGCGTCCAGCGGACGAAGGCGACGAGCCCGACGAACGCGAGCGCGGTCGCCACGCCGCCCTGCCACGAGCGGAGGAAGGCGCTGAACCCCATCAGCGCCATCGTCAGCTCGGGGAGGTCGTTCTTCTCCTTGAGTTTGTCGAAGACGGGCTCGAACCGGGGCACGAAGAAGATGACGAGGATGTTGAGTACCGCGAACCCGGCGAACCCCAGGAACGCCGGGTAGGCGAGGGCGCCGATCACCTTCGCCTTCATGTCCTCCTGGTGCTCGACGAACCCGCTGATGCGCTTCAACACGTCCTCGAGGAACCCGCCCTCCTGCCCGGCCTTGACCATGCTGACGGCGAGCTCGTCGAACACCTTCGGGTGCTGGCCCATCGCCTGCGCCAGCCCGGTGCCGTCGGCGACCTTGCCGCGGATCTCGCGCAGCACCGACTGGAGCTTGACGTTGACGCTCTGCCGCTCCAGCAGTTCGAGCGAGCGCAGGAGCGGCACGCCGGTGTGGAGCAGGTCGGCGAGCTGCGAGTAGAAGGTGGCGAGGTGTCGCGCCCCGACGCGCCCGCCGAACAGGCCGCCGCCGGCGGCCTGGGTGCGCGCCAGCGCGATGCGGATCGGGAAGAGCCCCTTGGCGTCGAGCGCCATGGCCGCCTCGCGCTCCGAGTTGGCGGCGATGGTGCCGGTCGACTTGGAGCCGGTGCGGGCGAGCGCTTCGTAGGTGAAGTCGGGCATCGTATTTCGTGTTTGGTGTTCCGTGTTTGGTGTTTCGTGCTTGACGAACCCCGTCGCCTCGCGGGCGGCTGCGGGTCGGCCCGAACACGAAACACCGAACACGAAACGCGAACCTAGCTGATGTCGCCTGCCGTCACGCGGCCCACCTCGTCGACCGTCGTGGTGCCGTTGAGCACCTTGCGCCAGCCGTCCTGGCGGAGGGTGATCATCCCGGACTTCAGCGCCTCCAGGCGGATCACGCCGGCGTTGACGCGCTGCACGACCAGATCCTTGATCACCTCGTTGTTGACCATCAGCTCGTGGACGCCGGTCCGGCCGCGGAACCCGCCCTGGCGGCAGGCGCGGCAGCCGACGCCCTTCCACAGCCGCGGCTCGTCCGGCCCCTCGCCCATCATCTCGACGACCCCCTGCTGGATCAGCACGTCCGGCGCCGGCTTCACCCCGCCCTTGCGGAGCGGGAAGTCGAGCGGCAGGTCGTCGAGGTCCGGGGTGTACGCCGTCTTGCAGTCCGGGCAGATGGTGCGGACGAGCCGCTGTGCCATCACGCCCTCCACCGTGGACGACACGAGGAACGGCTCGACCCCCATGTCGATCATGCGGGTGAACGCGCTCGGGGCGTCGTTGGTGTGGAGCGTGCTGAACACCATGTGCCCGGTCAGCGACGCCTGGATGGCCATCTCGGCCGTCTCCAGGTCGCGGATTTCGCCGACGAGGATCACGTCCGGGTCGTGGCGGAGGATGCTGCGGAGCGCGGCACCGAACGTCAGCCCGATCTTGGCGTGCGTCTGGATCTGGCTGATCTCGGGCTGCTGGTACTCGACCGGGTCTTCCACCGTGATGATCTTGGTCGTCTCGTCCTTGATCTCGTTGAGCGCCGAGTACAGCGTGGTGGACTTACCGGAGCCGGTCGGGCCGGTGACGAGGACAATGCCGTGCGGGCGGTCGATGAGCTGCTTGAACGTGCCGTAGATGTCCGGCAGCATCCCGCAGTTCTTGAGGTTGAACGACATCCGGCCCTTGTCGAGGAGGCGCATGACCACCCCCTCGCCGTGGACCATCGGGATGATCGACACGCGCACGTCGATCTCGCGGCCGGCGACCTTCATCTTGATGCGGCCGTCCTGCGGCAGCCGCTTCTCGGCGATGTTCAGCCGGGCCATGATCTT
>VFQN01001320.1_pt1 | contig 41976 bp, 35 predicted proteins | sample 3512371 | NCBI WGS metagenome assembly VFQN01 (sample SAMN10412370, study PRJNA504923) | tailings metagenome | isolation source: Replicate 2 from Balatoc abandoned mine | place: Philippines: Itogon, Benguet | collected 2017-08-28 | reverse complement strand
GGAGTCGGCGAAGAAGGCACACGCGTGGTGCGTGATGCGTCGCGCAATCATTATGAGCCGTTGCGATCGGCGTTTGGTTCATTCGTCGCCGAAACGACCTTCATTGGCCACTGCAATCTGATGGTCGAGGGTCCAGCCGATCAGATTCTATTGGCAGGTGCGGCGGCATTTCTACGGGCACATGAGGCATCTGAACTTGAAACACTAGAGGGCATTTCATAAGCCAGAGGTTGTATTTCTGAATGGCAGGCGAATTGCATGCCGTGGTCTGTTGAAAGGAGACCACCGCACGACGCTTACCCTGGAGTGGTGGCCGAAGCGCGGCCGCAACACGACGGGGGCCAGGACGGTTCCGCAGCCCGAACTCACCGATGAGCAATGGACTTTGATCAAACATCTCTTCGTGGAACTGCCTACCGGCGGACGACCACGGGTGGCTCCACGACCGTGTCTGGAAGGGATCATCTGGATCCTCCGTACCGGCGCGCCGTGGAAAGATTTACCAGAACGCTTTCCCTCGTATTGAACCTGTTGGCGACGGCTGAACGAGTGGGTCGGCGATGGCGTCTTCGCCCAGGTCTGGGAGCGACTGCTGAAGAAGCTCGATCGCCTCGGCGAACTGGACTGGGAAGTGGCGATGGCCGATGCGACGTTCGCACCGGCCAAAAAGGGGGCTTTTCGGTCGGCAAGACCAAGAAAGGCAAAGGGACCAAGCTGCTCGTACTGATCGACGGTCAGGGTCTGCCGCTGGGGATCTCGGTCGACAGTGCCCAGCGATCCGACGTCCGCCAGATCGAGCCGCTGCTCGAAGAGCGCATTCTCGACAAACAGAGTCCGCGGCTGATCTACGACCGGGCCGCCGACTGTGATGCGCTGCGTGATCGCCTGCAAGCGGCCGGAATCGAGCTGATCTGCCCGCATCGCAAAAACCGCAAACGACCGGCCAAACAGGATGGCAGCACGCTGCGGCGCTACCGCCACCGCTGGCACGTCGAGCAAACCATCAGCTGGCTCGGCAACTATCGCAGGCTGCTGGTACGTCACGAACACTTCGACCAACTCTACTACTGCTTCGCCCAACTCGCCTGCATCCGCCTGCTACTCAAACGCCTGATGGCCTTATGAAACGCCCTCAAGTTCTTCTCATCACAACGACCATCAGAAACTCCTGCCGTCCAGACGCATTTCCCGTGAGGCCGAAGCGTTTGCTCGTGTTCTGGCCAGAATTCTGGTAAGAAAAATAATAGAGCGCAACTCATTCGCTTGACAGTGGATTTCAGATCTCCGGGAATCGTCAAAAAGTTGAGACTGACCACTCGGCTGAGTTTGATGCGCGACAATCTGCGGGAGGCAAAGCCTGACCCCGACCTCATCAAGCTTGTGGTGGTACATGAAGAAGAAGACATCTGTAATTAGCGGTGCTCAAAGAAAGACTGCCAAGTCGAAAATCGAATCCAGTTCCAAAGTCAACTCCAGTCCAGATCTCGATCCCAATTCAGCTCCAGCCCCCGTCTCTGATCCCAAGACCCCGTTCAGCTTGAAACCCAAGGCTGACTACCCCTACAGTGATCGCGTCAGTTTTAGCGTATGGAGAAAAACTGAAGAAGCCGCTCGGCGGATCGCGGTCTTCGAAGTGGCGGTATTACTGTGGGATGAACATTTTACTGAGAAAGAGCGTGAGCGACTGGGAGGCGATGTCTATGTCGCTTGGAAAACACCGGGCCGGACCGTTGCCATGTACATGCAGGTGCGGGGCGTTGATCAGTTTGATGCGATTATTCAGGTGGCTTACCTTGTGGGATTTCTGCGCGAGGTCGATCGGGATCTCTTGCAACGCGAGTGGGGACTTCCCGTCGGTCATATCAGCGGCCTTCAACGTCCCGTCTGGCAGCCCAAAACGGGAAAGTTGCTTTTTGAGAAGCAAATAATTCGCACCGTTCGGGTTAATAACGACAAACCCTCAAATATCTGCATTCTAATTGATCGATTTGACGCCAATGAATGGCCGGAATCGATCGAGTCGCCATTCAGTTCTCCAGAACAGCTAAATGAAACTCTGCGTGAATTGAATAAAAGACTCAAGAGAATCCGATTTCATGCGCTCAGTAAGGGCACAATGTGCCGGTGGGATGTGGTCGATTCCTGACAAACATGCGGACCCTGTCACCAGAGTTCTTGAGTACTTTTTTGCTGAGCCTCGCAGGAGTCAATCGACTGCTGCGAGGCTGTTTTTATTGATCGTAGCCAGGTGATCGCAATGCCGGATATCGCGTGCTTTGCCAACTGGCAGAAGCGACAGTTCGGGAACCAACTCCCAGTGAACTCCCAGTGAACTCCACTGTTGGCAAAGCGATTTTTTTTCGATCGTGTCCCTGTCGTGATCATCAGGGTCTCAGTCGATGAGGCCCGTCACGGCTGACACCGGGACCGATCGAGCCGATCCATGCCTCGTCGCGTTGCTGATTTTCCGCCATTCACGGCTGCCGAACTTGCGGCGGCCTTCTCCGACCCGGAATGGTCGCGCCGGTTCCCCCCGGTCCTGAATGTCGACCAGGCGGCGGACCTGGTGCAGGTCTCCCGGGGAACCATCTACGACTGGAGCAGTCGCGGACTGCTTCGGGGCTGCTCACGCAAGATCGGCAAACACCTGCGCATCAGCCGTGATCGCTTTCTGCAGCAGGCCTTTAACAACTTCCACGATCGCAGGAGCCATGTTAATGACTAAAACACCCCGACAGGACTATCTGCCCGCAGGAGATCGTGTCTCGATCTTTCAGCGGGGAAAACAATGGTACTGCAATTTCCAGCAGAATTCCCGGCAGATCCGCAGATCGCTGGGAACCACCAGCAAGAAAGAGGCCATACTGCGGGCGCAGCGTCTGGAGACAGAACTGGCTCGCGGCGATGTCCCGCAGGAAATTCGCATTGCCACCCTGGCGGAGGTGGTGGAGGCCTTCCTGGCGCATGCGGTTGCCGAAGACCGGGCGGCCAAAACGCTGACCAAATACCGCCATGTCACGACAGAAATCATCAAGCTCGCCACGCAACGGAATGTGACGCGCATCGACGGTCTGACGCTGCGGTTCGCCGATGCCTACAAGCAATCGCTGAAACGTCACGGGAACCAGCCCAAGACCATCTACAACAAGCTCATTGTCCTGCGTTCGCTCACGATTTTCGCCGTGCGCCGCCGCCTGTGTGACGCCGATCCGCTGACGGGCTATGGTCTGAAAAAGCCCAAACCAACGACGCAACCCTGCTGGACGCCGGCTGAAGCCGATCAGATTCTGGCCGTCGCTCCCGCGTCGTATCGCCCGTACTTCACCTTTCTGCGTGAAACGGGATGCCGCGCCGGCGAAGCGAAATTCCTGACCTGGGAGGATGTCAAGCTGGAGTCGGGTCACGTCCTGATTCGCCCCAAATCCGGACCCTGGGGCAGCTGGCGGCCCAAGTCTGGCGACCAGCGCGCCGTGCCGATGACCGACAAGCTGCGGGAATTGCTGCGGTCTCTTCCCCAACATGGCCTCTGGGTCTTTTGTGCTCCACCGTCCCGACAGCATCCCAGCCTGGATCGACAGATCTCGGAGCGACGAGCGCTGTCGGCAGCGCTGTCGGCTCTGAAACGGGTGCTCAAGAAACTGCTGTTGTCGGGCAAGTTGCACACGTTTCGCCATACCTACATCAGTCAGGCACTCACCCGCGGGGTGCCGGAAGCGGTCGTGCGGCAATGGGTGGGCCATGTCGATCCGGAGATTCTCCGCCTCTACACCCACGTCGCCGACGAGATCTCTCAGGCCTATATCGCCCGCTTCAGCGGCAACCCGGACATCACGGACAACGACGACCAGCAGATCCCTCACTAACGGACTGGCTGCACACGATCGGCACTCAGAAAGGAATCTTGACATGAGTTACTCGACAGCTGTGTCCAGCACGACTGCGGTCGTCGCACGGGACGGCGTCAACGACGGAACCGGAGCAGGACTGCAACAGCCAGCCTGCCCACCTGTCACCCCTGTTTCCGCACCGGAAGCATCGTCTGATCGAAAGGCCGCCAGAAGTGTGCGGCAGGAACGTCTACGGCGGCGGCGGGCGATTCAGGATGATCAGGCGCCGGAGTCCGAACGGGCCGCCAGCTATTCCCGGTACAGCAGCAGCATGCAGCGGACCGAGAGCATCGCCGATCAACAGCGGGAATGCCGTGAGGCAGCCGAGCGCAACGGTCATGTCATCACTTCGGAACGCGAGTTTGCGGATGAGGCCGTCAGCGGGACTAAAAAGGAACGCACTGGTCTGAATTCGATGCTGAGTGCTGCTGACCATGGGCAATTCTCGACGCTCTATCTGTACTCCCTGAATCGTCTGGCTCGGGAATCGATCCTCACCTTGCCGTTGCTCAAGAGACTGGTCTTTAAGTTCAAGGTTCGCGTCATCAGTCTGACGGACGGCATTGATACGAATGTTACGAACTGGGAAATGATCGCTTCGATCATGAGCTGCGTCAGCGATCAGTTTCTACGCGATCTGAAGGCGTCTGTGCTGCGGGGCCAGGAGGGCATCGTTCTCGCCGGGCATTGTGTCGGCGACTATTGTTTCGGATACCGGTCCGAACCGATTCCGGGATCCGAAACCACCCGGCGCGGCCGAAACGCCAGACCACGGAAAGTCTATGTGATCTGCCCGGAAGGATCTGTCTGGGTGGAACGCATTTTTACATGGTTTGCCGTCGAGAACCGGCCAATTGCGGAGATTGCCCGGGAATTGACTCGATTGGGAGTTCCCAAAGACCATCGCTCCACGAAAACCGTCTGGACTCACGAAAATGTCCGCTCGATTCTGGAGAATGAAAAATATGTCGGCCGATGGTCCTGGGGCACTATGCGGAATGAGCGCGACCTTGAGACAGGCCGGATCCATCAGGAACTACGCGACGAGGAGGAAACGCAGAACTGGAATCGTGAACTTCCGCATCTGCGTCTGGTGGACGACGAGTTGTTCGAGGCTGCGCAGAAAAAGCTCCGCGAAAATTCGGGGCGGTTCGTCAAGCTGAGAGACGGCAAAGGCCGGCTGCGTGGGTCGCGGGGAGACCAGCGGGGGCAACGTCTGCTGTCGGGGCTGATCGAGTGCGGCGGTTGTGGCGCCAGATTTGTCTGTGCAGGCAAGCGGATGTTCTGTCCGAATCACCCCAAAGGAGCATGTGCCTGCGCGACAGGGCTGGATCGGTGGCTGGCCGAACGGCTGATCCTGGCTGCCGTCGGGGCGATCATCCTGGAGTCTCCCGCATGGTTGAGCACGCTGGAAACCGAACTGGCGAAGGCCTCGGCAGAGATCCGGGACCGCGTCCCGGCCGAGGAGCAGGAAGTGCGGCGGCAATTAACGGACGTGGAAACGCGTCGCGAAAATCTGCTGCGACTGGCGGAAAGCGGTCAAGCCGACCCGGATATCCAGCGGCGCCTCGCGGAACTTCGTGACCAGGCACATGAGCTTCGCCAGCGACTGAAAGAGCTGGAATCCCGCCGCTGCGTTGCTGACGAGGCACCGACGCGCGAGTCACTCGCGGCTGATCTGCAGCATCTCGGCGAGCGTTTGCAAGGGGCGGAGTCCGCTGCCGGTGAGGTGCTGCGTCAGCTCCTGGGAGGCAGGATCGTGGTGCATGAGACGACGCGTCCAGGCTCCAGACAGCGGTATCTCCGCGGCACACTGCACGCGCGAGTATACGACGTGTCGTCGGCGATTGGTCGTCAGCAGGGATTGGAAGACGCCGGATCGGCACCAGTCGTTTCGCGGGTGATTGATTTACTTGATCCTGAGCGGCTGACAGTGGAAGCCGACCTCCGCGACCGTGCCTGGCAGATGTATGCCGAGGGCCGGCTCGTCAAGGAAATCAGCGCGGAACTGGGAGAACACCGCAACCTGATCGCGAAACTCCTGAAACAAGCGGCCGAGGCCCGCGGCGAACAGTTGGTCGATGGCCGCTCGCGCCGTTCCCGTCTCGAGAAGAAGCATCTGCAGCCCCCGCTGTACCAGGCCATCGCCCCGCAGGTCATGCAACTTTACGAGCAGGGCGAATTGTACGGGACGATTGCCAGCCAATTGAAGATCGACATCAATACCGTTCGGGAGTCCGTGAATTGGTGGCACGCGTCACAGGGCCTGACGGCACCCGATGGACGCGAGCGACGCAAGGGACTCGGTCACAAAGACCGCGAATGACTGTGATCGACAAGACACCAGTGGGCCGGCCGCAAGGCCGGCCCACTGGTGTTTTTGCTTTAGCTATCAGGGAACCGTCGCACCGGAACCGGACTGATATTCACTCCCGTTTGACCAGATGACTGCTCAGACTGACTCGGCGTTCGCTACGGGAGGGCTACGAACGTCACATCATTCAGCAGCAGAAGGATGTCAATGAGCTGAACAAACACCTTTCGGAGAGGAAGGTTGACGGCATCCAGGAGAGGGCGATGCAGACGTATTCAAATAAAATTCATCGGAACCTACTTGCGGCTTGCGAAGCAGATGGCAAGGTGCGATCTGTCACAAACGGTTTGTCTGTTCAGTGAGGCGTCGCTCCCTTATCTCGCTGGGGTATCGGGAGAACGAGAGAGCCCAATGGGAGTGATCTTCTTGTCGACGTAGCTGTTTTTGAACGTCGGAGGACCAGGTTCTTGGAACACTGTGGGTGCCAGCTGTAAGCATGGCTTGGCAGCGGTTATCGTGCGGAGAAGCAACCAAAGCCGAGCGACTCTATGGCTGGGCAATCCTGACCTGACCGAGTCCAGAAGACGATGAAATCGAGCAGAATTGGCAGGTATGACGCTTTGCTCGCAGACTCCACGGAGATCTCGCAAGTTTTATGCATGTCCTGGGAGGGATACCCTGGAGCAACTGGTGTGGATCGCCAGTTGCCGCCAGATCATCGAAGGGTACTTCGATCATGACTTAAGAGACAGAGCCTGAGGACAAGTACATCTCATGACTGCAAGTGGGTGCCTCACCGCAAAGGTGATATACATTAGTTCCCATCGAGAGGGGGCGTTTTTTACTCAGGAAAGACACCGTTTGTCCACTATTGTTGAACGATAATAGACCTGCACGTAACTAGCTCGTGGTCTTTATGATCTCATGATATAAGATAGCGGCGGACAGGCCTTCGATTTTTCTGCCTCCCGCTCGTTACGACGCGTCTGGGACGAAGGCAGCGTCTGCGTATGTGACCTCGCTCTGGGAAATGGGCAGTTAAGAATTTTGGAATCCAGGGGGGGCAATCACAGTTGGATTCGCAGTCCGTGACTCAGTGGTTGAGACAACTGTCGCAGGGCAACCACGAAGCTGCTGCGAATCTCTGGCAGCGATACGGCACTTCTCTCGAACGGCTGGCCAGGCGGCGATATTCTGCTGCCCTGTCCCCGGCTTCCGGCGATGATGATCTGGCTCAAAGTGTGTTTTTCGTTCTTTGGAAAGGAGTTTCCGAGGGACGCTGGAACGACTTGCAAGATCGGGATGAACTGTGGTGGCTGCTGCTTGAAATCACCCGCCGCAAGGCAATGGCCCGTGTTTCGCGCCAACAAACTCAAAAACGCCGCGGTCTGCTGGCATCCGCTGGTGAAACCGAAAGCAGCCCGGGAGATGGATCACCGTTAAACCTGGACCCGCTGGACGTCCGGGAGATGTCTCCGGAGTTCGTCGTCACGCTGAAGGACGAACTGGATCATCTGCTGGGGTTGCTTCCTGACGAGCTGCTGTGCGAGATCACCCGTTGCAAGCTGGAGGGGCTCACTCATGAGGAAATTGCGGTCCGGTTTCACATAAGTCGCAGAACTGTGATTCGGAAGCTCAACCTTGTTCGCGATTGCTGGTCCCAGGAAGTTGCGTGATGAGTTCCGGGCTGTCGCCTTCCCATGGTTCTGCTGGTGAAAGGATTGACCGTATCTGCGATGGGTTTGAGCGTGCTTTTCGACAGCACGAGCATCCGCAGATTCGCGAGTATCTGAAGCAAATTGAAGAACCGTTGCAAGGTCGGCTGTTCGTCGAACTGGTGGCGCTCGAGGTTGACCTGCTTCGTGAAGGCGGTCTCAAAGTCGAACTCGACAAGTATCTGACTGATTTCCCGGAGTATTCCCGGGAACTGAATGATATTGGGCAGTTCGGCATTGTGTTGGAGTGGGGCTCCGATGGGCAACTGCCAACCTCGGAAACGAAAGTCTGGTCGCCTGCGGAACTCGAATCCCTGGATCAGTTTCGACTGATTAAAATCCTCGGCCAGGGAACATTCGGAACTGTTTGGCTGGCGCGCGACACCCGGCTTGAACGCGATGTCGCCCTCAAGATGGCGCGACAGGATCGGCTTGATTCGAGTGACGTTGATCTCTTTTTGCGAGAGGCCCGAGCAGCAGCCAATCTGGCGCACCCGAATATTGTCGCCGTTCATGAAATCAGGAACGGGCAGGGAGTCAGGGCGCCTTACATCGTCACAGCATTGATCGATGGCCCTAATCTCAAAAATTCACCGCTGATGAAGGGGATTACTCCGCGTAAGGCCGCGGAGTTGACAGCCAAAATCGCGCGAGCCCTACATTACGCTCATCGACAAGGTATTGTGCATCGCGATCTCAAGCCCGGAAACATCCTGCTGGATGCCGAAGATGAGCCGCACCTCGCAGACTTCGGGCTGGCCAAACGCGAGTCCGGCGACGACACACTGTCCGCTAGCGGCAAACTGCTGGGCACTCCGCTCTACATGGCCCCGGAACAGGCCGCAGGCCACCATGACGAAGTTGATTCGCGAACCGATATCTACGCGCTGGGAGTCATCCTGTATGAACTGTTGACGGGACAACCTCCGTTTCGCGGGGCTCTGGAATCATTGCTGTATCAGATCTCTCACTCGTCACCGCTTCCCCCCCGCGAGTGTCGAGCGGGCGTTCCAGTGGATCTGGAACGGATCTGCCTGAAATGTCTCTCCAAACAACGAACGGCCCGATACCTGACGGCGCAGGATCTCGCAGACGACCTCGATCGTTATCTGAACGGCGAATCGCTGCGCGGCATCAACATTCCATTTCCGCAACGGATGCAGAAGTGGCTTTGGCGGAACCGGCGCTCGGTGATCATTTCCGCCTCAACATTCATCACCTGCCTCGCCGTCGCGGCTGTGGCCTGGTGGATGACGCTTCCCGTCGATCTCCGGATTCCGGTTAGAATTCAGACCAATCCTCCCGGTTGTTCGATTACTGCCGTCCGACTGGACGAGACAACCGGTGAACCAGATCCACTGCAGATCGAACATGCGACTGGTCAAACTCCCCTGATCATGAGATTGCGTCCAGCTGAATATCTGATTGTCGCAGTCCTTGACGATCGCCGGTTTCACGAAGTTCTGAGATCCGTCCCGACTCCGGAAGATGGCCATCCTCATTTCGATGCTCACACTTTCTGGAGCCGTGACAAACATGATGTGATTTCCTGGCGGGAAATTAAAATCCCTCGGAGTGATTTGACCCTTTCGATGGGATTCATTGAGCAAAATGCACAGTGGGAAGTCCCTGAACTTGGCCGTGATGTCGTTGGTTCCTCAAAACTGCGCATGCCAGGATTCTACTTTGATATTACGGATCATGAACTGAGTGACGAAGCTGCGAGGCTGCGATTTTTCGGCAGTTTGAACGAAGAAATAGAGAAGGCAGGCAAGCGGATCCCTAGTGCCGCAGAATTGTTTTATTTGCAGGATACCAGTCAACAGAAAGAAGATCTTGCACTAGCCCGACAGATTTCGCTCCCCTCGAATTCAGAAATGAAAGGCCTGTTCTCTCTTCCGTGGGAGTGGACGACGACAAAATCTCTGATTCCATCTGCCCTGGATAATCAGGTAACCCGCCTACAAGCGGGCGGACCGCTTTCCCGGAAATCACCGTCCCGAGCTCCCAATTCAATCAGTGTACGGGCAGGTCCATCCTCGAATCTGGATACGACAACCGGAGTGCGTGGAGTTCGCAGCCTTCGTCCCCGGATTCATCCCGAGGACTTCCCGAAAGCATTGGATCAATAGTTCGCGTAACCTGGTTTTGCAGCAGGTTCTGGCGGCGTAAGTCCCCCCAGATTTTCCTTGAGGTATTCGCCACAAGCCGCTACGGATTTGCGAAGCTTGAGCGATGGAGTGTGAAGAGCATATAAAATCAGATGCCGCGACAGTCATCTCAACTGTCGCGGCATCTGGTCGATGATCCGCGGTGACACCGATTTTGCCAGTATCCTGTTCAATTCCGCGGCTACTCCTTGTTCACTGTGATCAGTTGAACCACCTCGTCTGTCGTCGTGGAACCGTTTCCGTCGACATCATATCGAAAGTGCCATTGAGCTTTTCTGTGATCGAAAAACAGATCTTTCACCGGTGCGGCGATTGCAAAAGGTTGTGCTGCCGGTGCCTGATCGACCTCCATAGCAACATAGAAGGGTTGCCGCCACTTGGGACTTCCGAAACCTTTCTGAATTTCTGGCAGGGCATTGGGCGCCGTGAGGCTGACTTTCCAGATTTTCGCGACGACACTTCCGTAGCTTTTCCCGCTATCGACGAGTTCGATGGTTGGATAATCTTCAGTGATCAACGTCACCTGTGCAACACTCCGGGGATTCCAGATCACCTCTTGTGGCAATCTTGCTGACGATGTTCTTTTATAACTATCCAGGATTTTTGACTTGAGATTGATGTTTGCCGGCTGTTTTGTTTTCAGATATCCCCGCTGCATTTTTGCCACTAGCGGCGGGTGGAAGTCATCGATGCAGACTTCCCAGGGACACGGCATGATAGGCGCAGCCGTATCGGTCCACCAGCAAGTTCCGTATGTGCCGCACTCATCAAGTGTGTAGTCCGCAAGATAGAGAATTTCGTTAGGACTGATTTCAAAATAAGGCATGACGAGTCCCACACGATCTTCCGCATAGGCGCTGGCTCCGGCCACCAGCAGGATCAGAAAGGTTGACAGGAACTTCAATTTCCGCATCGACTGGCCCTTGTCACGATCGAACGAGGCAAGCACGCTGGCCAACAATTGGCAGCGACAGTTTCAGTTAAAATTCGCCGACAACCTGGCCATCATCCCGTGTGGCCAGTCGTTTGAGCGTCAGCAAATCGGTGCTGTCTCCGAGAAATCTCACGCTGCCATCGGAAATCAGCGCATGGGCGCCGCCCGTATGTGCCGAGATGAAGGGCCGGTTGGGATTCAGGCCGGTGCAATTATTGTTGTTGCTCGGCCAGTTGCGAAATCCGATGGGATGCATGACTGTAATCAGGTTGACGGGACGGAGGGGAGAGGAAACACCCGCGCACGCATAGGCGGAGCCTGTTCCCGAGCATACGGTCGCATGAGTCCAACCAAAGCCTGCACCTCCATCTACCGCGACTTTTGCCGCAGCCGGAGTCAGGACATAATCCGAACTCTCAGCAACCGCCAGTACATTGGATGTCCCATCAGTCACAGCTGCGATTCTGATATTATCATTGGCAACAAGAATGCCTCCCCACGAGGCTTGATTGGCGCCTGTTACCGAAAAGCAGGTAGCAAAGTCGCGAATGCGCGTCTCGGGAAAACCGCCAGCACTGCCGCTGCCATTCTGTGCCGCACCAGAAACTCCTGCATAGGAAGGCAGCAGGAATGGCGCGGTGGTTGGAGGAAAGGTGATCGGGAATTGGACCATATCAACAAATTGCGGCATGGGCGAAGATGGGCAACGCAGTGTGGGCAGCACCACCCCCTTCAAGATCGACGCATTATTGCTGGATGAGCTCCCACTGTTTGGGATATTGAGAGCAAGTTGATCAAAGAGTGGTTTCTGATCCAGTTGTGGCAACAGTCCGACAAAGAACGAAATGCCTGTTCCGCCAGAGGTTGAAGACGGCACGGGCGTATAGAACCCGCCCAGCGGAAACGTAAGGTAGGTATCATGGTAATTGTGCAGGGCCAGCCCTAGTTGCATGAGATTGTTCTTGCAGACGGTCCGGCGGGCGGCTTCCCGTGCCTGCTGGACCGCAGGCAGGAGCAGCGCGATCAAGACTGCTATGATTGCAATGACTACCAGCAATTCGATTAACGTGAAGCCAGCCCTTGATTTACGGGACTGCTCAACTCGCTCATTCATCAATGTGGCCCCTTCACTGTCCTCTGCGGCAGATTTTACCTTGTGTAAGGATAGCCGGGACTTCAGCAGCGAACGAGCGTACAAGGTAACCTGTGGTCATTTGATTGAGGCTATGAATTTCCTGCAGAAGTCATCACTGTGCTTTTTACGACATAATTTCGCGCATCTGCCTCGGATTCCACAAGGCGATACTGGTCGGGTATTCCAAGGTGGCGAAGCATCGGCATCAGCACGAAGGATGCTCCGAAAAAAATGCAGCGCCCGCCTCGCCTCTGTGCATGATGAGATAGGCTTTCAAACAACAGCAGTCCTCCAGACCCCAGCGCCGTCAGATTTTTCAGATCGACAATAAACCCTGGCGAGCGGGTCTTACTGAGGGACTGATCCAGGTCATCAAGAAATTGAGGGATCTCGCTGCTCGCTACCACGATCGGCTCCCGAAACGATAGGCGGACAATCGATCCGTCGTCTTCGAGCAACACGCAAGTGCTACGCTGAATACTCATCGTTCCAGTCAGCAGTTCAGTATTACCTCAGTCATTTACCTGTGGCGTCCCAGGGAAGCGCACAGGAACTTCTGAGAAATGCTGATCCGGACCAAAAGTGTGACAAAATAAAATTTGCTGATCAAGCAGGTTCGGATGGGCTCGCAGTCAGCACATGGTGGACAAGCTGTTCTCTTCAATCCGCCAACATGATCGCCGCGATGGCAGGTAAGTGGACCGGCGAATGCTAGAGGGCATTGCGTGTCGGTCTATCGCGAAGATGGGAGGGTTGGTAGATTGGCGGTATCTGGGATGGATGCCATGCGAGCGTATTCGAATGTGTTTCGTCGTGAGGTGCTGGCGGCCTGTGATGACGGCGGGATGACGCGGATTGTGGCGGCCCGGTTCCAGGTGAGTGAGGCGTGGGTCCGCCGCATCAAGCAGGAGCGACGTGAACAGGGGAAAACGGCCCCACGCCTGACCCGTCGTCGCACGCCAACCTGGATGAAAGAGGCGGACCAGATTCGAGCCGCGATTGTGCAGTCTTCCGATCTGACGCTGGATGAACTGAAGGGGCAGTTGCAGATATCACTGAGTCGCACCACGTTGTGCCGCGAGCTGCAACGGTTGAAACTGACACTCAAAAAAAGTCCTGAAGGCCACGGAGCAGCAGCGGCTCGATGTCGCCCAGGCATCACACCGCTCGCCATGCTCCGTCGCATTCGTTCTGGTGTTTTGCCAGAGGTGCTTCAATGTCTCCGACGAATTGCACGCAAACCGCTGGGTTGTGGACGCGGTTGCTCAACTGGTCGCTGGAACTGTCTGCGAAGTCAGACTCGACCTAGTTGACGCAAAGAGCTTCGGCCGCCGCAGAGAGATGAATTCTGAGGCGGCCAGGCTTGCCACTCAGCGTTCAGCGCAGTTTTCAGCACAGGAGAGGAGTTGGCCTTCCACGTCTCAATGCAAATGCCCGCCGCAACTGAGGTTACGACGGGCATTATGTCAGAAAGCGGAGAGGCAGGGATTCGAACCCTGGGACGAGTTACCCCGTCTCCGGTTTTCAAGACCGGTCTCGGATTGTCCCAACGAACAATCTGACAACGAGTTAGGGAACTCACACTCAGGGCGTTGCACCAGATGTTGCACCCCGCTGACTGACAGCCCTCTTTCGGCAGATCTTCAGGCCGTCGCCGCTGCATGGTCTGATCTTCCAGATCACATCCGTCAGGCTATCCTGACGCTCGTTCAGACCGCTATCGGTCTCGGGAGGAGCAACTCCCATGACTGAACTGGCGATGCCCGGCAACACCACAACAGATGCCCGTCGGAAGGACGTCGTCGACACGTCGTCCGACGAGGAGATCCTTCTGAATCTCCTCTTCTCGATGAAGGTGCAATACCACATCGACAAGACCGGCGAGCCGTGCCTGCTTCTACCTGGTGACCCGCTCGAACGAGCCTATCCGATTCAGTCGCGGCGGGTGCGGGCCTATATCGCCGCACTGGCTTGGACCTCCGTCCAGATGCTGCCCAGTACGGCGGAACTGGATCGGGTCCTTCGTGTGCTGGAAGGTCTCGCCTGGGAACTCGCCCCCCAGGACGCGACCCGCGAACAGCTCTGGCACAGCCTTCAGGACAAGCCGGTTCTGCAGGTCGTGATCGAGTTCATGCGGGAGCGTGAGAAGCACGAAGCCCAGATGCACGCCTTCCTCAACGACCTGGAAGCTGTCGCCCTGAAGCAGAAGTTCGACGTGTACGCCAAGCAGTGGCCGAAAACGCCGGCTCATTTGAGTGCCCAGCTCCGGCAGGAACAGAACCGGGAGATTCTGAAACAGTTCGGCATCGGGGTCGACATCACGCGGGGCAAGAACGGAGCCAAGGTCGTCGTGAGTCGAGTGACGCCAAGTATTCCAGGTGACGACGACGAGCAACCAGCGTCATCGGCAGCGTCACCCAATAAACCGCACCCCGCAAACAACTTGGCGAAGGGTGATGCCGTTGACGGCAAAATCCGCCAGCAGCAGCTTGAAGCGTTAATCCTGAAGCGGCTCAACCAGCACATCAACCACGAATAGAACCCAGAGGTCGCCCCATGACGAACGATATCAAGCGATGGATTCCCCCCCGCTGGCAAGACGTGGCCGGCAACGCCGCCTTGGCCGAGCACTTTCAGGACATCCTTCGGGCAAGTCTCGACGGTGAATTCAACGGGCTGAACACACTCGTCACCGGCAAGTCCCGGTCCGGAAAGACTGCGATCGTCAAGCTTTTCGCCCGATGCCTGTACTGCGAGCGGCTGGACCGTGAGACACTCACACCGTGTGATTTTGAATGTCGGAGCTGCCGCACCGATGTCAGTCGGTACGGACTACAGGGCATTGAAGTGCAGTTGCAGGAACGGAGTATCCATTACCTGCCGATGGATTGTGCCGGGATCACCGAAGCCGAACTTCGCGAGAAGCTGACTGACATCAGGGACTACCCAGGCTTCCGCATCGTGTTCATGGACGAGGCCCATCGCCTCGTTCGCCGCAGCATGGACGAGCAACTGCTCAAGCCAGTCGAAGAGCGGGAGAACACCATGTGGATTGTCACGTCTGCCATCACCGGTGAATTGGAGGCGATGTTCAAGAAGCGGTTCGTCCGTCTTCAAACCCAACTTCCCTCGATAGAGGAACTCTCGCTCTGGCTAACGGACCGCTGCCATGAGTTCGGAATCCACGAAATCGACAATCCATCGACGATCGTGCGACTCGCGGAACGATCCAATCAGATTCCGGGAGACGCTCTCCAAGTCCTGGCTCGAGCGGCGATCAAGCGACCCAAGCGGCTCACCCGACAACTCGTTGAGAGTCACGACTTCGAACTCGACGACTGATCGGCTCGACGACTCCCTTCCCTCAAAAAGGGTCGGTCTGGTTGCACGCAGTACGTTCTTCCGGGAACCCAATGCGATTCGCTTCCCCCGTGGACCTCAAGTCATGAAGGACCTCCAAAATCTCAGCGAATGAATCATTCGATTCACTGGTAGAGAAGACAGACACGAAGTCACACCGCCGTCGGGAAGCAAGAGGCCATCTCATCCCGACACGGTGCTCGCTCACGCGGGCGTAATCGATCGCGATCGATCACCACTCCTCTAATGCCGAAGCCCGAGAAAAAGAGGCGAAAGCAAAAGAATGAAATGAAACAGGATAGGAATCAGAATTAAGAACAGGAAATGAACGAGATCAATCAGGTGAAAGTACAGAAGAGGAAAAAGCATCTCACTGGCAGGGATAAAGGACAGGACACTGGGACAGAAGCAGATCTCTCTGATGGCCGTAACGACGTGAATGGATCAAGGACACCCGACTGAGGAACAAAATGACCGAAACCAACTCAACAATTGGCCCAGTGCGAACGCACCTGGCTCTATCACCGCCGCGATCCGCAGTGGGACGCACACCACCGGGATACCGTGTCCTGCACGTGATCGTGCCGGAACCGATCTTCAACCACGTGAAGGCTCAGGCCTACCTCTCCGGCATGCGGTTCCCCGAGTACGTCGCCCGGTTCCTGAAGGAAGCTTTGCCTTTCACGGATCGCCGCCAGCCGTCGGCACCCGACGAACCACATGCAGCGGAGGTCGTCTCGCCCCTGGATTCCGAAGCCTGACAACCTCTGTGCCGGTGTTTCCCAAATCGAACCCAAGATCAGCACCCTTGCCGGAGGCCATCGTGAACAGCAGGACCATCGTCATGGATGCCGACGAAGAACCTGACCCGCAGGTCAGTGTTCAACATCATGTCTGCGATTTCGACGATCTGGCAAGCGGTGTCGGCCAACGACTCACTACCATCATTCGGGCTCCGACAGGATGCCACTACCTGAACCCCGCTGTCACCGTCTCTTGTTCGCAGGCGACCCCAGCGTTCTTCGCCCTGGTACGGCGGGAACAGGCCCGTTGGTGCCGGATTGCCAGCCAGACCTTCCGGAAGAGAGAGCGAAGGCGAGTGAAGACGTGGGTATGTCTTGACCCAGCGATTAGTAAATACGCTCGCTACCTGGACCGGGCCGCATGCCTCACCGGCCTGCTGTTCATCAACGGAAAGCTTGTCCCACATCACCGGTGGCCCCAGGCAGGCTGATTAAAGAGTATCTTCATGCTTGCTTCAGGACACTCGTCACTTTCAATTGACCGGTGGGTGTGCGGCAAGATGCTGACGAGCCGCTCCAAGAACATTCCTGGCAAACGATTGATCGGCTTCCGATAGCTGATCGATCATCGACTCGAGGATGTCAATGACTTCTGCTGCGTCGTCTCCGAAGAATTGATCGAGGGCTTCCGTGTCAACAGTCATTCGCTCACGCCCTGAAACACGGGCACCGAGCAGCACCCCACAATTCGCAACAACGGCTATATCCCTGCGTCGAACGCCGTCGAGAATCATCGGGCTAATCCACGTCCACGATTGTATATCAGCGAGAATCCGCTGCTCTTCGTGTCCCGGATCGAACACTAACTGGAACAACGTTTCCGAAGATTTGGATGACAATCGGGCGTTTAGCGATTCACCGTTGGGCACGTTTGCTCTGACTGCATCGAGCATGTGCTGGCGAATTTCCTGCATATCCTCATGGCGAACAAAGAAATGACGAGGACTGCCATAGTAGTACCAAATGTCATTCGCCATCTTGAGGCTGACTCTCGCCGCCTCCGAAATGCGAGTTTGCAACCAAGTCGAATTCGCTTCTTGATTGCCGACCCAGTGAAGTGCAAATCGCCACGTATGAATGAATCCTTGCGAATCCCCTGTCGCCAAAGAGCCTTGTTCCGACAATATCCGTTGGATGACCTGTTCGCAGAGCAGCAGGATCTCGTCCCGCCGATTTCCAAACAAACCACCCGCCAGATTCTCCCAGATGTCGGCGTATCGGGGCAACGAAGTCAACTTCGTCACCAAGTCAGTCGACGAGCCAGGTGCATCCAGCCAAGCCTGAATGTCACGGATGACCTCTTGATCTCGAACGTCGTCCCCTTCGATTGCTTCGTTGATGGCACGAATCCAATACCGCTCCTCAGATGCGATCTGCTGCCCATTTTGGGAATGTCCGTGACGGGAGTTGTCTACGAGCCAACATTCGGTCGCAGGGAGGATGAATTCCATCACTTGAAGAGCAGCAGTGGGGTTCCATTCGACGTTCTGGATCGTGCGATTCCAGTCATCGAGGATCGCCTGCCGAATTCCATTAATCCTGCCTTGCCCAAACGACGAACGTTGGTTGGGAAGAGAATGCAAGCGATCCCATCGACGTATGAGGAACTGGAAGCACTCTGGGGCACCGAACCGCAGAATGTTAACGGCGAGCAGGTGATTGAAATCGATCTCTCCGTGCAGGGTGTGCCACGCTGAAAACGTGCGACCGAGAGCATGTCGCAACGAGCGAGGGGTATTGAGCAACGAAGCAACCGCCTGTGGCAGCGAGAACTCCTCATAGTCCCGCATCAACAATCCGCTCAGCGGATTCCATTCGTAGTTTCGATTCGGGTCACCAAGTCGCACGTGGGGGAAGAATGCGTTATCCAGACATCGTTGGCTGACTCGTTCGATCAGCCCGGAAGAGTGGTGCGGCTGGATTGTTCGCAGAAACTCGATGTGGTCACAGAGCTTGGCGTAATCTATGCGTTGCGACGACGAGAGACCGCCCGTGAGAATAAAACTGAGGTTGGGATACTCCTTCAAGCGTTCGAGGAACGCCAGCACTTCCTGAATCTCAAAGTTACGGGTTTCGTTGCGATCCAAATCCTCAACGATGAAGATCAGTCGTCCACCGATCTCTCCCAGCATGTCCGACAGGCGGGAGAACTGCTCCATCGGGTCTGGGTTACGCAGCACCAGGTTCGAGATGGTCTCAACCCAATCCCCACCTGCCGAAAATGTCTGCCGATACGATTCGGGCAGCGAGTCAACCTGAAAAGTGTCGATCTCCTCACCGAGCTTCGAAACCGCTGAACCAAGCATGTCGTGGATGGCGGATGCAGATGTTTCGAAACCCCAGCAGCTATGGTGGCACACGAAGAATCGGCGACCACCGACTTCGTGTCTTTTCAGTCGGTCAGTCACCCAGCTAATGATGCTAGTTTTTCCTGCTCCATAAGGGCCGACGATCCCAACGGATCGAGTTCCTTCGGTGACACGGAAGCTCACCCGATGAGCGACTGATTGGTTTCCCAGAAAGTCGTATCGAGCCGCTTCGTCAGATTCGAGCCACGCTTCGATTTCTTCCCACGGAGCGTTCTCAATGTCTTGCAGTGTGATACATTCTGCCGCTTCAACCTGCTCGATTGGCTTCCTTTGAAACCATCGAGCAAGCTCCGACCACAGCCCGGAGTATCTGCCAACAAGCAGAAGCGAACCACCGCCATATCCGATCCACTCCCACATTGTTGCACGGTAACCATCTGCGTCGAACCCGCCGAGAACATCGACGACCGCCACCACGATCCATGCCAACACTGCAGCCAGCCACGCAGGTGGGTAAGCTCTCCAATGGCCTATATGTCCGAGTCGAGGCGACAGGAGCTTGAACATCACCCCGGTGAAGACTACGCAAAGAGAAAATGCGAAGCCGATCCTGATCCACTCGTTCAACCCGTTGAAATAGTCGTGGACCGATTTCGGCTGAATCCGAACCAGCGGCAGTAGAACGCCGGCTGCAAGGACGGTCAGAACGAATGTCAATCCAGCGTGGGTCCAATGAGATCGCCGCTCACCCATTCATGCCTCCAGTCTTGGACGTAGCAAGATTCGCCGACAAATGACGACGGCATAGTTCTGCCGTAGCTGAACTCAGGCACTCGTGAGGAGTGGAGCAGGCGAATTGATCAGGTGATTGGGACATGATTCCTCGTGTCACTCCTCGTCCTCGCTTGGCGGAATGACCGCATCGAACTTTGCCATGAAGTCACGGATGATCTCCAAACCCAAGGTTTCGTCATGCTTCCGCAGGTGGTCGGCGATTGCCCGGAACCGCTTGCGTTCCGCAACTGTGTCGAATGTCACCCACAGCGTCTTGGGGTGGTCATCACCGCTTTGGACCTTCCAGAGTTGCGTCAACTCCCTCTCATCGCCCGACCGCTGGTCGAACTGTACGATGAAGTCAATGCTTTGGAAGCGGAACTGGCGTTGCTCCTGATCGGGATAGACAAAATCCTTCTGCTTGCCTTGCAAGCGGGATTGTGCCACGTCGAATTCACAGGGAAGGGAGTTCTCGACTGCCTGTTTCAGGCCAAGTCCCCACTTCTCATCGAAAAGCTTGGCAAGTTCAGTATCGTTAAGCTTCTTCCGGCTGTCGTAATCACCAAACGTCCGCACCGGACCAATTCGGGCAATTCGAGTCTTGGTTTCTTCCTCAATGCGGATTTTCATGGTTCTGCTCATTACCGTCTCCGATTCTTTTTGAAGCAGAGTTCATCGGCGAATACAACCTGACGAACAAATTCAGGACACTGACCGAGCATCAGAATCCCTCCTTTCGCCAATCGAGGTTCGTCTTGGCAGGTCGTAGAGCACCTGTTGACTCAAAATTCAGCTCGATCAGATAGTCACGATGAATCGTGTCGGCGAGGAATTCTGGGCGTCGGTCACCACGGCGGCAGGCGGCCAAGTCTCCGATGACTTCTGAAAGTGTGGTCGTTTGCTGGCTCTCCCACCCTCGAAACAGATCGACTCCGTTCGGCGTGTAAACGATTCCGTAAGCCTCACGCGTCCGTTCGAGCATGTCTGCGATTTGTTTCTTGAGATCAGGCAATGTCAACGGCTCGTCTGGTACCGCATCTGCCTGCTTTGCTTGTGCCCATAAGCCCTTGGACACTTGTCTGTCTGCATGCTTAAGATCAACGATGATTCCAATGTCAGCACCGGTCGTTTTCTCTTTGGGCTTTTCCGTGAAGTCTTGAAGAATGATCGTCAACTGCCAGCCGTCGTGTTCGATCACTCCAAACCGATTGAGATCGTACTGCAACGCACCCGTGACTCGCTCTTCCTTTGCCAAGCGGCTGAACTGTCGTGTAATCTCGGCGATGGCACTCTGAACGACCGCTGTGCCTCGCCGGATCAGCTCTTGTGGAACCTCGATCCCAATGTCGGGCGTATTGGGGTCAACCTGAAGCCGCTCGTCACGCAACAGGGCATGTGCAACTCGTGAAGAGGTCGCAGCCGGACCATGCTCGATCTTCTTGGACTTCCCCCGATCCTCGATCGTTGCAACCAAATCTCGTTTTGGTTTGCGTAGATGCCAGCGGTTGTACACGCTCGAACGACGATTGGTCTCTTGTACGAGACGATCATCGATCCAGTAATATTCGTTGCGTGTCAAAGAGGCTGGCATTGGACTCCTCTTCAGATTGAGGCATGACGCACTACATCTTAGTCGTCGGGATAGCAGCAATCGTGTTCATGTGCTTGGTCGGTGCTGGGATAAAAACAAGTTGCATCCCGAAAGGCGTGATTTACATTGTCTTTTGATTCAGTCGTGCTTTTCTTATTTCCCAATCCGGCATACAGCGACTCAGCAGCCGATAGAACGCATGGCTGTGGGCGTAAACGAGTAAGTGGCAGAGCTCATGAACGATCACATAATCAATACAATGCAGTGGCATCTTGACGAGATCGAGATTGAGAAGGATATGGCCTGCTTTTGTGCAGCTTCCCCAGCGGCGTTTCATGGCACGAACCTGAACTGGTGGCGTTTCAAGCCCTGACAGCCAGTGGCATTCCGCGATCCATTTGTCGATACGAGCGGCAAACAGCTTTCGGGCATGGTCGGCATACCACTTTGTCAGCAATCCTGAGATGGCCGCGGCGTCATCAGGGTCTCGGTGGTGGATTCTGAAGTACTGTCCAACGAGTTTCACCTCGGACAGTTCGTTGCGAGACACTTTCAGCCGGTACTGTCGTCCAAGGTAAGTGTGCGTTTCGCCGCTGACGTAGCGACGAGCAGGTTGCTCGGGTTGAAACTGCTCGAAATACCGCCACTGCTTGACAATCCATCGTGCTCGCCGATCCACCCGCTTGAGGATCGTCGATTTCTCCTTGCCTGCGGGGGCAAACACTTCCACCCGAAGATCAGGGTGAACGTCGATCTTCAGGGTCGAACGTGCGTCCTGTGTGAGTCGAAAAGGAATCGAGCAGCCACCGTAGGTCAGCAGGTAGCCACCATCGGGTCGTCCGTTTTCAATCATTCCGCGTACCTCCGACGAGCAATGTCGAGGCACTTTTCGAGAATGATGTCGATATCCTCAAACGTCAGGGTTAGATCGCAATCCTGCTTAAGATCGTGCAGGTAATCTTCGATCCGATTCTTCATCCGATTCTGAACGTCCGTGTTCGTGGTCCAACTGACAATCTTCTCTTGCTGGATGATCTCGTCGATCCGTAGTGCCGCCGCGGCGGAGACGTCCTTGGCACTTTGGGGATCGGTGCAAGCACGCCCGAGCGGTTCCGCAAGAACACCGAAGAAGGCTTTCGCGACATCGTGATCCTTCAGCATGTCGGGAAGCTTGTCTCCGCTGCGGTTTCGGATTGAGTCGGCGATCCGCATCACCGTCGTCAGGTAATCCCTGTCAGCCAGGCGTTTCTCGCGGAAGGCCCGAATGGCGTCTTCCAGCATATCGGAGAATTTGCGATAGAACGCCGGATCATCGTCCATCCGTTCGGTGATGGTCCGTTTCGTCCGATGGGCAATCGTGTCAGCTTTGGATGAAGTGCTCTCCAGCTTCTCAATTTCTTTAAGGAAGGCTTCCTGATCGAAGATGTTGACCAACGTTGTCAGCGTTTCTACGCCCCCAGTTGTCACATGGGTATCGATCAGCTTCTGAATCTTCGCCTCATACTCCTTGAAGTCGACGACCTCCGCATATCGTTTCCGGACCGCGACCCGCAGCTTGACGAAGAACCTCAAATCCGCCTTGTATTTCTCGACCTTGGCGGGCGGAGTGTCTTCCATAAACCGGATCGAGGACAGGGCGATGGCCAAGGTTCGCGAATACGCGGACAGCCGTTCGTAGAACTGCTCTCTCAGCTCCGGATCACCCAGCAGTTGCTCATACTGCTCTTCGTCCTGTTTGTTCTTGATTCCTCGGAACACGTCCCAGAGTTCGGAATGACGTTGCGGGAGTTTCTCAATCTCTTCCGCGACGTCATTGATGGCGTTTTCCAGATCTTCCTGGTCGAAGTCTTCCAGTTTTCCGTACAGGTCAAAAGCCTGATTGAGATTCTGCAGCACGCCACGGTAGTCGATGATGTAGCCGAAGTCCTTCCCCTCGAAGAGCCGGTTGACGCGGGCAATCGCCTGGAGCAGCGTGTGTTCCTTGAGTTGCCGCGTAAGGTACAGCACCGTGTTGCGGGGAGCGTCGAAGCCGGTCAGCAGCTTGTCGACGACGATGATGATCTCGGGGTCATCGCCATACTTGAACGCATTGATGACGTTCTTGTTGTACTGCTCGTCGCTGCCGTGCTTGGCCATCATCTTCTTCCAGAAGACAACCACCGCCGGCAGATTGCTTTCATCGACCTCTTCATTTCCCTCCCGATCATCGGGGCCGGAGATCAGCACTTCTGAGGAGACCAGCCCGAACTCGTCCAGGTACTTTTTGTAAAGCAGGGCAGTCGCTTTGTCCTGGGTCACCAACTGGGCCTTGTAGGGCGTCCCTTTCCAGTTGTCACGGAAGTGCATGCCAATGTCGAAGGCGATTTCCTTAACCTTCTGCTCGGCTTTGTTGAGTTGGTCGGTCGTCGAAAACTTCTTTTTCAGGTCGGCCCGCTGCTCAGGCGTCAGATTGACGGTCAACTGATCGAACCAGCGGTCAATTGTCTTGCGATCTACCTGCTGCTCGACATCCCGCCCCTCGTAGAGCAGCGGAACCACCGCTTTGTCATCGACGGCCTGACGAATCGTGTAGGTGTCGATCAGCCCGCCGAATTTGTTGATCGTGTTCTTTTCCTTCCGCGTGACCGGGGTGCCCGTGAAGCCGATGAAGCAGGCATTCGGCAGAGCTTTTCGCATCCTCGTATGCATCGCTCCGTACTGCCCGCGATGACTTTCATCCACCAGCACGAAGACGTTTTCGCTCTCATTCCGCAGTTCACACTTCACCACGGCAGTCTCGAACTTGTCGATGATCGTGGTGACAACGCGACTCTTCGTCCCTTCCAGCGACTTGGCCAGGTGGCGTCCACTCTTGGCCCGATCCGGTTCCATGTCACAGTGGCGGAACGTCCGGTAAATCTGGTCATCGAGATCCACCCGGTCTGTGACGAGCACGATCTTGTAATCGGGCAGGTCTTCCCGAACGATGGCTTTGGCCAGCATGACCATCGTTAACGACTTGCCGCTCCCCTGGGTGTGCCAGACGACGCCACCCTTCCGACGGCCTTCGTCATCCTGTTGACGAATCCGTTGCAGGATCTTCTTGATGCAGAAGAACTGCTGGTAACGTGCGACCTTCTTGTCACCCGCATCGAAGAGGGTGAAGTTGAACATCAGATCAAGCAGCCGCTCTGGACGGCACAACGAATACAACGTCCGGTCCTGAGGCGTCACTTCGCGGGGCTCCTGTTCCAGTTGCTCAAAGTAGGCACGCACAGAGGCGTATCGGTCACCGAACATCCGATCCTTCTGGACGGTCGTCAGGGGCCGATTCACCTGCGGGGCCAGTTCTGCATCGACCTCCTCTTTCCACACGGACCAGAACTTCAGTGCGGTCCCGGTGGTGCCGTACTTGGCCTCGTTCTTCGAGACGGCAAGGAGCAACTGCGAGAACAGGAACAACTGCGGAATCTCATCATCCCGCTGATTTCGCAGGTGCTGGGAGATCGCCTGTTCGATGGGCTCTTTGAGGTCCGGCCGCTTGCATTCGATGACTGCCAGCGGAATGCCATTCACGAACAGCACCAGATCGGGACGCCGTGTTTCGTGGCTGCCCGAGCGTTCGACCTCGAATTCCTCCGTGACATGGAAGACGTTGTTCGTCAGAAATGTCGCGGGATTCCAGTCGATGTAGAACAGCGGGAAGCTCTTCGTGTCCCCGTCGATGGATTGGGACAGGCTTTTACCCAGAATCAGCAGGTCGTAAATCTTCTCGTTGGTTCGGATCAACCCGTCGAAAACGATTTCCCGTAGGGCCTGAATGGCCGATTGGATATTGGCTTCGCTGAACTCGTATTCGCCCCCTTTGAAGCGGATTTTGTTGAATTTGCGAAGTTGTGGAACGAGGACGCCTTCGAGCATCACGCTCGATAACTTCCCGGCCCGCAGTGTCACAGTCTCCTGGGGCGTCAGGTATTCCCATCCGAGATTCTGGAGCAGTTGCAGTGCCGGAATCTGGGAGATGTCGTCTTCGAGAAAGGACGGCAGGTCGTGGTTCATGCCGATCCCTCCGGACCGAACTCCGCCTCAAGTTGCTCAATGGTCGGCAGGCTCCCTTTCAGCTTTTCTGGCAACGACTTGACCAGTGTGGTTTGCCACTCCGCCACGCCGATGGGCTTGGTGATGTCCCGCAGGGCGTACTCCGCTTTGATGCGGTCGCGGGACTTGCAGAGGATCAGCCCCATCGACGGAGCATCGGTGGGGTGTTTCATCAGGTCATCGACGGCCGAGAGATAGTAGTTCATCTTCCCGGCATCTTCGGGCGTGAACTTTCGCATCTTCAGGTCGATGACGATGAAGCACCGCAGATTCAAATGATAGAACAGCAGGTCGAGGTAATCGTCTTCGTCCCCCACCGACAACGGCACCTGTCGTCCGACGAAGGCAAATCCGGCTCCCAGTTCCAGCAAGAACTTCTGAATGTGATCGACCAGCCCGAGTTCCAGATCCCGTTCGACGGCGTCTTCCTGCAGGGTCAGGAAGTCGAACAGGTACGGGTCTTTCAACGATTGCTGGGCCAGATCGGATTGGGGAGCCGGAAGCGTCCCGGCGAAGTTGCTGATTGCTTTCCCCTGGCGTCCAAACAGGTTGCTTTCAATCTGCACCGTAAGGATCGCCCGGCTCCAGCCATGTTCGATGGTCTTCGCACCGTACCAGAGCCGTTGGGCCGGATCCTTGAGTTTGAAGAGCAGAACAACATTGTGACCCCAGGGAAGGCCGGCCACCTCCGGGGGTGGGCCTGACTCCGGCAAAGGTCGCAACGGCTGTGCGACTTTTCGGCCTGATGATTTCAGCACAGGTTGTGCCGATTTCTTCCCCGCCAATTTCGGCACAGCCTGTGCCGAAATCTCCTGGTCCCCACGGTAAGCCCTGAAAAAGGCCCGCATCCGGGAGATGTTGCTCGACGAGAAGCCTTCAATGCCAGGGAATGCCTTCTGGATATCGCCTGAGATCCGATCAATGACACTCTGGCCCCAGCCCGCCCGCTCCTGCCGCTCGACGATCAGGCGGCCGATGTCCCAGTAGAGTTGGATCAACTCGCGGTTGACCGACAGCATCGCCTTCGTCTGAGCCTGCTGCACACGGCTCTTCAGCGATTCCAGGAACGATATGTAATCCGGTGGAAGGCCGTGGGAGATCGCGGATATGGCTTTTTCTTTGCGAGCCATCAGCCATCTCCTTTCGAGAGCCCTGACGCCTTGGTCGACGTGACGTACCGCCAGCCACTTTTGCGAATCGCCTGAAACAAAAGATTCAGAGTAAAGTAGTCACGGAAGAGAATATGCAAGAACTTATTCATTCGCGTCTTCCTCAGGAAGTCGCTCTGCAGCTTCATTCAACACCCCAACCAACTCACCGGCCCAAGAATAGTCGCGAATGATTGCACAGACTTCGCTGAATTGATTGCGTCCTTTCCATTCGTGTTTGATATGGCCACGACGAATAGAATCAACGATCGTATTAACCACAACAGCGGCGAAGACATCGTCTCGACTTTCAAGAATTGACGACACCGTTCCAAGGTGCCTTGCTTTGAACCGCACTTGATCTGCTTCGTTTGTAAAGCATTCATAAACAATGCCTTTGAGTAAATCTTCAGGCCAACGTGCGTTGTCATTCTTAAGATCGATCAGAAATGAAGAACAACTCCCTGCACTCCCCTCGGCCGCCTGAAGGACGTTTCGCCCAAGCACAATCAACTGCTCCGATGTCAACTCCGCGGCTTGGTCCGGCCCATTTGCAGCGAAGAACTTGACCGCTGGGTTCTGGACCGGCCACGTACGAGACTTTAGTGCTGTCACAATTCTGTTGAATGTAGTCTTCGTTGTGAGTCCACAGGACTTCAGATACCTCACATCCATCGCATCGATATGTTCCGTCAACCGTTGGGACTGTCGCTCGGACAATACCCCTTCCATCAGCAATCGCTCAAAATATTGGAGCAGGCTGGCACGACCACCCTGCGACAAGTCAATCAGACGGCCAAGAAGTGAATCTTGAGCAAGTGGTCCCATGTTCGCAAAGACATTCACAGAGCGAGCCACCCGAATCAAGGTGACAGGATATGCAGCCACTTTTAAGTGCCATTGATCGTGCGTTAAGAGGGTTGCCCCCTTCTGATTGAGAACTTCTCGGGTAAACCATACCCCACGCCAGGTAAACAATTTTAACGAGGCATCGAGTGCGATTTTCTCCAGCTCTGACCAGTATTTGTCGAGCATCCATGGCAGAATCGAGTCGTCGATTCGCGGAAGGATTTCATCTGCAAAGAGTTTGACAGCTTGAGGTTGGTCATCAAGGTACGACTTGTCCGTTAGCATCGAGTCCAAAAGTGGCCGTGCAAATCCATGTTTCAAGCGAACGGGTTGCGACAAAAGATAATCGACCGCGACGGAGGCGGCGTGCACAATCTGCTCCTGCGTAGGGGCAATCTCATACGGATGGCCATAGAGACATCGCATCTCATAAACATGCATGAGCAATGAATATGCTGAATCAGAGAGAAATCCGTATTCCTTTGCCTTTTCCAGCAAAAACTTATCGACTGACTTCTGTTCGCTCTCCTTCTGCTCGAATTGACCGACGATCTTCCCCGCGGTGCCGTCACGTAGTTGAGCTTCCCTGAAGCGTCGCTTCAGCGATTCTGCAACTGATAGCCAGATCATGACGTATGCCGCTCGCAGCGAGTCTCCCGCGGCACATTTCGCGGCATCCTCAAACAATGGCCTGTCTTCAGGAACGAGAATGCGAGAGAGATAATGTGTGAGGTCAGCCATTTGAGTTTTCTCCTACGCGGACTTTCCCCGTCAGCAGCTTCTGCATCAGGCCACGCTTCTGCTGCTTGAGGGCATTAAGCTGCTTCCGAAGAAGTTCAATTTCGTGGTCCACAGTTTTCACAAGTTCGACAATCTTGCGTTGCTCAGGGACCGAGGGTAACGGAATCAAGTTCTTCAAGAACGCCGTCTGACTCAGCGTACGGTTGCGACCGGCTCCACCGGGAGAAGCCAAATCCAATGCTTCCGCACCCTTCTTGGATAGTAGGTAAAGCAAAGCATATTCGGCCAGAAGTCGGGTCGCATCAGGGCGGAACATGGGAAACCGGTGGGACGCAATCATCCCATCTTCGTGGTCAGTCGTAATGGCCAACGCTCTTTCCCATGCGAAGACGATGTTGAAGGTCAGGCATCCCGGAACCACGCGAAAGACTCGCTTATTCCCCAGCGACTCGCCGCTGACAGGTTCTTTGTGGAAAATGCCTTTCCCATGACTTCGTATTCCGATTTCACGGTACATCTCCTGAGCACCTGGAACGACCGCGTCGGAAACCTTCAGCAGAACATTCTGAAGCGGCACCCCCTCAAGTGCATTCTTTGAATATCCTCGAAATCGCAGGCTTCCATTCAAAAGCCGTTGAACAAGACCCTCCCTTGTAAGCACCTTGGCGGCGATCAGATCGCTCAAGTGCCGAATCCCGCGATCCCAACAATCTAACAAGGCAGCGATGGCTATTTGTTCGCGAGTTGAATGGCGGAAAACAGGAATTGTGAGGAACGAGGCCTGTGGGATGTTCTTCATGCTCCCACTGGTACCTGTGGCACGCTTTTTAAGCTCAGTGCGGACGCCTGGAGAATTCAGAACTTGATTGAGCCAAAGAATGGAATCCCTCACCGGATCGCGGAGCACAACTCGCCAGACTTTGTCAGGCAAGTAGAGATTCGGATAGTCGCCATCAACAATCCCACATGCCCCGATCAATTCGAACGTGTTGGCACGCGTAACGAGCAAATCGCCAGTACTTACTGAAATCGACACACGGTCGGCCTCAGATGGCAAAATCCGCTTGTTCTCATTTGGATAGAATCGACCGTCAGCGACACAACCCACTTTGAGAACGCCGCGTGCTCCTTTCTCGGCGGGCATGTCATCGCTATTGACGCTAACCCCTGATTCCAGTGCTTCGATGATTTCCGAAAGTGGAACGATCATCGAGCTACCCCCAACTCCGCAAGAAACCGCCTCATCTCTTTTCTTGTCTTAGTAAGTTCCGTTTCAAGTCCTTCAATCTCTGACTGCAAAGTGGCAATATCGATCTCCTCTTCTGCTTCTGAGGTGTCGACATACCGTGGGATATTGAGATTGAACTCGTTCTCCTCGATCTCCTTCCGCTTGGCTCTATGAGCGTACTTCGGCACGCTCTTGAACTTCTTGCAAGTGGCGACGATCTTCTCGATGTCTTCCGTTCGCAAGCGGGACTGCTTCTTCTCGTCCGCATACTCCCGGCTGGCATCGACGAACAGAACGTCTGTCGTCTTCTTCCCCTTGTGGAAGATCAGAATCGCCGCCGGAATGCCCGTGCCGAAGAACAGGTTGGCCGGTAATCCGATCACCATTTCCAGCAGGTTTTCCTCAATCAACTTCTGCCGAATCAGCCCTTCGGAACCGCCCCGGAACAGGACGCCGTGAGGCACGATCACGCCGATGCGACCGTCATCGGCCAGGGCAATCTCGATCATGTGGGTGATGAAAGCGTAGTCCCCTTTGCTCTTGGGGGGCGTGCCCCGCCAGAACCGCTGATGTGGATCGTGGCTGGCGAAGTCGGCACCCCACTTGTCGAGCGAAAACGGGGGATTGGCCACCACTACGTTGAACTTCATCAACTTGTCGTCGGCGACCAGCTTGGGATTGGTGATCGTGTCGCACCACTCAATGCGGGCTCCGTCCTGTTCATGCAAGAACATGTTCATCCGGCACAACGCCCACGTACTGCCGTTCGATTCCTGACCGAACAAGGAAAAATTCTTGCTGGGCTTGCCGTTCTCGTCGTGGACTTCCTTGGCCACGCGAATCAGCAATGAACCCGAGCCACAGGCTGGGTCACAAATGCGATCCCCCGGTTGAGGAGCCACCAGCTTGGCCAGCAGCGTCGAGACTTCGGGAGGCGTGTAGAACTCCCCGGCCTTCTTGCCCGCCCCGGCCGCGAACTGACCGATGAGGTATTCGTAAACGTCGCCGATGATGTCCCGTTGACCAATGCGGGATGGCCGCAGATCGAGACGGGGATCATTGAAGTCGTCCAGCAGATGCTTGAGCCGACGGTTCCGCTCTTTGGTCTGTCCCAAGGCCGGTTCGGAATTGAAGTCGATGTTCCGGAAGACGTTTTCGAGCTTGGCCTTGTTGGCATCTTCGATCTTCTCCAGGGCGATGTTGATCAACTCGCCGATGTTGGCGGCATCCCGCTTGGAGTAGAGGTAATCGAAGTCGCATTCCTCCGGCAACGTGAACCGTTCCCGGCTCAAGGCCCGCTTCACCCGCTCGGCATCCCCCTTGTACTTCCCTGCGTACTCCCGCTGCTTGTCCTTCCACAGGTCGCTGAGGTACTTGAGGAACAACATCGTGAGGATGTAGTTCTTATACTCCGAAGGATCGACCGCTCCCCGAAAGGTGTCGCACGCCTTCCAGACGATTGCGTTGATTTCGTCCTGGCTCACAGCTTGGGCCATCTCAATTATCTTTCTGTTCAAGTCGACCGGATAGGAGCTCTTGCGAGACAGCCTGAGCCAACTCCCCCCGCTTCTGCAGGAGGGCAGCAGTCAGTTCCCGTTCACGCTCGACGAGGTTTTGGAGTTCGAGGATACCGTCCTGGACTGCCAAGGGCGGTAGTGTGACGGACAAATCTTGGAAGTCAGCCTTGGAAACCAGCGGCATGTGCGTCCCCCGCGAAAGCGGTCGCAGCGTTTCCTGAAAATCTGGCTGATTGATGTACCACGCCAGAAACTCCGGTCGAGTTTTTCGAAGATCAGGACGGAGGACGAAAAAGTATCCGGTGGCAATCGTGTCGGTCACGGGTTCCGAAATGACGGCCGCTACCTGACGATGCCCACGAGACAGAAACAGTACATCTCCGAGTTGCACATAATGAGGTTCTGGGTTTTCCATCCGCACGCGGATCAGATCCGCCATTTGAATGCCAACCCGTTCTCCCGGAAATGCACTGAGCCGGTCACTCAGATCCTTGATCTGGATCACCGCGACATTCGGATCGTCAGACGCTTCGACCTTGCCCCGGAATTGGTATCCGGAGCGGATCTCGGCGATGTCTCGGATCTTCGGTTTCATGGTTCAATTCGCTGCGTTCTATCGCTGCATCAGAAGGCGGGCCGCCCCGAAGGACGACCCGCCGAATCTGTTTGCGGTCAGTCCTGCGGTAACGGCTACTTGGTTGTCCGTTTCTGAGACTTCTGACCCGGCGTGTTGAACCCTTGATCATCCCAGACGTGTGCCGAAGCGGCGTCGAAGAAGTGAACTTCGGCTTGAACGCCATTCTGCCGACGCCGAGTCGGAATCAGGTTGGCCCGCTCAATGATCTGGCGATTGGTCTCCGAGGTCGGATCGCCGTAGATGCCGACGAAGACCCTCTTGAGCTTGCCCTTGTCGATCAGCTTCAACAAGTGCTCGTCGTTTTCGGCTAACGAGTGCCCATAGATGAAAAGGCTGCCCTGAATCGCGGCGAAGCTGCGGTAGGCACGGCCCAGGAAGTTGCCGTGCTGAATGCGGTCTTTCTTCTGATCGCACGTGCCTTCGGTGACAATCAGCGGGTACTCACGCTTCGCAAGCGAACGCTTGATCTGGTCGACCAAGGCGATTTCGGTCTTGCTCCACGTGAACTTCAGCAACTCTGCCCCGGCATCGTAGATGTGCAGAGCACCGTGCAGATAGAAGATTCGCTGGTCGTTCGTGTTTTGCACGTCCCAGACCACATATTCCTCGTCGCCCGCTTCCGGGTTGCGGAAGCCATCGTCAGACTTCACCTGAGGTCCGACATCTGACTGCATCAGCGTCCAGTACAGCAGCAGGTCGTAGTTCAGGGTGTAGATGTAGCCGTCGAAGTTGGCCAGGAACCGCTTGCAGGAGGCGTACTGTTCCTTGTCGATGTCATGCGGACGGGTGGGATGGTTCTCGGCGATGGTTTCCGCGAGAACGTCCCGGAGATGGGCCGCGTCCTGCCTCAAATGTTCCGCCAACGTTGGATTCGACTCGTCATAAACGGCCACGAGGTCGGCGGCATTCTCGAGGGCTTCCATCACCATCTCGAAATCGGTCGTCCCCAGCTTCGTGAAGACATTCGCCATCGCATCTGAAAGTTTGCGGGACTGCTTCGCCCGCTCGAACAGCGTGTTGTACGAGAAGATGTTGCGGAACAGGGCTATGCTGAATCCATTCCCCAACATCAGATGTTTTTTACCGGATGTGTCAGCAAGTTCCAGAGCTTCGTTGAACGGGATCAACTCCACTCGGCAAGATTTTCCAGCTTGAGCAGGTGCGGGCGGGGTAGGCTTCCCTCCAGGAACGGGGGTGCCCCCGGCTTTGGCAGTCGGTTTTCGCGGTACAGGTGGCCTTGGCATCACAGTTCTCCTTTCGAGGACAGTGGCAGGCCTGGACTCCGCCTAGGTGTTTGCCTAGAATTGAAGTTGACGTGCTTTCGCCGGGTCCAGGTAACTGCCGGTTAAAGCTCCCAGCCGACAAGGTGTTACAGCACTTTGCCGGCTTTTTCATTTCGCCGGAGCGATTGCGGTGCGGCATGCACCATACTGCACGACGCCATCATACTGACCTGCCTGCGACAGTCAAGCGTATTTGTGCAGTATTGTCCGCACTGCACGTAATAAAATCCTAACCAAGAATGGTAACTCTCTAATAAAAATGGAGATGCGTCAAATTACAGCCCATTTAGATCCATGTGCCAGCGTGTGAATTCGGTCGTTTGGGTATCCACTGGAGACATCAACGATGTTACCAAGGAGAACCCAATGGCACACGAACTTGCGACGACCAACGGCCGGACGGCCATGATGTACTCGGGCGAAGTCCCCTGGCATGGACTCGGAGCTCGCCTCGACAAACCGGCGACTGCCCGAGAGGCCATCGAAGCAGCGGGGCTGGATTACCTAGCCGAGTTGAAGGCGATCAAGACCGTGGATGACGTGTCAGTGCCCAGCCGGAAGGCCGTGGTCCGGTCGGATTCTGGAGATGTGCTGGGGGTTGTCGGGAACAGCTACGTCCCAGTTCAGAACCATCAGGCCTTTGGGTTTCTGGATGCCGTCGTTGCGGATGACAGCCTGCGGTATCACACCGCTGGGGCACTCGGAAAAGGGGAACGGGTCTGGATGTTGGCCAAGTTGCCGGATGACATCCGGGTGAAAGGCTCAGACGACATCACCGAGAAATACCTGCTGTTGAGCAACTCCCACGACGGCAGTTCATCGCTGCGAGTCCACTTCACGCCCATTCGGGTCGTTTGTTCAAATACACTCGCTATCGCCGCGAGGAATGGCCGAGGCCAAGGAATCTCGATCGTCCACAAAGGCAATTTGGCTTCCAAAGTCCGACAGGCCCAAGAAGTGCTCGGGCTGGCAACACGCTTCTACGACGATGTTCAGGAGCAGATCGACCGACTGGCTCGACACTACCCCAGCCCGCGGCAACTGGAGGAATACTTTCGTCAGGTCTACCCCGATTCCCCGGAGGGACCGTCCACTCGGGCGAAGAACATCCGGGAAGAATTCCTGCGGCTGTTCGAGCAGGGAATCGGCCACGACATGCAGGAAATCCGGCACACGACCTGGACCGCCCTGAATGCGGTCACCGAGTACGTTGATCACTACCGCTCCACCCGTGGCAAGACGCCGCAAGATCGAGCCAGCAACCGGTTGGAATCGGCGTGGTTTGGATCGGGGGCACGGATCAAGGAACGAGCCTGGGAATTGGCCCTGCAGATGGCGTTCTGAAGAGAGCAATCAAGCCTCCTCGGTCGAGTTCGGCAAACCCTTGTTGACATTTTCCTTCCAGAGTTGCAGAGCTTTCAGAGAACGTCGATGCAGTTCCTGTTTAGACGGGAGGCCACCTCGGGGTATGACCCCGTCGACGGCAGCGTCAGCCAAGGTTTGCTTGTACTCGATGCAGCGAAGTCTCAGATCATCCCAAGACCATTGACCAGCCCGCTCTTCCCGTAGTGTCACCTGCGGAATGATGACCTCGATTCGATGGAAACTCGAACCCTGCCGCCAGAGGCGGCCGACGATCTGCTCGTATTCCGCGTGGGACCACGGAAGTGTCAGAAAGACCAGTCGATCCAACAGGAATTGCAGACCGTCCACACCGGTCCCGATCGGGGCAGAACCAATTAGGACATCCACTCGTTTCTCTTCAAAAGCCTTCTTGAACTCTTCCAGGGAAATTCGTTCTTTGCCCGTAAAGACACCGATCCGCAAACCCAGTCGCTCTACGGCCCGCTTCACCGGCTCGACGATCTCTTCAACGTATTGGGTGTAGATAAGCGTTCCGCGTCGTACCCACTTTTCCAAATGCTGCAGTTTGGCTTCCAGGAGAGTTTGTTCCATGAGTAGCAAATCTTTGGGACGAAGGTGCTCCAGGCGTGACAGCCAAGGCTGACCATCGATAACCACCGTCTGCCTGACAAGTTGTTGCTGATATCGAGGGACATAGCGGATGCCATGTTCTCGCAGGTGCCGGTGAACACCGACGGCGTTGGCAATACTCGTGCCCACAGGAATGGAGGAAAAATCTCGTTCGGGCCAGAGCAGTCTCAAGACATTGACGGCCTCAAGCAGATTGTTGACGACAGGCGTTGCTGACATCGCCAGGATTCTGAGTTCGGCATTCCCGTCCAGAGCCTTTCGGATCAGATCATCGACACGTTGCCGCCGTTGTGACTTTCGAGCCTCGGACTGGTGCCGCTGTCGGGTGAGTTGCACTTCGTCGAGCACGATGAAGTCGATGGAACTCTGCTGAAGCAGCAGATCAATCAGATCCTCGGTCCATTTCTGCTGAAATGACTCGTAGTTCACAACCAGAAAGTTCTTCATGCCGGGCTGAATGCGAAACGTCAGCGGCGATCCGGCATGAACATGGTACGAATCGGGGGCAAACGATCGCTCGATGGAACGTTTCCATCCCGAAATCGTCGCATTCGCCGCCAGAATGACCGTGAATTTGGAATGGAGCACCGCCGCACCAAGAATTGCCGCATTGGTCTTTCCGGCTCCCACTCCCGACCAGTTGCCGACCCGCTTGTCATGCAGCAGCCGATAAGCAGCCAGTCTCTGCATCAGGTTTGGCTCCGCAGGTTGCCCAGCGGCATCCACCTGCCGGTAATCTCCTGGAACGTCGAGAGCTTTCACGCGACGGTAGCTGTCAGTGAACTGCTCCTTGATCAGCGTGGCGTACGTTCCGCCCTGAAATGCTTTCAACTGCTCAAACACCGCCGCTTCGCCCCTCGCCATCACTTCCTGCCAAAGCAGCATGATGCGTTCCGAGATCATGAAGTCGAGAACTTCGGCATCGTCGGAAAGGTTGAGTTCGGTGACGCGATCAACCGTTTGTAAGGCTTCAAGAATGTCGAGTTGGCGAAGCGTCGAATCATCCGTGGCGGACAGGTCTGCATCGGAGACAGTCTGTGGTAAGGTGTTGGAATCTTCAGCCTGCTCCCCGTCAGTTGCTGATTTCTTCTTCAAGGCCTCTGCCAGTTGCTGCTTGGCATTCTGTAGATCCGTTCGAGTTCTCGCGTTTTTGAGTCCTCGCAGCAGCTTGCCCGCTCTCAGCCTCGAATCTCGCCGTAGCATGCCGTTCTTCGAGAGAATCAAATACAGATCAAGCTCGGTCAACTGCTCGACACACGGTTCCAATGAATCCAGAAACTTGGCGATCTCTTGATGTGTCCAGCGACTGAAATATCCCAAGAAATCGGGCCAACCGATCCAGCCTTCGCCCTTGTACCGTGACTCGGGAGAATAGGGGATATCGCCTGGCCGATTGGTCTTGGCCCAGGCACGCCATTCGTCTTCGGACTTTAAGCCAAGCGAACGAGCGAACTTTCGGGCCTCCAGAAACGGTCGCACTTCTTCGTGACCACTGGCCCGACTGCCGTCACGTCCAAACCAGTCCGCCCAACCGTCCCACCCTTTGCCCAGATAGGCACTGTAGGGGTCCGCCGGGATTTCCGGTGGCTTATCGGCGGTTTTCACCCACACATTCCACTGCGGTTGTGTGGTGATTCCATATTTTCGCATCAATTCTTGGGCTAGTTGCTTCGCGGCTTCAAACTCCAGGAAGGGAGTCCGTTTCTTCGACTTCGAACTTTCCTTTGGTGGCCCTTTGCCAAGAAAGTAAGCCCAATTCTTCCAGTTGTCACCATAGGTACCCCGAGGGTTCGACGGGATGTTGTCGGGGCGGTCTTTCCATGCATAGAAATCCGCTTGGCGTTTGAATCCCTGTTGAACGACGATCGCTCGTGCCTCTTCCAGAGGGAGCCAGTTTCCAGGAGCAGGCATGCTCAGCAATCCTTCAGATTCGCCTATTCAACCGCTGGTTTTGTGGCCGCCATCTTGGGCTTCTTTGCCGCCTTTTTCTTAACCGGAAGCAATCGATAGGCGGCAATCTTCTTGTCACTGCTGGGAACGATCGTCTTTCCGTTGACCGTGAATGTGAGTCCATGCGTAGAGATGTAGATGATGTCCTTTGTTAGCCAGAAGGCAGCATTCTTGATCGCCACAGACGCTGGGTATCGGCGGTAGGCCTTTTTACCACCTTCGACCTCATGAACCTTTATGACCAATTTCAGGAGCCTCGGTGGCAGCTTATCCAGAATCTGAAAAGCTGTCAGGTACGGCTGACCGGGTAGTTTCGCCGCTTCGAGCAGCACTTTCTTGACATGGGGACGTAAATACGCTGCTGCAGTCTTCGCAGGCTGGACAGTCTTTTTCTTCGCCATGGAGTCTGAAACCTTCGCATTCCACATCACTGGAAGATGAGGGACAATACAAGCTGGATTCTACCGAGCAGTCTGAGACCTGATATCGACGTTGCGAAAGGCCCTTCGCTCCCGCACCGCGTTGTCACTTTCCTCAGGGTATGGAACCTGTACCACCGTTCCGGCCATCTTGGAGGTCCAGCATGCTCAAAGTCAACGTCGGTCTCAGTCGGAAGCTGTCGCGGGATTACAACTCGACCGGCTTCAGCCTCAATCTCGAACGGGAACTCTGCGTCGCGACGGATGATCCCGAAGTCCTGATCGAGAAGATCAAGGAAGTCTACGACCTAGCCGAAGAGGCTCTGAACCAGCAGATCGAACGGTACGAAGCCGATTCGGCTATCGCCAGCCGGGATGAAGCTCCGGCTCCACAGAATGGACACCGGCACAACGGAACCAATCGCCTGCCGCCGACGAACTCCGAACCGGAACCACGACCGAAGCCGGAAAATGGGAATGGTCACGCACCCAACGGCGATGCGGCTACCAACAAGCAGGTGCAGTATCTGCTGAACCTCGGCAAGCGGCATGGTCTGACCCCGCCTCAGCTGGAAGGTCGGATCGAGTCGATCCTCGGCAAGCGGATCGGCGTGTACGACCTGACCAGGAAGGAAGCTGGGGACGTGATCGATGCCCTCAGTCAGAACGGCTCACCGGCCACGAATGGCAACGGCCGCAGTCGAGCTAGCCGCTGAGGGGAGCCAGCATGGACCCGCAAGCTGCCTGGAATGAACTTCTCGACGCCCTGGCCGAAAACCATCTCGCCGAAGCCGAGTTAAGGGCGGAGGCTCTGGTCACCTGGCTCGACCGGAAGGGGTTTCCGCCACAGACATCATTGCGGGTACTTCCCGGTCACTGGGATGAAGCCATCTGCCGGTACCTCTGCCGCAAGGTCATGGCAGCATCAACGCTCCCTGAAAGAGGCCCCCGATGATCCAATCACGGCCCCACTGGAGTTACAGTGCGATCAGCCAATATCTCCGCTGTCCGCTCCAATACTACTTCCAGAGGATTCTTGGCATCGCCAGCCGAACCACCAGCAGCGGTCTGGCTCTGGGGTCCGCCGTGCATGCTGGTCTGGCCGAATACCACCGGCGATTGATGGAAAGGTCGGATGTCAATTCTGAAGACGTCACTAAAGCCTTTCGAGACGACTGGCAAGAGCGGGAAACCCGCGAAGCCATCCAGTTCCGCGACGGTGACTCACGGGATGACTGCATCGCCCAAGGCATCCATCTGCTGGAACTCTATCTCAAGGAGCCGCCGCCCGAGAAGATCGTCGCGGTCGAGCATCGGTTCATGGCTCCACTCTGCAACAGTCAGGGGGAGTATCTCGAAACGCCGCTCGTGGCCATCACTGACTTGATCACGGCAGAGAAAGACTCACTCCGGGTGCAGGAGTTCAAAACCAGTGGGCGGGCCTATTCGGAGTCCGATGTTACGTCATCGCTGCAGCCGACCTGTTATGTCCACGCCGTGCGGGAATGTCTGGGGCAGGAGCCTTCCGTCGAATACACGGTGCTGGTGAAGACGAAGACGCCGAAGGTCCAGCGGCTGCAGACGAGCCGATACGCTGAGGACTGTGGACGGCTTGGTGACCTGGTGCAGTCGATCCAGCGGGCGGTCGATTTGGGCATCTTCTATCCCGTCGAAAGCCCGATGAACTGTTCGACCTGTGCTTACCGGCAGCCGTGTCGGGACTGGGGACAATCGAATCGACCCATCGAAGCCGTGGAACTGGTCCCGTTGGAAACCCCGCAGGAGGCGATGGCATGCTCACTGAATTGAACGGCAAGGGAGGCTGTCTCTGCGAACCAGCACGCAAGGGGGAGCTTCGTTGCCCATTGATCGTCCGGCCAACGAGTGAAGATGTCGTCACCGGGCAAATGTTCGGGACGCTGAAGGCTCTGAATCCCCGCTGGTGGCTGCCGGATCTTCTGAACAGGGCTCTGGGGGCCGAACGACTCCGCCGTCAGGTCTACCGTGACCTCCGGATCGAACTGTGGCAGAAGCAACGGACGTACCCGCGTCAGCACCTTCCTTGGGACGAAGGACAAACCGAGGTCGATGTCGTCATCACCTGGGAGAATCCGGCGACGACTATCTTCATCGAAATGAAATACGGCTCGAATCTTTCGGCCACAACCACCCACAACGATGGGACGGACGGTTTTCCGTCGGACCAACTGATTCGGAACGCCCGCGTGGGACTGCGGGAGAATGGCTGGTTCGAAGAAAACCTGTTGTTTGACCTTCCGAAACGGGATTTCGTCCTGATTCTGCTGACCCCCACACGCGGGAATCCGCTCGTCACGGACTACCAGAATCCGGATCGACTCCGGACAGCGATTCCGCAGGGCGAACGACTGACGGAACTTCCGCGAGCCCCGTTCATCGGAGAACTTAGCTACCGGGACGTGACCGACCTCCTGAGCCAGCAACGACGGTGGTTCAGTGCCCCGGAACGGATATTGATCGACGGCCTGAACGAGTACCTCGCCTTCAAGATTTCTAGCCTCAGAGGACCGCCGTGAATATCAATAGACCAGTCGGGTGGCAACAAGAATCGGTCGATCTGCAATCTGTGCGGCCTGGAGCATGTAACGAGTCCCTTGCGGCCCAAAGAACGTCGATGCGTCGGGGGACGAGTACTGGCCGCTCGAATAATTGAAGGATTCAGAGAAAGAGCGAAGGAGTTCGGTAGCGATGGCACTTTTGTTCGTTACAAACCACGCATCTAGGTTCGGATCGTTAAACCAGCCTTGAGTGACTGTCGGCGTGTCGAGTTCAATTCCATCAAGATGGAACCACGCAGGGATATCAACCCGCTGCCCGTACATGCCTTCCAGTTTATAATGAAGGTTCGGCTTGTCAGCTTCAGCTGACTCCTTTGAATCAGAATAAATAGCGTGCGTATGAATGCTGACATTCCACTGCCTCCCCGCCACTGTCACATTGCTCCGGGATAGGCCATCCCTGACAAAAGTGATCGTTCTCATTGCAATCCTAACGAACGCCAGCCGCCACATACCGGCAATCATGCAAGGAGACCATCGGACGCGAGGAAAATCGATGTGCTGCCCTGTTGTCGCCGTCCAAGACGTCAGAATTCCACCGTCCTGAGGAACCAGCCCGCAATGTCCTTTGCGGCCAGTGGGGAGCTTGACGACGGTAGCGTAGATTATGTTTCGAGATCGAACTGGCTGCGAATTCCACAGTTGGTCGGTTCGTGATCGAAGCTCGCGATATCGGCGAGACTGAGCTTCTGAATGCTGTTGCTTCTGCTCGGCAGCATCCTGTTCAGCCTTGCGACGAAGCTCCGCTTCACGACGCTGTCTCTCTTGTTCACGCTTGGCTTCCTCTTCTGCACGCCGAGCCTGCTCACGAGCATCCTCGCGGGCCTTTTCGTTTCTGGCAACTTCTTCTGCCGCTAACAATGCAGCGTTTTGAATGCGACGGAAGTGCTTGATAAGCGGTCGGATTTGCTTCTCCATGTCGTCAATCATTTCGGATGTGATCGCCATCCGCTTGCGGCACCATTCTTTAGCTTGGTTCAAAATCTCGTTGACCTGTCGCACGTCAGTTGTTGCAACTGTGCTCTCAAGACGCTGTGTGCCCCCATTTGTTAGATTCTGGCTTCCAACCGAAGCAAAACGACTTGGAACGATCACGAGTTTCGCATGCAGCGAATTGATCGCGAACAGCTGAACTTTAGCTTGAGACAGTTTACGCAGCGTGACGATCTTGGACGCCCCTGTAATGAACACTTCGGGAGTGAAGACGGTATGAACCTCACACCGCGAGCAATCAGGTGCAGCTTTCAAGACTGTCTCGGCAGTAGCTGATGTCAAGTAAGGAGAGAAGATAAGAAGCGATTCGGAGGAACCTGCGATCTCCTGCTTCCATCTCCTAACGATCTGTCGGCGGATGTAGATGTCCAACTAAACCCTCCGTAATCGCTTTCTGATAGCGGGAGAACGAAACGAGTTACCGCGACACCTCAGATGATTGCAAACGCGAAGCTCACAGCACCCACCAAGCTAAGGCTTCGGCTGTTCCGAGGGAGGCGAGCTTTATTTGGGTAAGGGCAGAGTGAATAAGGATATGCCCAGCAAGGAGTTAATGCGATGGCAAAGCAGCAACCAGCTCACGAGATTCGGATGGGGGCGATTAAGGCGACGATCTGGGAGAACCAGACGCAGACCAGCACGCGGCACAACGTGACCGTCAGCCGCATCTACAAGGATGGTGAGGAATGGAAGCAGACCGAAAGCTTCGGTCGAGATGATCTGCAATTGCTGACCAAGGTGGTCGATCTCGCCCACACCTGGATCTTCGAGCACGCGGCCTGAAAGGACTGTGAAATCGACTCAGCCCGCACCGGGTGGCTCTGCCCCGCGTCTGGCACTCCCATCCCTGACACTGATGAACCGGAGGGCAACGACGACGATGGCCAAAAAGCAACCTGCGAAACGAGTCCCGAAGCGGTCGGGTCCACCTGCGACGAAGAAAGATCGACCGGACCGCGATCGTCGCGTGCGGCAGGCGGATCGACTGGCTCGTATTCTGCGGGTGCTCGAACTGGTCCAAAGCCGGGGACGATGGACCACGAAGGCCATCGCCGAAGAAATCGAGTGCTCGGAACGGACAGTCTATCGAGACCTGGACGTGCTCCGGTTCGCGGGCATCCCCTATTTCCGGGAAGGGGACCAGCAGTTCATCCGCATCCGGCCGGATTTCAAATTCCCGGTGATGACGTTGACGGAGGATGAAGTTCTGGGACTGTCGCTGGCCACCGCGATGACGAACGCCCGTGGTCTGGATGTCTCCAAGGGGGCGACTCCGACAACGATGAAACTGGCAGCGGTTTCATCGGAGGAGACCCAGGAACTGATCGAAGATGCCCTGCGACTGGTCAGCGTTCTCGACCTCAAGCTGGCGGACCACAGCCGACACCACGAAGCCATCAAGACGGTGCAACTGGCTCTCGTTCAACGCAAGCAGATCGCGGGTCTCTACGAGAGTCCCTACGAAACGACTCCCGTCAAACTCAAGCTCCATCCGTACCATCTCTGCCTGATCAAGAACGCGTGGTACGTGATCGGCAGGACAACGGAG